>LFCJ01001228.1_pt1 | contig 17620 bp, 22 predicted proteins | sample 643141 | NCBI WGS metagenome assembly LFCJ01 (sample SAMN03766243, study PRJNA286221) | soda lake metagenome | biome: soda lake; feature: Kulunda steppe; material: water; isolation source: sample B1-Br-g2 brine of Lake Bitter-1 | place: Russia: Kulunda steppe | collected 2010-07
ACACTGCGCCCTTCATGTGCGGCAACAAGCTGACCCTGCACCACACTGCGCCCTTCATGTGCGGCAACAAGCTGACCCTGCACCTCACTGCGCCCTTCATGTGCGGCAACAAGCTGACCCTGCACCACACTACGCCCTTCATGTGCGGCAACAAGCTGACCCTGCATGAGCCCACCTTGTGAATGGCCGCTTCAAACTCGGCGTCCGTCAAGTCCTCTGTCTGCAAGCGAGCGCGGCATGTTCAGCAAGTTTGCTCAGCCTGCCTCTGCGCAAGTGTGCCGCCATGCTCCGTGCATGGGCTGTCGTGCCGCATCTTTGCGCTCATGCGTGAACACACACATGTGCACATGCAGTTGTGCAGAAAAAAGCAACAGGGTATCAAGCCTCTGAAGGCCTCGCACCCCCGCAATGCCCAAGGGCTGCCTGCAGCTAGCAGGGTGCTATATAATTCTCCCACCCCTTCACTGGAGGATACCAATCAAGGAGGGCAAGTCCTTGTGCTACTGGGCATGCATCTGAGCCTATGCGCAGCCAGTGCAGCTGTGTTGCTGGAATCCCAGGTCACTCGTGCACAGCTTGGCATTGCTTAGTTGGCAATTCTCTCAGGCACCATGAAGCACAAAAGATCTAGGGCCTATAATCCATATTGAGGCACATTTGGGGCTGGGCAACACATGCGGCCACCCACCAGCTGGAGGACGAAGTGGCAGTACTCTGCGAAATCCACGCGTCCATTCTCGTTGGTGTCCATAGATTCCAGTAATCTCTGCATGTGGGCGCGCCGAGCAAAACAGGTAACACAGGTCTGGCACAGCTGACTGTACTGTTTGACTGTACTGTTTGACTGTACTGTTTGACTGAACCGTTTGACTGTGCTCCCTGCTCCAAATTATTGTTTCCTTTTCTAGCAACTGCTCCTGAGCATGCCAAGCAGGTAGGACGCTCTGAAGCTGGGCTTTGGCACTAAGATCAAGGTCCCGGGGCCTTGGATGGCTTGAAGTCCATTGCACACCTGGGAAGCGGTCTGTCTAGCCAACATAAGCTGCAAAATTACATGCACATGGCCTGGTCCAACAAGTAGGGGGGGGGCTGAGGCATAGATCAGCGGAAGGCAAGACAAGCACACTTGGACAGCAAGCAAGCAAGGAAAGCACACGGGTTTAAGGCTTGAGCACGGTGCCAGGCAGCAGCTCGCTCAAGTTGAGGTTGCCATTGCCCAGATGGCATGCTTGACCCAATTCACACAACACAAGTAGCATCCTTGTACCATTGCAACACCTTGAGAAGTGCCTGAGTATACTGCAAAGCTGCTGTCAATAGTAGCTGTTACACACCTGAGCGTAAACAATGTCCTGGTCTTTGTGGAGCTTTCCTGACATTGCCAGCAGCTCTGAGGCGTCCAGAGACCTGCTCAAAATAAACAAGCAAAGAAAAGCACGCGCTTGCGTGCTGAAGGTGATGAACTAGCAACCAAAGAATGATGGATGTAAGGCGTTGAGGGTGCACCTTATTGACTACACTGCAACCTCTTATGCTGATGCTGCTGGACAAGATTCAGCGCGAGCGCACTTGCACTGCTGGTGCTGCCGTGGAAAAGGAAAAAAGATGTCACAAACCTCAGGTTTGCCACCCCCCACATCCAGCATGCATGCGCATAAGCATGCATGCGCATACGTATGAGCCACAAGAGTAATAGCACGACTGTACAGGTATGGGATGCACTACTGTGCGATCCTTGGCCAAGAGTAACCTCTGTAAAAGATTGTCAAACAAGGCCCTGATACTTCATGCATGTGTGCTGTGTAGCCAGGAGCAATCCGATGCGTGCCTGGCAGTAGGCAACATGCTGCTTTGCCTCACCAACATTCAACACAAGTATTGGGATGGCCCACACAGGAGCGAGCCCTCACAGCCATTCCAATGGAGCAAGGCAGCCAAATGTTTTTAACTGTGGCTTGTCAGAGCCAGTTGTATTGTGGCTTGTCAAAGCCAGTTGTTTTGCGCCTTGCAAGAGCCATTTGGCTCGTGTAATTCAGCCGTTTCTGATGTGGCCAAATAAATGTGAGAGCGTGTTGTTTGAGTGCAAGGGCGTGGGGCTCCGACGTCGCCACGCCTGCTTGCATGAGACACCTTCGACCTGCCGGTCGGTCCGCCCCTCTTGCGCAGGCGCCCTCAGAGCACAGCGCGCACCCCGCATTGCTTGCAACAGGCATCAGTATCAACAATGGCGTGTGGGGGAGGGGGTAGGGCAACAGCGCTGGCGGACACCAGTGAGGAGCCCTGACTGCAGGCTCAGCTCTGAGTCGGCTCACTTTTGAGTTGAGCAGTGCTAGCGGAAGAGGGTGTGGTCAAAGGGCTGTGTGCGCGTATGCAAGCACACGCAATGACAATCCCGCAAATGCCAATTGCTTGTGGAAGCCACAGTACAAAACAAACGCATTGATCACGCACACACAAAATAGACACGCAAATGTAGATCTGCATGGAAATAAACGAGCGCACAGGTGTGTGTGTGTGTGCGTGCATGCGTGTGTGTGTATGTGTGTGTGTGTGCGTGCATGCGTGTGTGTGTGTGTGTGTGTGCGTGCATGCGTGTGTGTGCTAGCTGGCATCCTTGGCGCCCACGCGCCATCCCCTACGTACCTTCAGTAGCTCATGCAGGAGCGCACCTGCACACGCACACATGCCTGCACCCACCCAAGCGCACAGCAGGCACGCACCCTGAGCGGTCCCTGTCCAGGTGCTGGAAGGCCAGGGCCACTTTGTCGTGGCGCGACATCTCCGCAAACGTGCGATGCGGGTTGATGTTTGTGCTGAGCCACGCCTCAACCGCGCCATACTTGCCGCTGCCCGCACCCTCTCCTTGCGCGCCGCCCTCATTGGCGCGCTCCAGCATCCACGTGCCCAGCCACCTGCCCAGCCCATTTAGCCATGGACACAGAGAGGGTTGGGTGTTGACACACACACACAGGACATACACACAGGACACACTCACGAGACACTCTCACAGGACGGCGCGCAGCACAGCACAGTATCAACGTGCCCAGCCAAGTACGTAACAAGGGGAGCGCAGGTTGCCCAGCGGGAAGGCAAAGTGTGGGGTGCAGCAGCACGCGCACGTCCCACCCTGCGTGCCTCTGTGCCGCTGCCTATGCACGGTAAGCCCTGCGTTCAGCGCCGCTGGCTGTCTAGCGCCTGGTACCCCCTTGCTGCACCCGCGCAGCCACCCCGGGGAAGGGTACGCTCCCCTCAAGAGGAGCGCGCATCAGTCATGCGCTACACATCTCCGCATCACTGTGTGTGCACGTGCACACACGCGCTCCTCGCCGTGCAGCACGAGTGCGGGGTCCGGCGCGCTGCTGGCCCGCGCGTGCATATGTGCGTGCCAGGCGTACCGCAGGGGCGAGAATGGCGCCCAGCGGTGTGGCAGGTAGCCGTCGCTGTCCCACTGCGCCCCCGCTGCCAGCTGGATGCGCTGCCGCTCCACTGCCTTGACCAACTTCAGCAGGCCCTCACGCACATGCGGCACGATCTCGGTGGTCAGGTAGGCGCGGCAGTCTGCGAAGGCCCAAAGCCATAGGCGGGTGGGCAGGTGGGCAGGCAGACAGGTGAGCAGGCAGGCAGACAGGTGGACAGGTAGGCACGGCAGTCTGCGAGGGCCCAAAGCCACAGGCAGGTGGGCCGTTCACAGCGGATGGGCTTCTGAATCTTGGCTTCATCAGGCGGATGCATCGCTTTAGCCTTCCAGTTAAGCGGTGTCACTCATCCGCAATGCTGTTGTTGCGCATGGGTCCAGCTCAGAAAAAGATGACAGGTGGGCAGGCAGGCAGGCAGAAGAGGGAGGAGACAGCGGAGGCAATAAGCCCTCACGGGTCCCTGTAGGGCTGTGGGGCCTCCATGCGCCTGAAAGATCAGGGCAGCAGCTCAGGGCAGAAAGATCAGGGCAGCAGCTCAGGGCTTTGGGGCCTCCGTGCGCCTGAAAGATCAGGGCAGCAGCTCAGGGCTTTGGGGCCTCTATGTGTCCAGCAGTTTTGCACACGGTGGTGGCGTGGCTCCAGCAACAGTGAGGGTACGCCGGCGAGGACGGCATGGCAAGTTACACACACGGAGCCGCATCAGCAGCTGGCGGTTGCCCGATGCGAGGTGGTGCGCACCCTTGGCGAGCGTGTGCTTGTGCCTGGCGCCATCGGTTGACCGGAAGATCACTAGGCGTGTAGCATATCTAGCCCGCGGGTCGAGCACAGCAAGCCCAACCAAGAGCCTGAACAGGTCTGAGCAGGTCACAGCTTAAGGTCACACCTTATGGTCAAAGCTTATGGTCACACCTTATGGTCACAACTTGAGGTCACAACTTAAGGTCACAGCTCATGCACGGTACGCCAGCTGCCCATTGTGATGCGAGGCGGGCACGCAGTGCTGTTGCCTGCCAGCTGCACATGGCGCCATGCCGTCACCTTAGTGGGTCACCTGGGGGTTTGTCGCCTACGTGTGCCGCCTATGTGTGTCATTTGATGATGCTAGTAGCCGAGCTCACTTAACTATGTGTGTCACCTTTGTATGTGACCTATGTGTGCCACATTTGAGTGCCGCCTATGTGTGTCACCTTGCCGGTGCTTGTAGCCGGGCTCATTCAAGGCCTCGTCCGGCCGCTCCCCGTGCAGGATGGCTGACACGTGCATCGCAAACTGGGCATCATCCAGGGACTCAGTCAGCGGCTCCATGAGCTGCATGAACTCCTGCAGAGGCCGAGGCAGAGGACAGATGGCGGAGACAGCTTGTGTGGACAGGCGGTGCAGGCTTTGGGGGGAGGGGCTGCGGGCCCCTCCGCAGCCCGGCCCGATGAAATGACACGTGCTTCAGAGTATGCACTACACATCATACATGAAACAGGATGTGTCACACATGGGGAAGCTGGGAGGGCCTGCAGGCTGTGCACCCGCATGAGGGTGGTAAAAGTACAAGTAACCAAGGTGCGCGGTTTCCAATTGGCCTCCTAGGCTTGGAACGAGTGCTGCTTTTCTGCCTCGACACCCTAGTCCTAAACAGGTTAATCCATCAGGTGTCATACTTGCTGGACTAAACCGCAGATCTGGAGGCTGGGGTCAAGCATTTTTGTAACAACTTGTAACCTGTGCTGAACAAACTTGGAAACATGGTCACTCACCGCAAAAGAAACGCGGCTGTCATGGTCAGTGTCCAGGTACCGAAGTAAATCCGCTGCGTCATCCAAGTTTTGCTGCAGGCACAGCAAGGGTCCAACAATGACTGTTGAGTGTGTAGGGTCTGTTGTGAGGGGGTGTTATGCACTGCTTGCACTGTTTAATACTTTTGCCTCATGGTACCCTTATGTGATTCTTTCTTCTTACCTTTGGTGTGATCTGTTTGGCGATGGCTCGCAGTTCCCAGAACTCGATGTATCTGACATGTGTGCAGGAGCAGGAAACAGTGAAGTTGGACCAGGTCCAGACAAGAAGGCGAACACTAATTTGCTAACGTACTGGCTGCAACCCAGAACTACTACTCAAAGTATTCCCTCTGCCCACCCGCTATGGTCTCTGTCAAGCGCCTTAAAACATTGTAGCAGGGTCTCCCTGCGGTCCATTTCCAAAGCCATGGCTTGAATGATATTACTACAAGCTTTGCACGAGACCCCTATGAGACCCCTACCAAGGCACTAGCCATGGTTTTGTCTTATAAGTCTGCCTCAGGTCACATTGATAAAGTTTATGTAAAGATTCCAACACTGAGTAACGTCTTGCAGATTTGATTCAAACTCTAATGCTTGAGCAGGGAGCAGACAACGATCGAATTAAGGTACCCTGCAATAAATATCGGCTGAAGTACAACAATATTACGTCGTGAATTCTATATATAATGGGACTTACCAGCTGGCTAGGCACCAATAAGTCCAAAGGAGACAGGGATTTTTGCTCCAGTCAGTTTCCAGAGGTGCGTTGTCGTGAATGCAAGCAAGGCCTTTGTCCCAGGTCTGTTTGCTCTGCAAGGTGGCATACCAACAGCTTCTACCAGTTCATCCCATTGATCCTCATCTGCATTCATGCATGCACACAATGTCTCCGCGTTATCCAGACGTTTATTGAAATGCAGGCATACGGTAGTGTTTGTGTGTGCGTTTGTGTACTTGTGCTCGTATGAGTATGCGTGTGTGTGTGCGCATGTGTGTACATGTGTGTACGTGGTGTGTGCTTATGCGTGTGATTGTCAAAGTGCTCAGCATGATTGGGATGCAAGTGTTATAATTGGTTGTCATTCACTAGCTCCTTTTTTTCAAAGTACAAACTGGCGACACGTACCCTGCTCTGTCCAGGTTTGGTCTTCTTTTGTAAGCTCTCTGACCGATTTTGGGTTCACTGGGCAACCTTGCGGCACTCCTGAGGAGGTAGGCTTGTGTGTTAGACCTTTGTCTGGTTTACTTGCGCCGTGTTGATGTCTATGCACTCGTCATATTCTTTCAAAAGTCTGTTTGGGCACTAGAGACCCATGGATCCATGGTTCCTTGACGACGGACTCACAAGACATGAATGAGCCATGTGGTGTGGCCATTTGCATAGGTGATGCTCAGGCATAATTCCAGATTGCAAATGTGAATGAGGTTTCAGGCTGGCTATCAACTTTAAGCACGCCAGTCGGCCTGCTTCTCTTGAGCATTCAGGCTGAAAGATATGACAGTTGGAGCGCATGTTATGGCCTGACTTGCACAATTTCCACCCACGCAAACAGGCTGGGGTCACGCGAGAGCTCCCCTCTAAAGTACCATCCGCTGAAAGACTGGTGGCTGTGGGTGAGTGGGAGCAGGGTCCTGCGCTTGCACTGGCGGGGTGACTAGAATGCGGAGTGTTGCTTTGCTTTTTGGGTGCCTCCAAGCAGTGCCGTTCAATCATCAGCTTAAGCTCTGTGCCAGGCCTGCTGCCCATTTGAAGATTGACCATACAGTGGGTTGCTACTCTGAGCTGCATGCGCTCATGCCGGCCAGCCTGCCTTGCCTTGATTTAAAAATGCATCAGCGATTATGCACTAGCCAGCACCAACACACACGCCCTGGGCAGCATCAGTGCACCCTGGCTTGCATCAGCACACACACGCCCTGGTTTGGGTCAATACACACGCCCTGGCGCGCATCAGCACACATGCTTTGGCATGGGTCAGCACGCATGCCCTGCCCACTCTCCTCCAGTGAGCTGCCTCCTTCACAAAGCTGCTCCTGCGACCTCCCTCTGCTTTGGGCAAACGCCTCTGGCCTCAGGGGATCTGCACGGTGACTTCAGGAAGACGCAGCGCGCCTTCCGCCTGGCAGGCTTGATAGATGCGGATGACAGGTGGATAGGTGGCAACGCTGTCTGCGTCCAGGTGGGAAGCCCTGCGTGTGCATGCGTGTGGGTGCAGCCACTGCGCAATGTTTCCTCAGTTGTGAACGGGAGGAGGGTCTGCATCGCTCCAAACTGTTGTGTACAGAGTTACAGCTGTTATCAGTGGCCGCTGTGATGAGCAGCGTGCTGACACCTGCCACCAGGGCTTACCCAAGAAAGTCTCAGTTGGCCCATGCTGCACGTGTTAGTGATGGGGTGTGGACCATTGCACTCCCCTTGGGTACACAAGCGGGGAAATCAAGTTGAATGCGGCCCAGATCATGCGTGTGGCCCAGCAGCGCGTGGGGATGTGTTGCAGAGACGAGCACGCGCGCGTGTGTTCCACGGGCGTGGTGAGCGCCCTGGTCAGTCCAGCTCTGCCAGTGCTGCGCTCTGGGGCGAAGACAGCTGATGGCAAACACAACAGATACCTGCAAGCGCGATCTCAAGTGCCTGTCAGCACAGATACCTGCAAGTGCGATCTCAAGTGCCTGTCAGCACAGATACCAAGTCCGCCACTGAGCTGGGCGCAGCTCTGACATGCAGCGCTGGGCAACTAGGTTACGATGCGCTGCCGTGCGGGTGGTAGAGTGGAAAAGATGCGCACACTTGGAATGAAAGTGGCTTGAGGGTGTGCCAAGCCCGTGCATGTACCGGAAAGTGACCGTGTGCGGCATGGCCTGCTCTAGGCGCGTACTCCGGGCTGAGCGCCCGTCCACATGGCTCAGGCAGCCATGGTTCCCTTCCAGAGCGCGGGATGCGCGCTGGTGAGCCTGTTCATCCATATGTGGCTTGCACTCGGGAGCCCTGCGGCTCAGCCAGCATGCACCTGCCAACTTTCCCGCTCCCCTCCAATTTGAACCCGTGCTTGTGCTTGACACCTACCTGTCGAAGGCTCGGCAGTTGAGCGTGCCGTGGCCTTCCAGCTTACCGGCACGCATCTCCAGGCTCTTGCACAAAACGCTGTTCATGAAATCGTGCACCCCGCTGCAAGCAGGTCGGAGACATCTTGGACAGAGGGGAAAGCGAGGTCCGGATCTGCTACTTCCTGGAGCGTCTGCAAGCGCAAGCCCAGAAAGCAGGGGGCAGGCTGTACGTACTGAACGGGAAGTGAGTGTGCCCCCTGCGCCCTGGCATACCTGCCTTCCATTGCTGGCTTGGGTGCTTGCAGCCTCAAACAAGTTCAGGCGCAAAGAGCTCCTGTGTTGTTTAATTGGCGAGGTAAGGGGACCAAAAACATCCCGGAAGGGCTGCTGCAGTCGGATCTCATGGGCGCAGCACAAAAGATGCGCTCAAGCATCCCTTGCCTGCACCCCCCCTAGGAGACTGGGCACCCCGCCGCATCCTTGCCCACCTTCATGCCCCCTCTCTTGGCTGCTCCGCCATGGAGGCTCCTGTTAAAGCCCTGCAGTAGTTACGTGCTGCGACTCCCCCAGAACGATTGGTCCCCCCCCCTTGCCCTGGGTGCCACAGGCGCGTGTGCACCCCACCCACTGTCAGCACGCCCCGCTCTTGCAGTGGGTGCCACACACGCGTGTGCACCCCCGGCTCACGCGCGGGCATGCCCTACACTGTGTGTGACACAGACACGCACCGCTCACGGTGTGTGCCCTACACTGTGTGTGACACGGACATGCACCGCTCACGGTGAGTGCCAAATCCGCGTGCGCGCAGCCATGAGACGATGAACATCATGGGGGACACGCGGTACGCCAAGCCAGGTGCGGGGTTTGAGCATCGTGGGGTGTGTGGGATGGACACAGTAGATACGCGGTGCTCCAAGCACGGTGCACGGTTCGAGCATCGAAGGGTGCGTGTCATGAACGACATGGGGTGCATGGGATGGACGCAACAGAGGGCGCGACGTGCGCCAAGCCAGGTATGCGCAAAGGCCCTGCAAGGTCAGCACACACCTACCTTGCTTGCCCATGCTGAGTGGCGAAGCACGCTGGCTGCGCCGGCCCTTGCTGGGGCAACATGAAGAGGGGCAAGCACACATGAAATGCTTGCGCCATGTGCTGATGGGTTGGGTTGGTTGGTGGAACCAGGCAAGGCCAGAGGGCTGTGGGCTGCTTGCTGGCGAACCTCTGCATACTCTCCAGTTGTGGCCACTTGCAAAAGCTGCATACTCTCCAGCTGTGGCCCCTCGCAAAAGCTGGAGCGTGCGCACTTGGTCGTGTGTGTGTACGTGTGCCATGCTGAGCTTGTTTTGACAATTTGAGGACTCTTCTACCGCTCGTATCCGGCTGATGCGGTCGCCAGAGTAGCAATTGCTGCCCGCTGCGGGCCTCATGCTGCAACACGTCTTGTTGCTCGTTCATGCACCTCGAGGCAGTTGGTGGCAAAGGAGAGTTTGGTTGATGAGATTTGGTCACTAGACTGTGCACTTTGCTCTGGGCACGCACAGGGGCAGCAGCAGAGTTTGCGCGCTGGCAGAAGTGGCAGAAGTTTGCAGAGGATCTCAGGGCCCGATGCCGTGCTTGTAGCAGTAGCAGTAGCAGCAGCAGCAGCAGCAGTGGCCAAGGAGGCCAGTCAACAGGTCTGGTGTTGCCCGCGAGCCCCCCAGCTGCCTTATTGGAGCAACAGGTGAAGGGCTGTGGTGGCGCTTTTCTTCAAGCGCCCAAGAAAACTCTCCGTTGCTTTGATGCCACTAGGGGTACCTTTTAAGGGTAGATTATGAATGAAAACAAGCTGCATGAGATTGGCTGCCTGCACTCACGGGCTCATTTAAGGTGTGCAGCACTTGAGAGTGCTGCAAGAGGTGCATGAATGTATTGCATGCATCAATAAGTGCTGACTGTGTTGCTGAAGTGTTTTGTGTGTAGTTAGCTAGAGTGCTACTGCCCTTAGTGCTGCTGCTTGAATGATATGGTCTTGCGCAATCTGGCTCTTAGACTAGTCCATAAAGCAGCAATCCTAAGGAAGAGATAGCTGCTCTTTCAATCAGGGCACACCAGCAGGGCACGGGTGCGTGTTTTCCTCTACCCACCCCTGCTCCGGCATGCTTGGCGCCATGCCCGCTCCATGCAGGCCAAGACGTTGCAGAGCACCACCACGTCTGCATGCCTCCCTCCGTCCCTGCCTCCTTGCATCTGTGCATGGCCAATGTCCTGAACAGCAGTCCACCCCCGCCCTTCCGCTCTCACGACCCACGCAGGGCAATCCCGGGTCCCAGCACTTCATGCGCTATTGGGCGCTGCAGCCGGGCAGTGTGCTCACGCGCCGCTTCTTCGCAAACCACCCCACGGTACTCCAGGTGGGACCGGCTGCAGCAACGCATGCATGCAGTGCACGCAGGGCATGCCCATGCACGGCATGTAGGGTCCGCCTAACACACCAAACGAGCCTGGGCGAGGCTCACCAGAGCGTGTTCAAACAGGCTTGGCTTGGCTGCAACAGCACACACACGAACCAAACCCGAGTTAAGAGCAGGGCCACCTCCTGCTCAAGCTGGCCAGGTATTCCCTTGGCCCTTTTATGTCCTGGCCCTTCTATGTCCTGGCCCTTCTATGTCCTGGCCCTTTTATGTCCTGGCCCTTCTATGTCCTGGCCCCTTTTGTGGCCCCTTTGTGCCTATGTCTGTAGCTCTGCCCATGGCTGCCTGGGTCATAATGTATGGATGCCTGTGTCAGAATGTGTTGATGCAGTTTATGGATGCCTGTTTCAGAACGTATGGATGCCATCGTCTGTGTCTCTGCACACGGATACCTGTTTCAGAATGTGCGCCTCTTGCACCCTGGTGGGCGGCCTGGGTTGGCCAGAACCCTGCAGCTCCCAGCACAGCTCTGATTATCTTGCACGCTGCGTGCATCGTCATAATCCTGTTCCTTCCACACTATAACCTGTAACCTAACACGCTCGCCTCGCACCCCTGCGTTCTGGCCCTTGAAGGATTACGCAGAACACACAGCCTGCGTCATTGTTGATGCAGCACTGGGGCATCGATGCGCCAAGGCCCTCTACGCCTCCAGGGTCCGCGGGAGAGAACACCTCTTTCATGGCGCGTCGCCCTTGTGCGTTGATATTCCCCCTCAATACGGTCTGGCTGGTGCTGCAGGTCGGCAGCACCCTCTTTGTGCATGGAGGCGTCCTGCCCCAGCACGTCAGCCATGGCTTTGACAAGATCAACAGGTGAGCCATGGCTATGCCAAGGTCAACAGGTAAGGTGTCTACTTCAAGCACTTGCAACTGTGGGTGGCAGCTAACAAGAGCGTGTGCACCCCTTCTGCAAGCTACAGCTGTTTGAATGCCTGGGGCAACTGGTCTCCTTGGGGCGGCAGCCTTGGTACATGGCCTTGCGGAGTATCACAATGTGAGATTGCTGCAAAGCTCGTGTTTGTGATTTTGCCCATTCTGGAACGTGGTGGGGATCTTGGGGGGAAGTCTGCCAATTTCACCAGAAGACCTTTGCGCGCTGCCAGTCGTCTAGTGGGTGTTAACTTGTGGGGAATCTGCTACTTCCATGTGCTGAAAAATCATGTACCTGAGGGGCCCTGCCTCCACTGAGGGGCCCTGCCTCCACTGAGGGGCCGTGCCTCCACTGAGGGGCCCTGCCACCACCGTGAACCTGCCTGTCGGATCCATGAGCAAGGGGCTTCCAAGCATTTGGGGTGCTGCTGCCTGGCAATCACACTGCATGCGCCGCTTGAACTCCGCCTCGCAGCAGTCTACATGTCCACACCTCGTTTGGCGGCAAACTCATTGAGCTTACAAGTGTGTGTGTGCACCATGCCCATGCCCTGCTGCTTTTATCAGGGAAACCCGCAGCTGGATGCTGGGCGAGCAGGCGCTACCCAGCAGCGTGACTGCGAGCATTTCAGGCGGCACCTTCGGCAAAGGCGACAATGGGGTGGGGTACACATCGCAGCACCTGGCTGATGTTGTGGAGCAGCAACTCAACGGCTGAATATTGGTTAACCAGACATTAGGGAGGGCAACAGCAGCCAGCGCCTGGCTGCAAGAGCTGATAGGCGCACAGGACGCATATGCTGCCCTGGACCTGATTCTTGCTTGCCTCTGCGCCTGCCTTAAACCACGCATCCAGGCCCGAGCTTGCCGACCTTCTGTGACAGCAGGGGAATTCCAGACGCACTTTTGCGTCTGTGGGCTTGCGCCAGTGGGCTTGCACCAGCGGGAATGATGCTGCCCCTGACTATGCCACTTCCATTCTTGGGAACCAGAAGTTACTTGATATGGGGTCTGCCTACTCATCGGATTGATGAGGCGGGGCAGCCCAACATGCACACACATCTTGGCTGCTGCATCACTGTCCATATAGGACCTCAAGGATGGACCTCGCACAGAGGGCAGATTCCTCCTAAATAAGAGCGTGTCTGTGTGCACACGCCGGCGTGCGGGTGTGCACGCCTGCATGCGCATATGTGTGTGAGCGCGTGTGTGTCTAAGGACGTTCAAACATGTGAGGAGACCGGCTGTATGTCTGTGCTTGTGTCTGCATGTCTCAAAGGTTTCTGAATGTGTGTGCCTGTGTTTTTGTGCATGTTTGAGGAGCGTGCGTGTGCATGTGCAGTGTGCAGATAGGGGGGCAATGATGGATGTGCCTGCGCGTGCGCAGCTTCTGCAAGCCAGGGGGTGTGTGGGCTGTGCCTGCAGGCACCTAACTTCTTGCGGGGCGCGTCGGCCATTGTGTGGGCACGGGACTACTCAGCGGAACAGGAGACGCACTGTGACTGCAACAAGCTGCAGGAGGTGCTGCAGGTAAACAAGAGCCTAGAGGAGGGTGCTGCATGCTGAAATCTGGCGTAGGTTTGGCAGGTGAAGCGCTTAGGGAGGTGCTGCAAACCACCACAAGCTGATGGGGGCGCTGCAGGTGTGCAATGTGCCTGCATTAGGGCCTTGAACAATTTCTGTGTGGCTGCCTGGCACCAATTTCAACTTCTCTGAGGCTGCCTTGCTCCGTGTCTGCCCCTTGGCTGGCCCTCAGATTGTTTGCGCATGCATACTGCCTCTCTGTGTCACTCTTGCGCAAGTCAGGGTGTGCGTTTGCGCCAAAGCATCTGCAGAAGGAGCTCACCTGCTTGGGTGCCGCCTCCTGCCAGTGTACAGGGCGTTCATGGAGCACCATATGTGTCTACAATGTCTTGAGCGTTAAGGAGCACATCAACAATCTAAGCCTGTCTACAATGTCTTGAGCGTTGAGGAGCACATCAACAATCTATGCCAGTTTACAATGTCTAGCTCCGCCACCTGCACCAGGGCCGGCGTGCAGCGCCACTAATCCACTGCCGGCGCAGGGCATGCACAGGGTGCAGCTCACTCTTGCATCGCCCTGAGGCGTCATACAACCGTGCTTCACATCGGCTTCATCGCAACCGTGCTTCACATCGCCCTGAGGCTTCATCGCAACCGTGCTTCACATCACCCTGGGGCTTCATGCAACCGTGCTTCACATCAACTAGCTGCAATGGGCAAGTTCTGCCACCCGCAACAGGGCTGGCATGTACGCGTCCACCACCACTGACCCACAACCAGCGCAGGGGGGCGCATGTGGCATGGCACAACGGAAGACTCCTCGGCTTCCCCTTTTTCCTTATGCCCGTGTGTGTGCAAGCAGCTGGCACCAGGGGCGGCATGCATTTTCTCAAGCTGAACCACATCGCTCTGTGCATGCGTGCAGTCGGTGCCAGGGGCGGCTTGCATTTTCTAAAGCTGAACCGCACTGCTCTGTGCATGCGCGCATTCGGTGCCAGGGGCGGCTTTCATTTTCTCAAGCTGAACCACATTGCTCTGTGCATGCGCGCAGTCAGTGCCAGGGGCGGCACGCATGGTCATGGGCCACACCATACAGCGCGAGGGCATCAACGCAGCTTGCGAGGGGCGTGCGCTGCGCGTGGATGTGGGCATGAGCAGGGGCTGCGGGGACCGGGGCGTGGAGGTGCTGGAAGTGCGGAATGATGGGCAGCAGGTGCGTGAGCATGCTTGAGGGTGCATGCCCGCAGGCGTGCATGCGCAGCGATTGTGTCTGCACTCGCAAGAGGGATCGGGAAGTGGCAGGCTCTTATTCTGTGGTCCCCCGATGTGTGGGCTCCGGTGTGGGAATGGAGAGAGAGACACAGCCTCCTGTGCTTTGCAAAGCCTTGGGGTGTGAGGAGGTAAGAACATTCGCGACCGTGTCGGGTGCCATGCAATTTGCAAAACGACTGTACCCTGTATGCATACATCCTGTCTGTGAAATGCTTTCTGTCAGCGCGCAGCTCCTGGACTTGCCTGTGCAGGTGTGGAGGTTGAGAGAAGGGCATGATCCAGTCTTGATTGCTTCTGCCTCAGTGGAAGGCAGCAGAGACAGTGGCAGTGGCGCAGGCCTGTCTTTCCACCACATGCCAAGGCAGGTCGCTGCATCAGTTTGATGTTTGGCTGGTCGCTGCATCAGTTTGATGTATGGCTGGTCGCTGCATCAGTTTGTTTGGCAGGTCGCTGCATCAGTATGATGCTTGGCTGGTCGAGACCTCTGAACCCAATCGCAAGAGGGGAGCATGAGAGTTGAAGCGTGCTTCACAGGAGGTTGATTAAGTGCCAGAATAATATTTACAGTCAGACAATTAGTTACCTGATAGGCGCACACTGACGGTCAGAACGGGAACAAGAGATTGGAGAGCAGGAAGAAGTGAGAGGTGTGTTAAACGCAATGCTACTGTGAAAGCTTTATGAGACCTTGTCTTTGCTCAGGAAATGCATGATTTATCTCTATTGTAAGCAACAGGCTGCATTCATGCTTAGGCCCACCATAATGAAGTGAATCTCTTTGGTGAAGTCTCTGCTGCACATCCATGCCGCCTGCCATGTGCTTCTAATTAGGTGAGCATTGCTTTCTGGCTTGCAGCGATTTTTTTGCTTCCAATAGTTAAATTCTGGCACTCAGTGGCATTGAAAGTGAATTTCACTTTTGTATGCAAAGCTTTGCTTTCCAAGGTATCCTTTACTCTGAAATGTTTTGCGTGTCATCATGTTTGCTAGAGGGCTGAGACTTTACTTAGTCTTACCTGCCAAAAGGATTGCCTGGTCTGCCAAGTGGATCTTCGCTTTAACCTTTTCTTCATTCATGCTGTCAGTAGTCTGGTTGGTGAAGTCTTATGATTTTCCTGCCAACCGAGGGCAGCAAGGATATGAAGTGCGAAGGGAGCTAGCCTGTCAGGCAGGCAGGAAGGGGTTGTGCATGAATGTGTTACCAGACATTGCATGCTCCTTGCGCATTTGGGCTCAGGCTTTGTGCACTCACTAAGTTGCCATGTACAAGTCTTGTTCAAAGTTGATGCTTTGGAGCTATAAGCCATGTGTCAGACTGGAGGTCTACTGATGCTTAGTATTACTATTGTATTACTGCGAGTTTGTCCATAGGTACGTAGGTTAGGTTAGGTAGGCTACATGGCTGTACCTGCCAAACGAGGGCAGCTTAGCTGAAGTCAAACAGGCCTGCAACTGAAACCAACAAAAGGCAGGCAAGGTTGTGTTTTGAATTCTATGCACAGCAAATCCAGGCACTCATGCACAAATAAGGCCAGGCTTTTGGTGTCTGCCGCGGCCTGGCTTTTAAGTCTCGGCCTATTTGAGCTAATAACTGGGTTGCAGAAGAGATGGTGGTGCTTGCCCCGCAAGTTCGCCAAGTCAGCACTCAGGCAATCTAAGAGGACATGCCCTCCATCTTGCACACAGTGCCAGTTGCATCAAATGCAGATTCTAAGCTCTTAAGGAACTCTGTGCTGTTCACCCTGGAGACGCTCAATATACAAAGTTTAAAAGCTTGCAAGACGCTCAATATTAAAGCTGTGACCGGAGAGTGACCGGAAAAAGCGCGCAAAATATGGTTCGGGATGTTTTTGTATAGGTACATAGAGGTGTAGGTTAACTCTCTAAATGCAGTGATAGCTGTTTTTTCAATCACTCAAACCCAGCCAACCAGCTCCAACCGACTTAACACGCGATGGAGCACACTAATGGATGACTGCAGCAAGTTCTGCGAGAAAGTTGACAGAGCGGACATCTCGCAAACACTAACATGTTTACACTAACATGTTTAACCTCCCTTAGGTTAGGCTAACTTGAACTTCCCTAAGAGCAGATGATAGTAAGTATGTCGCTCCATTGGGCAATTCGGTGGACCATCTCAATTGCTTTTTTGATCCTCGGGCCAGTCTAGTCTACATTAGGCTTGACCACCTTCAAGTTGCGGACAAAGCTGCCCCTGCATGGCCAATGAAAAAGGCCACGATTACCCACTCTTTTCCTGTTCTGCATCTCCAGCACAATGCACTTGGCAGGCCTCTGTTATAGATTCTCTGAAAGTGAGTGGTAAGCTGAAAATGGGCACTCGACAACGTCTCTCACTTCTCTCACTCTCCGGCTCAGCTCTCTATAAATTAATCCTGCGCAGCATAGGGACGCTAACCACAGAGCATACCACATACGAGCACCATGCAGCGACCAAGGCCAATCACAACAGCATCCATGTTTCAAGCGGTTCCAAGCTGAGCAGCACTCACGTGTGACACAAGCAAGCCCATCAGGTCAAAAGCCCAGCAGTTTGGCATGAAAAAATAAACAGGTTCGTCATGTGCCTGTCAATGCGCCACCCCACACGTGTGGGCTCCCTTTGGATACCGCGCGGCTCGCATTCTCGTATTTGCTTGATCAGTCCGCCTTTTTGCCTTGGGAGAAAGCCACGTGTGTACCCAGATGGGCCTGACACTCATGAGGAGACCCTTGCTGACCCCAAGAGGTGGGGAGCAGGCATGCCAGCAGGAAAGCAGGCATGCCGCGGCGATTCGCCCATGGCGATTCTGTAGCTGTCCTGCACTGCCACCGGGTGTGTTCCCACTGCGGACCTTCCAGGCATACCCGGCTTGCCAGCCACGTGCGGTCCTCCATTTGGCTCAGACACGGTGCTGCAACATAGCATGAGTACAAGACACGCGGCTGGGCGGCTCCCAGGTTTGTCCCCGGGCATTTGCGTCCCTTGGCTGTCCCCATCATGCATGGTCCCTGGGCGCTGATGTCTTTGGGGATGCAGCGCCATCGGGGCGCGTCATGCTGGAGGTCTCCCCGCGGGCCGCAGCAAAGGGCAGCTGCTTCTGCCCCTGTGACAGGGCGGACACGTTTCCTGGACAGGCAAAGCAGGTTTTTGGGAGAGGGGTCAGCGGCAACGATGCATGGTCAGGGGAGGGGTCAGCGGCAATGATACATGGTCAGGGGAGGGGTCAGTGGCAACGATGCATGGTCAGGGGAGTGGGGGTCAGGGG
>LFCJ01001229.1_pt1 | contig 17616 bp, 19 predicted proteins | sample 643141 | NCBI WGS metagenome assembly LFCJ01 (sample SAMN03766243, study PRJNA286221) | soda lake metagenome | biome: soda lake; feature: Kulunda steppe; material: water; isolation source: sample B1-Br-g2 brine of Lake Bitter-1 | place: Russia: Kulunda steppe | collected 2010-07
CACACACACACACACACACACACACACACACACACACACACACACACACACACACACACCTGGCTTAGGACTGCTCAGCAGACTGGCACACACACAGGCAGGCAAGCAGGCAGCACCCTCCCACCTGGCTTGAACTCCAAGGGTTTCTGCTCAGCCTCCTCCATCTCCTCGTCCTCCTCCTCACCGCCCCCCTCCTCTTCTGCGGCACCCTCCCCCTTCCCTTGCTGCTGCTCGTGCTTCTGCACTTTGCTGTCCTTCTTGTTGCCCTACAAGGCATCGATAGGGCACCATGGATGAAATGGTGCACATGCCTGGGAGCACAGCACGTGGCGGTGGCGCGCACACCAAAAAGCGCAGCACATGCGGCCGCAAGAGCCTTGATCTTAAGCATGCTGTGAGCAGCATGCACGCCAGGGAATGCGCAAGGGGCGACGCAGTGTGGAGTGCTATCCCACACACGCATGTCATCACTTCATGCTGTGTGCGCAGCAGGTTATTTCCAACAGTCCCAGCAGAAGGTCTGTATGCCTTGCTGCCAGTGTTAGGCACGCAAACCGGCTCCGTAGAAACACACAACATACCGAGGCCACTGACCAGCTGCACACCTTAGCTCCTCCTCACCTCTGCATCTGTCTCCTCGCGCTCGCGCTTCTTGCCCTGCGGCTTGCCTGGCGCGGGCTTACTGGAGTCGGCAGCCTGCACATGCAGGCACACAAGATAACGTTTGTGCAAGTCTGGGACGCTTGCAAGCTAAGATAAGGGCAAAGACAGTCCATTGGGCCGGACGAGACCTGGCCATCCTTCAAGGCCAAACCAGGGCAAAGGCAACCCAAAAGGCAGCATGATCCGGCCATTTTATGAGGTGAGGTCATAGAACAGGTAGCCTGAAGGGCAACAAGATGGACGGCAGCCGCTGGAAGACATGAAAGCTGATGCTGTGCTAATAAGGTCGTGTTTTTAACGTCCAGGCTTGCAGCAGCCTTGTCTGATGTTTGGCATCGGATGGCCAGGCAGTACCGGGGTTACTCAATCTATGGGCCTAGCGTAAGAAAACATAACACTCTCCTTTGACGCGACAGCAAGCAGATGACAAGAGGACAAGCCCCAAGGAACTTCAGCTACTTGCACACATAACAGACATGCACGCACGTGCGCAAATACGTATCCACACTCACATTCACGAAGCCCTTCCTGCTCTCCAGGACCTCCCCCCCTGCCTTGCCGCCTGCGCCGTCTGAAAGCTCGTCATTGCTACCATAGTCGTCCTCATTTTCTTTGGGCTGCGCGCAATGCACGAACAACTAGCAAGATCAGATCAGCTGCTGCCCCCTCTCACACTACCTTGGCACCAAAGCTCGGACAGGGCCATGTAGATGTGTGCATGTGCACGCACCGTGCACATCAAAGCGAACGCAGGCCCAGCCCAGCAGCCGCAGTGCAACTTATCCCCTGGTTGTCCATTGCCCAGATGTCACAAAAGGCCACATGTCACAGAAGGGAACAAGGCCCATAAAACACGGGGAGCGAGCTGGTGAGGATAGACAATGGCGCCACATCCACTGCAAGAGGGCAAGCAGCACGCTCACTTTGGCCTGGAGCAACCTTGCTAACAACGGTACCGCACACACTGCAAGACAATGGCACCACACGCACTGCAAGAGGGCAGGCAGCATGCTCGCTCGGCCTGGAGCAACCCTGCTGACAATGGCACCACATGCACTGCAAGAGGGCAGGCAGCACACTCACTTAGCCTGGAGCAACCCTGCTAACAAAGGCACCACACGCACTGCGAGACAATGGCACCACAAACACTGCAAGAGGGCATGCAGCACGCTTGCTCGGCCCGGAGCAACCCTGCTAAAAAGTACCACGCGCACTGCGAGAGGGCACGCAGTACACGCGCAGCTCACAACAGCACCGCACGTGCAGCACTGCAAGAGATCAAGCAGCTCACTTGCTTGGGCCATCGCAGCACCTTTTGTTGACATGCGCAAGTGACCTGCTGCAAACCCTGAGCCTGGGAGCGGTCTGCTGCGCACCTTCACCCCCTTGGCCTTTCGCTCAGCAATTTTGTTTGCCAAGTATGTCTGCTTCTTCTCCAGCCACAGCGGCGCGTTGGCGAACTCCAGCTTCTGCCCCAGCACCTGCAGGGACAGCCGCAGCAGCATGACAGCACACTCTAGCATCAGTCCAAAAAGCTGCAAGGAACAGGCGCATGAGGAGCTCGAGCAGTGCACACCGGGCATGCCGCCACAACATGTACAAAAAGGGATGGAAAGGAGGGAAACAAACGCTGGGGTCCTTGCACGAGGCACGTTTCCTGTCCCCCCCCGCCAGAAATGTGGGGCACCTGACTCCTAGCTTGAACTGGCAACCAGCTTTGAGCTCCTGCACAGCTAACCTGACTGATGACATGCCCCCAATCTACAATAACCACAGAGGGAATGCAGTTGCCCACCTTCTCAGCGTCAGCTACGCTCGCGAACTCCACAAAAACGGAGCCCTTGAAGTTTTTGCTAGAAATGTGACGCCTCATGCGCACGCAGTTCACCGGTGCGTACTGCGCAAAGAACTCTGTCAACTGCGCACACAGGCAAGCATTGATGCGGATCCGGTCGGTGCATTGTAACACGTCCCAAACAATACTGCTCCACCCCTGAGCCCTGCGGTGTACAACTCTCACACCTAGCTTGTTATATACATCTTCCCAGCTTAATGAATGCCGTTTTGGCCTTTGAGAGGAACAGGAATTGCATTCAAGCTCAGGCATATTGGCCTATCAAGAAGTTCACAACAATGGCTCTGATTCACATCCGTTCTGATTCACATCGACTTATGCCTGAAGCTAGCTGTCCTGCTACTTGTGGACGTCACCTGAGTGATACGCACAGGCAGGTATCAATGGAAAAACGCCACGCAAAGGGAACGCATGCAACCTTCCATACCACTGCAACAGGACAGCTGCAGCACCTTTCAAGTGCCAGGCTAGCACAGCGTGTCTGCTCCCTTATAGACATGAAGGGCTGTCCCTAGTCAGAACACAGGATCGACTTTGCCAGCAGCACAGTGCATGTCTCATTACACACTCCTGCCCCACACACGCCTTGTCTAGATTCGCTTCCAACCTCCTCCTCCCCCGCCCTCACCCTGTTTAGGTTCACGTCCATGCCCACTCCCTCCCACCACGTCTAGCCTAATGTCCAGCTTCCGCACCCCCCCCTCCTCACCTTGTCTAGATTTGCGTCCATGGGGAAGGGCTTTGCATACAGGCTGCGGGCATCGATCTCCGCCGACACCACCTCTGCATTGCCCAATGGCTGCGAAGCAAAATACAGCACATGAGCCAGGGCCCCTTGGCATGCTGTCCATGCTGTGGATGCCCGTCTAGCTGGCCTCGCTTCGCCTGAGTGATGGGGCTGAACTCGCAACCCACATACATGCTTACATATGCGTGCATGCAAGCGCAGAAACAGGCACCATGACGTATTGGCAGGCCGGCAACGCGCTCTCTCATGACCTTGCACATGACAGCACACCCATGTGGGTGCACGTACATCCATGCACACACGCACACAAACTGGCAAATTGGCGTGCAAGCGGACACGCAAGTTTTGCGTCCACAGCCTTGCGCCTGGCAGGGCTCCCCGCGCGCGCGCATGTGCGCACTCAGGCTCCAATGCAGGTGGGCACGCGAGTGATTCACTCACAATCTTGCGCCGTACGCGGCTGCCTTGCTCATTGACCTCCAGTGTTTGCGACTTCGACTTGATGGCACTCGCCACGGCCGCCAGCACGGGCTCGGGCACGCTCTTCGGGTCAGGGCTGGTGATCTGGTGCGACGAGCAACAGGGTGCAGTATTGTCTGTGCACAGCGCTCGTAGGGCTCCGCAGGGTTTGGGCACTGCACTGTTGGGGTCCGGGCTGGTGAACAGAGGTGGGCACGGGAGTACAGCAGAAATGGCCGGAGAGGAGGACCGCGTCGGCAGGCCAGCCAAGCAGGGAGCACAAAGACGAGGCACGCGGATTGGGCTGATGTGGGCTACACTGCGGTTTCTCCTGATTCCACTGCGATAGCACATCCAGCGCGCCCTTGACTCAAAGAGGGCGCTCGGCGCCAAGGCTGGCTTGCGTGCAGTGATGCACACTCACATGGAACAAGACAAGCACCCAGGTGATTCAACACAACAACTAAGAACAGCAAAAAAACCAGGTGAGGCCGCGGTCACACACAAAAATTTTCACTGTTTTTTCACTATTTTTTCTCGGAAGTGAAAAACATTTGCGGTCACACACAATTTTTTTTCACTCCTGAACGAAAAAAATTCACTTTTGGAGTGAAAAACTTTTAGCGGTCACACACAAAATTTTTCACAAATTTTTTTCACTCCACCTGCATCTGCTCCCCCCATGACCACTGTTCTCTTCCAGCATTATTGTTGGAAACCACACACTAATGTTTCCTAGCTTCCCAAGACCAGCAATAGGATCCAAAGAGCTCTTTGCGACAGGTCCTCATGCCGCAATTAGGCAGCAACACGACACAAACTGCACTATTCATAAGGAACCTGCAATGCTGCAGACGCCCTCGTTTAAGCACTCGGTTTATGGCTTGCAAGGTCTTGCATGAAAGTCAATTGACCCTGAGCCATTAGGGGAGAGTGTCAGGACAGGATGATGAAAAGTTTATAGAGCGTGGTTGGCGCACACTTTAAAACTTCTTTTTCCCCCCTGTGCATGTGGCCATGGTGCATCAGTTGCCTTCATTTGTAAATATGTCCTCACGCACGCAAAGAAAGCCTATTTTACGCACAAGTGCTCCTCAAATTGACAGTCTTAAGGCCCAGGAAATGTCAGCGATGGCTATCCATCTCATTTTCTATTTGCCTGACATTCTTCACCACATTTGGCACCCCGCAAGTGTATGCCTGGCAAATACATACATAAGACATCATCTCGGTGCACTGTAGGCCCGGAGAATCATCACTAGCTAGTGCTGCAGCTGCATAAATCACGTGTGTAAATCAATGTATGGAAACCTTGTCTCCTCAGACATTCTCCCAAGGTACATGTTCTTTCCAGCATACATAACCCCAAACAAGGGGGTTCTAGGGGTCTTGCACGATTGGGACCCTCGCTGGGGGCCTCCTGAGGCCACCCCCCATTTTCGCCCAAAGTGAAAGGAAGGTGAAAAGTGCACTTTGGGGGTTTGAATCAAAAAGTGGAAATTTATTTGGGGTTGGAAAATCTTTCGTGTGTGACCGCGATTATTTCACTTTTGTTTTGGGTCGAGTGAAAAAAATTGGGAAAAAGTGTGTGACCGCGGCCTAAGTCAACACAACCTTACACACAAGAACGACGTTTAGAATCCTGCTTTCATCTTCTATCTAAGCATCCGTATCATTCACAATTAGGCGGCATTTCAAGGGGATATCCAGAGCTGTCGTACACGTAAAGGGAATCGAGGAATGAGGCGTCCAGGGTACTAAAACATGTTCCCACACATGAGAAGGAGTGTATCGCTAGTGCCAGATATTGCGCTATATCTGGTTGCTAGAAGCCCCCAGCCCCAACAGAACTAATTTTTCGCTTTCATTTTTCGTATGGGGTTGTACAGGTGCTGAACCTCCCTTCAGATTTTGATGCCAAAATTTGGAAGTGCAAGGTGGAGTTCTGGCAGATATAGCAGCTGAAATGTAGCAAAATATAGCGCTTTATCACTATTTAGCGCTTTGTAGCGCCATAGATTTGCCTCATACAGCGCTATATGCCGATCCCTATTCACAATGCACATTGACTGTAGACACTTCATACAAATACGGAGCATTGGGTGCCTATGTACAATGTTTCCATACTTGTAGTTTAGCTTATCACATCCCCTTGGCCCATTATTTGCAGTAGCAGCTCAGAATAACGCAGGTGTGCAGGAATTAGAGCAACTAACTGTGCCAGAGAATCAATAAGCTAAATTTGCGAGACGCACACACAGCTAGTCCAACTCCCCACACGCTCTTCCCGGGAGCATCTGTGCCCAGTCTGCTTCCTCTTGGCAAAATTCAGAATATATTATGACCACATTTGCTACCGCCTAGCGGATGTGCTTTAGAAACAGCCCTCTCACCTTTAGCAGTTCCCGCATGCGCGCAAACGCAGCGATGATCTTGAGGTCCACATCTGGAAGGAAAAGCAAGATTCTTAATGTTACTTTTACTGAGAACGTGACGCAAGCCTCATGCATCTACCATGCATCTACCATGTGCATCCTCACAGGGTGTGCTGTTGCACTTGCAGCCAAAAGACTGGCAACACTGGGGTCTCAAAGCATGGCGGCAACCTACATCCAGTTGGATCCTCAGACACTTTGCCTTTGAGGAATCTGTCTTTAGGCAGGTTGGAGTCGCTAAAATAGAACTCCACCTGCAAAAGGAGCACAACATTGTCCTGTTTTCAGCACCTTGCATGCATGGGGTACATGCAGCATCCTGAAAAGTAGGGCAGCCGTCACCTGCTTGAGGAGCTTAGCCTCCACTTGTGGATCCAGGGTGACAGGGGCGGGCTGCGCCGGTGCTGGTGTCGGTTGCTCCTGCTGCTGCTGCTGCTGCTGTTCCTGCTGCTGCTGTTGCTGCTGCTGCGCTTCAGCAGCCGGTGGAGGCTGCTGTTCCATAGCAGGCTGCTGATCGGTATCGCTCATGTCAATCGCAATGCAAGACTTGCTCTATCCCGTCGAAATTCTAGAAAAACCAACTGTCGACTATCTTATTTAAAAATGATTAAAAAATATGTCAATATAATTACGCTCATGTGGTGGACATCTACCTGAGTCATGGCTGAGGCCTCTGGTGGGCCAAATGAGCTTGAAAAACGCAGCTCCCAGAGACATCACACCAACAGACAGGGTGATGGGAATCAGCCCTCTGGTCTGCGCAATACCTTGGCTCCCCTGGTGGCTGGTCCCATTGCAGGGGTTTGCTCACGCTTTGTAATATGTGAGTGTCCTCGCAACACTGGCCACATATCCCTCAATTTTCTGCCTTAGCTTATTTTCTTTAGCCGTCCTGACAACGTCTTGTTTCTTCTGGCCGGATGTTAGAGAGAGCCGCAAGTATGTACAGCCTGGTGCCAGGAGCAAATTTGATTGCTTCCCTGTTACACCCCAGATCCCAGCGACACCATCAAAGCTCGGCTGCAAGTGCAAGGAACTCTGGGCAGCATGTCACCACTGTACAAGGGGACCTTGGATGCTGCCGCACAGGTGCACACATTGGCTTGCACATCACTGCCTTGCAAGCCGGCAGGCCTGGGACGTACAGATGTGTGGCCCCGCCCTGCTGGGCATCTCTTGTCAGTGACCTGGCCAGTAATTGGTGCTTGCATCCTTAACTCGTGCAGATGCTGCGCCACGAAGGCTTCAAGGCATTCTACCGCGGCTTTGGAGTTGTTGTGGTGAGGCCACACTTCCTCCGAACAGCTCAGCAGCTAATGTTCTGCAAAAAGCCCATGTCAAGGATCCGTATCGTTGTGGAATATTGGTCTGCACCTATGGAGATTTTAATCTGTGCTCTCTAAATTGTAATCCATCCATTTACAGGCTGGAAATGTGCCTGCAAACATGGCATATTTTGGTGGCTATGAGCTGGGCAAGTGGCTGCTTTCAGGTGGAGTGTGTCAGTCCAGGGTAGAAATCTTTGTCGAAGTGAAGTTATCAGGCCGGTGTCTTCTTGGTCTAGCTCAGTTGGTCACCTTGGTGATGAGGATGAAATGGGGTTGGTGATATTCCCTGGTGAAGTAGAGGGTCTTGTGCATAGATCTTGCTTGTGCATGAAGCTCGTACACATTCACACAGATGACGTAGGAAGAAGAAATTTCCCTCTCCTTCATCTATGGTTCAGATCATGGAGGCTTGCTTGGGAGTATGGCCACTGGCGCAATTGCACAGCTATCAGGGGGCCTGCTATTCACCCCGGTGGACATCGTTAAAGAGCGCATGCAGGTGATGCTGTACTTACGCTGAAAGCAATAATTAATTAATAACAACTTAAGAGAGATGCAATGCGCAAAAGGATACTGCTGATGCAAGCCGAGAAAAGCCTGCGGCTTGCTTGATGGTGACGTGACGAGATACTTTGCCATCTGTGGACCAAACTGTGTAGCCGCTGTGGCTGCTTGTTAGCCAATCAAAACATGCACAGTAAGGCTTGAGAATAGTGATCACACACCAGCTGGAACCCTGTTGGCTGCAGGTCCAAGGTATAATGCGTAACCAGCTTTCCTACTCAGGGTCACTGCATGCCTTGATGTCCTTGGTAAGGCATGCACTTACCACTACTGGCAAATTTTTTTGGGGCAGGAGGTCAGGACCCCCAGACATGGTGACGTATTAAACCAAAGGCACAGGCACACCTTTTTTTGTAAATAAAGCTCAAAAATGACGGCAGACAGCCTTTGCCTGCCATCTCAGTAGTTTGCAACTTGCTGTGGTGATTCATATCTCTCCAGCATCTGCATCACAACACCCTTAAATCGTTGCGTTGCAGCTCAAAGACCGAGGACCCCTTGGCCTGCTACAAGGTTACTGGGTGAGATCAGCATGTAGCATTGACTGTGTTTGGTCGGAGGTTTGGTGCGATCCTCATGCGGCACACTAAGTGGGCGCATGCACTAGCACAGGCTTGGCTCACAGAGCAGTCTTTTATAACTTTACATGGGATGTTATCCTTAACAGGGATGAGGTTACACCAAGTCAGTACCTTGAATCTGGTAGAAGCTACCAAGTTAGTTAAGAAGTCAGGTGCATATCACGCCATCTTACCTCTGATCTTCATCATCTGTATTTTGACATTTGTGAGCAATAAGGTGGGAAGAACTTCCTCGATGTCCACCTGTTTGTATAATGAATATAACTCATCTAGCAAGAAATATCCCAGGCGAGATGACTCACAGACATTTTATTTGTTGCCTTTGTATTTCCCCCACAGGCTACAAATGCAGTATGGATCCCTTGGAGTATAATTCACATTGCAACTTATGAGCAGCTGAAGAGCTGGGTGGCAAGTGGGCATGCCAGCTCTGGAGAGTTCTCAAGGTAGAAGCTTCACCGAACAGCTGGGCTCAAGTATCTTTGGATGAACAATGCTGGATGTCTCTGGCCTTATGTAATCAGCTTCTGTGGCAATCTGTTGTCTTCCACTTGTGCTGCCAGGTTCAATCATCACACTGCCATTTCAATTTGTACTTGTGCATGCATATATTTCTTGGTAATTTACTGTATCTTCAATTGCATTCCAAGTTGCTGGCTGCTTCCACAACCAAGGTGGACAGGACTCTCTTCTGCCGAAATGAACTCCGCTGTGGTTCGGGGAAAAGGGTGACTGACAAGGCTGTAAGGCCGCGTAGGCTGCCTACCTATGCGCTTATACTCAGGAGCTGCTTCACAAGCCTCATGTGGCCCTCCACATGTGGTTGCTTGTGCAAATGCTTTTGCATACGCTTCTGTCATCATCACATATTCATTGTGTTTGGGTTTGATCCTTTAACCTTGACCTTTGGCACCGCTATGGCACTGCACTCCAGGCATGAGCATCTCTGATGTGATATGCCACTTTGAGCCACAGCATCCCACTGTGCATGTGACGCGAACCTGAAGGTCACCAGATGATCTCCCACCATGGGTGCTAGGTTGCTGCTCTGCAGCATCCGCTAGCCTTGCGGCTATTGCCACACAGCCCATGGATGTTGTGAAAACCCGGCTGCAGGTAGGCAATGGATTTGTGAACGGAAGTCATGCAGCAGCTAAATATATGAATGGTGTGCTCTGTGAATTGGGATGTGGGTTGCCTCTATGAGGACCATCTGCAGTTTTCCTGGTCAATGCAAACGAGATGGCCAGCAGCGTGCATTGGGATGATCTCAAGAGGTGCTGTGTGCTTCGCTCTCATTTTTCTTATTACTCACAAGCTAGTCTCTCAGCAGAACTTTCTAGCAATCTTGCTGCACCCTCTGCCATTCTTTTCTTAGATCAACGAACTGCTCTGTTTTGACGGCGAGTATGTCTAACTTGAATTGAGAGGCATGGCTGTTGGACCTGTCCAAAATTCAGGTCATAAGCACCACGGCAAGGGGTCCTCAACAGACTGCCTTGTCGCTGGCAAGACAGGCTCTGCGTCAGGAAGGCTCGCAGGTAGGGGAGTGTGTGTGATGAAGCATTGCTTTTTGGGGGTCCAAGGATGCACATCTTGGGGAGCACAGTACCTGGACAGGCCTGTGTGCTGAGGCCTGCAAGCAAGAGTTGGGAGTCTTGCACTTTCCCAGAGTGATTATTGTGGTTCTTTAATCTAGCATGGTGCAAGTGCCGCATCAATGCTGATCCTCATTCTTGCAGTAACACTGAGGGAATTGCACACATGTGCACTGCATTGTCACTTTGTCGAGGTGGTCAGCAAAAATTGGCACACATTTGCCCTTGCCTTCACAGGTTTTCTTGAGTGGCGCATTCGCTCGGATTCTTACCCTTGCCCCAGGTTAGTTCTGGCCCAGTCCGGGGTGCGCGCCACTTTGCCGGTTGTGTGCTGCTGTTGTGCAGTAACAATCTCAGGCTCATGTCACCCTCACATGCAGGAGCTTCACTGTCATGGATGGTCTACCAGCCTCTCATGCGAGTCCTCCAGCAAGAGCCCTGAGAGACGTCCACGAGCTCAAACTCAGGCACCCACTAGAGAGCCCCCCCATTGACTGCACCAAGCTCTTGCAAACTGCTTGACTGATGGCCCTTCAGTACTCCTTGCTAAAATAATACGAATTGTTAAGCTTGGGGATGCTGATCCGATTGACACTGACCTGACATCTCAACATTCTTCTTCACCTTCGCCTTTAAAACTTACAAAATGGTCCAGATTGGTGCACCTAGGCTCAAGTCTCCACCATTGATCTATTAGGTGTCTGCACCAGGAAGTCCTCCTTCCACCAAGATCATTCCTACCGGCGGGAAAGCTTCTCGAGAGGAGTCAATGCATAACATATGGCGCGTACATGTATGAATTGAATAATTAAATTGATCAATTTGGCTGGCGTCAGCCTGCTCCAAAAGGCAACAGAGCCAATTAGGCGATGCAAATTGTCTGGAATGCATGGGACCTTAATACTATCATAATTAAAAAAGATATAACTTCTCCTAAAATGTCTTCATTTGCCTACCTGATCGGCCTTAACCCAATCTTATCCCTGGCATTTGTTTAGTTTTAGCTATGCTGGAGCAAATAGACCCACCCCAGGCGAGTTTGGAGGAAAGAGGGGAAGATGGATCGAGGGAGACCGGACTGGCACCCTCGGGGCCGAGCACGTCCGGAGGGGCAACATCGCCAACGGCAGCTGTAGACACAAAATGTGCGTGTTTGTGCGTGCAGCTTATGTGGCCCGGGGAGCTTGATGCTGTACGATGCGTTGAGCTGCCCGACGAAAGTTGGTGCGTTTTTGGGGGTGCGCGAGGGAACTCAGCGCCCGACCTGACCATCAACGATGCCGCCTGCTGCGTACCCGATGCAGTGTTCCTGGGTGGTCTGAGCTTCCAGACCAGCGAGGGTGAGTTGGGCGGGCCCGCTCAAGTGTTTTGTGGTGGCCTTGCACTGTTTCCCTGACCTCCCCAGCGTGTCGAAGCCTCTGCCTCTCGCCTCCCCCCCGTAGACTTGTAACCCAGTCACGTCCCCGCGTGCCTGCAGAGGACCTAAAAACCTATTTCTCCAAGTTCGGGGAGGTTGAGGACGTGGTGAGCGAGGAACATGGTGTTGTGTGCCCCGTGCTGGGTCAGCCCTTGTTTGTGGTATTCCTGCCCTCAGCCCGTGTCCCGCCATCGCTGTGCAGCCTGGCCCCCGCCCCCCTTGCTGATCATCTCCCGACACTCCCCGGCCCCTCCCACTGTGCCATCAGGTTGTGATGAAGGACAGGATCACCAAGCAGCCCCGGGGTTTTGGTTTCATCAAGTTCAAGGAGCCTGAGGCCGCGCAGGCAGCTGTGGTGCAGGGACCCCACCAAATAGATGACAGGTAGGGCACGGCCAGTATCAATGGTGATTCTCCCCTGTTAACCACCTGCGCACACTTGAATGGTGGGCGGGGAAGTGTGGCTGTCCCCTCCCCTTCCGATCCCGCTGAGTGTCATTTCACTACTACGCCCGCATGTGGCATGTGACGCGTGAGCTCAGGGCCAGCTAATGGCCCCTCACAACAGGATAAAACACAATAGTGTTAGTGAAGCATCTAATGCGCTGTTGTTGGAGGGGCGGTTCAGGTGAGGCTGATCCCACTGCTGCAGGCAAAGCTTGGTGGAGTGCAGCCCACCAGCCAGAGTGGAGGATGGCTGCAACAAATCCACCTCCTCAGCTGAATTTAACCCCCTGTTTTTGGTGTTTAACAGCCCCTAAAGTTTTTTTGGGGTATGAACACAACACACATCACACGATGACCCATCAGTCTCCCAACACCCCTGCCTTGACTCAAGTGCGCACAGTAGCTGAGCAGCAATCTGCATTGCTGCACTGCCTCTGTATACTGCGTCCATGGTCATTAAACAGGGAGCATGGTTTAATCGCCCTCGCTTGCCTGGTTACCCATGGCACTGATCATTGGTCAGATGTGCGCTGAGCTCACCTCAGTCCTGCGGCTTCAGTGTGTGCGCACCTTCTTCGCTGGTTGGGGGATAATGCCAGATCATCTGTCAGCCCTACCCCAAATCAACAATCCTGAGTGTGGTTAGAGGAGGCGTGGATAAATGCGGGAGGGTGGAAGGACATGCAAGCACAGCATGCAAGCGCAGTGTGCACAGCATTTAGTGCACAGCTCGTACAATTGTATCCCACGCAGCATGTCACTGCTGTTTCACAGTGCCTTCAATCAAGCAAGACCTGCAACAAACTGCCACACTGTGATAGCCGGTTGCAGGTGGAAATGGGCAAAGTCAGTGTTGCAAACGGCATGCACTGTAAATGGGCGGCTGCGCGTGGCATGAGGCAATGGCTGCATTATACAATCAACGCACTCTCAGCCTGGTGTGCTGCTCGGGCCCCACAGTCATTTGTGGCAGACTTCGAGAAGGGCTCCTCCTAGTATAATCCAGGTCTCACGCCCAGTTTTCAGTGTGAATAATGGTTCCTCCCACGCCTCATGTCCTATCCACACCTCATGTCCTATCCACACCTCGTGTTATGGTAGGCCTCATGTCCCTTCCACACCTTGCGTCCTTCCCACACCTTGTGTCCTTCCTACACCTCGTGTCCTCTCCACACCTCATGTTATGGTAGGCCTCGTGGGACACGAGTCATGTCCTTTCCACATCTTACGACCTTACCACACCTTATATCTTTGACACCTCGTTTCCCTTCCACACCCTGTCGTGGTAGGCCTCGTGTCCTCCCAGGTTCATGCCCCTCTGTGGGTCAAGGTGTGGGTTCCTAGGGGCCTTGGGGGCGAGTGGGGAGGGCTCCAATTGAGTCGCCCTGTAAGGCAGGCTCACCCATGCGGAAGTTCCTCTGCATTGGAACCCTTTGCCCTCACCTGGCGGCCGCAGGATGATCGACTGCAAGCCCTCGGTGCCTCAGGGCCAAGGCGTGACGGGAGCTGGTAGCCGAGCAAGGAAGGTGTTTGTTGGCGGCCTGTCTGCAGAGACCAAAGAAGGTGGGCGCCTAGCTTGTGTGGGTGCACGCGCGTGTTTTGTGTGTTTGCGAGCATGTGCCCGTGCGCGTGCGTGTGCGCGCGCTGAGCACAGTACGCCTGCATGCCTGCATGCCCATGTTGTAATGCCAGGCTACCGGCCATGGTTGGCATGGACCTTGATGGGGGCGGGGAGGGGGAGCTCAACCAGGCCAACAACAGTGTCCACTGGTGTAGCGCATCGATCAGGGGTAGGGCGAGCATAGACAGTGTCCACCTGTGGCTATCACAATAAGTAGACACTGTTTTCGAGCTATGTGGTGTATGCAACGCAGAGGACTTCAAAGCCCACTTCCAGCAGTACGGACCTGTGGCTGAAGCGCAAATAATGGTGGATTACAATAGCGGGCGATCCAGGGGCTTTGGGTGAGTCTGGTGACCTGCACCCTATGACTTTGTGGCATGTTCATGATAAGCTGGCACAGTAACGTTGCTGGACCCAGGCAATTTGGAGTGGCTTCTTTTCTGTGGTCGAAATCACTGCTTGTAGAAATATTTGTTGTGCAGGCGCATGCCCGCCAATGACATCGGTAGGGCAGGCCAACAAGTGTGCTGCTGGGAGCATGCACAGAGAAACCTCTGAAGTCTCTTGGACCTGCTGCATGCTGGTACAGCACGCTGATGAAGAAGCTTGGAATGGCTCAAAACTCGCATTTTACCTGCTTTGTGCTGCAGCTTTGCATCATGAGTGTATAGCCACGCCAGCTTGTGGTTCAGCGGTGGACGAGCTGCGCTTAATTTGGTGGATATGAATTATCAACCAGTGGACAAACGTCTGAGACATAGTGGTAGCTTTGCCCCATCTTCTCTGCGAACCACATGTGCCCCTTGGCCAATCGCCGCATGTGCAAGCCTTGCAAGCTTGTTGTGACCGCAACCATGCGCCGTGCTGCCGTGCAGGTTTGTGACGTTCCAAGACGAGGAGTCGGTGCTGAAGGTGTTTTCTGCTGGTCCCATGCAGCAAGTGGGTGGCAAGCAAGTAGAGGTGAAGAGCGCGACGCCCAAGGGCTCAGGTGCGCGTGCCCCCCGTTGCTGAGCATCTGGTGCGTGCATGCTCAATGGGTAGTAAGTCCATGTCTGCTAAGTAAATAGAAGCGAAGAACGCTAACAAGGATGACAAGGATGACAAGGTTTACAAGGGTAAGGCCCTCAGTCAAGAAGTGTGGCTGCTAGCTGAAGAGCACTTACACACCTAGGCTCAGGTTCAGGCCCGCTCATGAGGGTGAGGGTCATGTAGCTGCACCTGCCTGAGAGGGTCATGTAGCTGCACCTGCCTGAGAGGGTCATGTAGCTGCACCTGCCATTCAGGGTCATGTAGCTGCATCTGCCATACAGGGTCATGTGGCTGTACCTGCCATTCAGGGGCATGTGACTGCACCTGCCATACAGGGGCATGTGACTGCCGCCTATCAGGCCTGCAACAAAAACCCACACCAGGGAATGACCTTGTTCCCTGAGCACTCTGCGTATTTATCACGTTTGGTACTCACCATGTGTGTGGGGCAAGATGCGCAGGCACAGGCTTGTGTGTAGCCTGTGTATGTGAGCACGCGCATGCATGTGTCTGTATGCCTAACGAAAGCAGCCAGAGCGGGCTGCAGGATACCTGGGCTGCTCTCAAGTGACTCCAGCAAGATCACGCTGGGACTTAATTTAGCTAGTAGGGACGCTGCTTGGCGTCAGCTCGCATGCATGTGTCTGGGCCTGTGTGCCTTGCAGGGCCGCAGACATCTCGAGCAGCTGCGGCTGGTGGCAGAGGCATGGGGGGCCTATACGGAGGACGTGGGGCGGGGCGGGGCAACTTGTACAACCAGATCTTAGCACAGCAGAGCTATGGGGTGCCACCGTACGGTGCGTACCCGCCAGGTTGTCGTCGTCGCGCTATGGCAGCTGCAGTTGGCCCTAGGCCACGCCGCAGCGTCCCTGATGCACACTGCGTGCTGTTATGGGGGGTGTGCGTGAGTTGCGCGCATCTGGACTTGTTCTGCGGCCAACCACCAAATGCGCGCCCACCTGCAACGGCTAGTCACGCCAGTGTGTGCACTGTCAGGCGGTGACGCCATATCAGGTCATGGGCTGTGGCAGGGCCTTCCTGGCTCTTGTCCTTGTTTGGCAGGTGTCCGTGCCGATGTAGGTGCACCGCACCTGCACATCCATACTGGCCCACAAACGCACCTGCGGCAGCAAGTGCATAGGGGGACGCGAACATGAATGAGTGCGCTACTTAGATGTTCGTATGTGAATGTGCATTTGGTAGACAGGCGCACTCGTGCGTCATAGCCGTGTCCAATCCATTCTGCTTGAAGCACTGGGCATGTGTGTGCAGGCCAGGAGGTCACACCACACCCTGTGGCTGAGGAGCGTACCCTTTGTGTGCCTTCGCCCTCGCAAAAAACTCCACCTTCGTGATGGCACATGCGCGCAGGGTATGGCATGCAGGGTCAGTATGGAGGCTATGGCTACGGCATGGCCCCCTTTGGCTACTCAGCAATGATGCCCTTTGGCTACAACGCGTTCGCGGGCGCGCCTGCGTATGGAGGCTACGGGGCATTCCCTGCGGCTGTGGGACCTGTGGGGGCCCCCTTCACTGGTGGCAGGACAGGCGGGTGAGGGAGCAGAAGGAGAGGGGGCGGGGGGTGCGCGCGGCCGGGTGCGATGGTGCCTGGGGTCACAAATGGGTGATGATGCTGCAGACACCTTGGCAGGTGCTACTGGCGTTTGCGTTGTTCCAGTGACTCTTGGGCCGGAGTCGTGGGCCAAAGAGAGAATATGGGGCTTTTGGGGGGGGGGGCAACCAGGGTGCTTGTTCATGAGGTCTCCACTTGAGAGAGATGGGTGCTCCAGGCGCAAGGGCTGAGTCGCCTTGATGCCCTCCAGGGTGGGGCATTGTCTAATACGTACGTTTCGGAGGCACAAGGAGGATGCAACTTTCAGCGGGGACATGGTTGGTGCTTTTTGTACGGGTAGGTGCCAGGAGTCGGGTTTGGGGGTGGGTGGGTGGGCCACAGGGATGGCGCTGTCACGCGGTGGTACACTTCATCTGTATGGCGTGCCCCTCTCGCTCTTGACTTCTCAGCCTATATGTCCCTTACAAGCTGCCTGTCGCAATGGGCTTGCTTGTCCTGCTGCCTCCAACCTGGAAGCAAGGATTCTGTGACATGAATCCGTACTCGTGCAGGTTTAAGCACGCGTAGGTGGGATGATGGGACCCTGTGTGTCCTACCTGACCCTTTTGGTCTCATGCACTCATGCAGCTCGCAAGCAGCATCCACAAGTCAGCGCCTGCTGCTCCCTGGCATGCTTCCCCTGCCCTACCTTGAAGACCATATGCTCGTGAGCCATCGATCTGATCTTGAGCCAGCATTCTAATCTTAGCCACCATGCCAAGCTGCTAGGAATGATTTGGAGGTCACGACTCCAGACACCACCATTCCCTGCAGCCCAGCTTGCGCGCTCCAAGAAAAGCGAACTGCGCAGGCAGTGAGAACGCTCCCTATATCAGCCAAGGGACCGCACGCTCCAAGTGAAGTGCTGGCTGATGTCCCAGTCGCTGCAGCCCCACAACCTGCCTCCGCACTCCCTGGCCTCTGGATAGCCACCTGTCCTGCTCCATGTTTGAACCAATGGGCAGCTGTACTGCGCCTGGTGCGCCACAGTCAAGGGTGCCAGACCTCAATCAGAGCTCCTGCCTTCGAGCCTGGACCTCATCGTCACCTGTTGTCCTCTTTCTTGGATGGCTCAAACCTCGCAGGAGAAGAGGACCACAGTCACGCCCGCCTGCATGAGGCACGTGTGCCGGCCCGGTGTTGATGACAGGCTCATCACTCTGGGGCATGTGCGGACAAGAAAAGAGCATGAGAGGTAGTGTGTGTGTTGAGCCCAGCCATGACGTACGCATGATTCTGGGGCAGGTGCAGACAAG
>LFCJ01001231.1_pt1 | contig 17614 bp, 14 predicted proteins | sample 643141 | NCBI WGS metagenome assembly LFCJ01 (sample SAMN03766243, study PRJNA286221) | soda lake metagenome | biome: soda lake; feature: Kulunda steppe; material: water; isolation source: sample B1-Br-g2 brine of Lake Bitter-1 | place: Russia: Kulunda steppe | collected 2010-07
GCTACTCTATCGATGAGCCACGAACCCGTCGCGCGCTGAGCGAGGATATGGACGTTCGTTTCGCCAGCGTGGGGCCAACCTACGAGGTCGTCAGCGGGAGTGGGAACACCTACATGGTTGACGTCGAAGCGGAGACGTGTACTTGTCCGGATTGTGAACAACACCAGCCCTCCGGTGGTTGCAAGCATCTCAGACGCGTCGATCTCGAGATTCGAACTGGGATCACTCCCGCCCCGGATGGGACATTCAACCGGTGACTGTGGGTTGAGCCGGTCGTCCGCTCGAGATAGTTTGTCGCCCCTGAGAGGGGTGCGGGGGTTCGACTGAAGCCACCGCAGACACCCATGCGAACAAACAACGTAGCACCAGCGTCGCCAGACGCTGAGACGACATGGCCCCTGAAGCGAGGTATTGCCAGATGACCAGGTATAACGAGTGTCGGCTACCGACCTGTACGAGACTCACCCGCGATCGGGCAGGATACGCTGGCCGGTTCTGTTCGGACAGCTGTGAAGTCCGCTATGAGCATCTGCAGGCAGACGCTCGAGACGCAGCTCAGGAGGATGCGTACTGATGCTCGAACAGATTGATCACCGAGGCAAGCGCTTCACGATCGAGGACGACATTGACGACAAACGGAGAATCGAACGCCGACGGTGGGCAGTTGCCCTCGAACGACAGGCCCAGAGAGAACTCCGCGAACTCGAGCGGGCGAAAGCGGTCGCTGGTCCAGCTGGGATGAATCCCGACGTCGAGGTGCTCGGCTGATCGCGCCAGAGAAGCCCGACGCACAGAACGTCCCTGAGTTCGAGGGGCTGAGTGGTGATTCAATCCTCAATTTGTGAGTCACTCAGTTCAGATCGTGGCAGATTAGACTGATATCTGACAGTGATTTCCTGCAACACTCAGAGAACGAGTGTGGGAATAGAGGTGTTGCGTGGGATTATTTGTGATCTTAGCGTGTACAGGATTTATGGCACGATATTCATCGAATTTGGCAGAAGTACGAGGAAGTGATGCATATATTTTGGAGGTGACGTTGGATGATGGTGGGAAGCATCCGTTGACCTCGTTAGGATTGGAAGAGATCGGTGAGGAGATGGGTCGGGATCAGTTGTATGTGCGGACGGGGGACGCTGCGGGAATGCAAGGGGTGATGTCGCGGTTAGAGGAGGAGATTGATATAGATCGGTTGCCAGTGTTGTTGCTGCTGAGTGAGCGACCGTCGAAGGCGGAGAGTGCGGGGGTAGTGTATTGTGATGGATTGGAATCGGAGGGGGAGGCACGGGAGTTGATTCGGTGGCTTGTGCAGGAGCTGCACGATCCAGAGTTTATTGAGGAACATTCAACGTGGGGGGAACGGATGCGGAAGTTAGGACCAGGGCTTTCAGTCAGTGCGAATGCGATTACGGTGATTGAGTGGTTGCCTTTGTAGCTTTGGCAATGGTCTTGTGGGGATAGGTTGTAAGTCAGAGACCTGTGTTATTTCGCCGCCCATCTACCGAATGTAGGACGATGCACTACAACACTCACGGTTGAAGCTGCACGAGCGTCGGGAGGGTGACGGCTAAACACTGTACTCAGCGTAGCCACTCGTTGGAGGAAGATCCCTGTCTTTCTTCGTGGGATTTGTGTCCTCTTCTGCAGTTCTGCAGAAGGGGCAACTGGTTTAACCAACAGGTCCCGAGAGAGGATCCCAAATCGTTGGTTAAAATTCTCAGCATCAGGTTCCTGCTTCATTCTCCTCACGTGTTCTTGACGGTGAGTCTGTCGGTGCCGCGAGGCGCGCTCTCGAGCGCGCCGGAGTGTGGCTTTCCAGGACAGATCCAGATATCCTCGACGACCGGTCAGACGATCACGAGCGTTTTGAACCCGAACTTCTCGCCAGGGCCGGGATGCGGCCTCGTCGTCGACACGCTCGCTGCACTCACGCGGTTTCGCGTAAAACTCGGGCATCTTGGAGGGCGCCACACCTTTGTGTCCGCTGTAGTCCTAGCGGGCTCGCAACGTACTGGACGTGCGACCTCGAGGAGCATGTTGTCGAATCGGAACCTGCAATGATCCAGAGTGATCTTGATGATAGCTCCTGTGCGCTCTCAGAGATGGCATCAGAGTTTAGGAATTCGAGGTTACAGTGGTTTTGAAACTGTGTCACCAAATTGACGGAGTGTGATATCTGATTCGGTACGTTCTAAGTCAGATTTCACGTGATCGACGAATAGCATCCCCGTGACCTGCTTCGAGTCAAGCACATCGTCTTGTTCCTCTATGTATTCCCCATCCTTTCGTACATAAGCCATGTACTCGAGGAGCTCGCGCAATCCTTGTGCTGCATATGAGGAGTTCGTGGTGTACTTCACCTCACCGACGAATACGGCACTTGGATTGGTATCGTCCTCGTCATAGCGTTCGAGGATGATATCGGGGCGTCCGCCCCACAAGGAATCCCGCCCAGTGATGTCGAAGAGGTCGTCAGCGAGCTGCTGCCATCGGTCGAGGACGTGGACGGTCCGGAAGAAGTAGCCGTCTTCGCTCGGACGGTCAATATCAGCGAGTTGCTCGCTGAAGGAGAGCGCTGAGCTGCCTGTCGAGTCGTGATAGAGCACATAGCGAGAATCGGATGTTTCCCAGGATGCCACGACATCCGAGCCGCCATCAAGGAGTTCGAATTGAACCGAATCGTAACAATCGAGAATTCGAAACACCCAGTAAAGCTCGAATAGCGTCTCGGTCTGGTCCGGCCGGACGAAGGTATTCTCGAGGAGGTATTTTGCCTCAGTCGCATCGAGATCGTAGTTCATCAATCGTCGATATCTGTCGAGCAGTCGGGCCGCCTCTGAATACAACGGATTCCGTGACTGCTTTACCGACCGAAGCATCCGATCCGTTACCTCGTGGCCTGTGGAATCAATTCGGCGGAGATAGATGTTGTCGCGAAAAATATCGTCAAACTTTTCGGCGAATTGATTCTCGATATCGACCCATTCGGCGAGCCAGCCATAGTCTGCTGGTGATTCGAGGGCGTGTTCGAGGTCGCTGAACACAATCTCGTGAATCCGAGCCAATAGCGATTTTAAGACGACGTTCTCCTCGATATCGTAGTTCTTTCGTGTCTCGCGACAGACGTACTGATTCCTTCGTCCCCTTCCTTCCCGATACCGGCGTTTGATTGTCTCGTCCCACGCAACGCGACCACGAATCTCCCCCTCGCGTTCGATGAGGCGATGCGAATTAGTCGTCTTGAGGCGTCGTACACGGTCAGGGAGAATACGTACGAAATCGATGACTCCAGGGCGATCTCTTTCCTGTTCGGTGAGGACAAAGTGAATGCGGAGTAGGCGATCAAGGTCGCTCACGTTCAGATCAGGGTCGAAATCGCGTAACACTGGGTCAAGTCGAACGCCCTTGCCCACGTACGTGTTGAAGTCATCGGCGATGGCTTCGACCAGTTCCTGAGCACTCGTCTTTCCCATAGTCACTTCTCAAATTTCGATTCGGGCATGCCAAAGAATTCAGCGACGAACTCGGTCAGTTTGTCGCGAGCAACCGGCGTGTCGGAACTCATCCGGCGTACGAATCGGACGAGTTCATCCTCACGGAGCCCTTCGAGTTGTGGGACCACGTAGAGGGCGATCGGGGATGCATAATCACCATCAGCTGTTGACTCGAGATATCGGTAGAGATCTTCGACAATCGCCGGTCCAATCTCGCGGGACTGGTTAATCGTCTGCCACATCCTCGCGACGACCTCACACCGCTCGTCGTCAACTTCAACGCCAGCCCAGAGGCGGACGTACTGTTCGACGAGTTCGCCATCGATATCGTCTGGAACGGGGACGTGAACGAAGGCCCACCGTCGCATGAAGGCATAGCTCATCTCGTAGAGCGACGTCTTATCGAGTGTATTCATTGTGGCTATCATCCGCCATCCATCAGGTACATAATACAGGTTGGACGCAACGTCTCGGGTTCGACTCTCACTCGATCCAAGTATCTCGATCTGGTTACCGTCCTCGTCAGTGAATGGGAGAACGACGTCTTCGCCGGTGAGTGCCGTGAACAGCGAGCCGAACGCTTTGTCGATATCCGCTCGGTTGATTTCGTCGACGATCAGCCACTGGTTCTGGGGCTGTGCCTCGTCGTCCTGGAACCGGTCAAGGAAGACGCCTGGCTTGAAAACCAGGTCATCCTCTCGATCAGGTTGATAGCCACCGATCGTATCGAACGTAGACCAGTCGGCGGTTGCCGTCGCCATCTTGAATTCGTCTTCGACTGCACTGCGGCAGATTTCCTTGGCGAGTTTCGTTTTTCCAGTGCCAGGCGGACCGACCAGGAGGACGTGTTTGCCGTTTTGGAGCGCGGTCTGAATTCGCTGCCGTAATTCGTCGATTTCGGGGAAATAGAGATCCGTGACGTCCACTGCAAAGTCTTCTGGAAGCGTCGTCCCCGTGTCCTCGTAGTCGGCGTATGTCTCGATCGTCTCATCGTCCGTCGAATCCTCCTCCTCTTGGTCTTCGTCGTCTTCGTCTTCTCCCGGACTGTGTGGCCGCGTATCGTAGTTCAGTATTGCGAATTCGACTTTCCAGAGATTGGGTGCCTCGTCTCGTTCGTCTTTGATGAGCTGCCGTATCTCCTCGGTCGTTTCCCAGAATGTTCGATAGGCGGCATCGAGGCTGTCGACGGGCGACCAGATACCGAGTTTCTTGTATGCACTCCGGCTCGACTGGTAGTAGATTGGAATTCGATCGGGCTCGCGGATGTGCCAGAAGTAGGAGAGAAACGCTGGGATATACCCTGCCTGCGGAGCCTTCCGTTTGTTCTCCGCCGCCGCTTTTAGATCATTGACGAGGTCTTCGAGTTGTCGGATCGCTGCTTCGGCCTCATCTTTTGACTCGGGGGCAGGCAGTACTGCTCTGAGTTCGCGGGCGACCTCGCCGACGCGGTCTTGGCGGGTCGCAGAATTACAGAGCATGTTGAAAAACATCTGACTGGTCCCACGGAACCCCCACAAGGAGTGCTGTTTTCCCTCGCTATCAGCTTCATCCCGGAATTGAAGCAGATCGATGTCACTCTCAAGAAACGAGTCGATAAAGTCTGAAATCTCAGGTAATCGCTCTTGTCGGGAGGACTCTACCGCGCTATATTTTCTACGCTCACCGTCTTCATCGACATACACATAGTCTGCGTCGGCAAAAGCATCCCATAGCTCGATAATTTCCTCTTGCGATTCGTGTTCCATACTACATGACGTTGGTTCCTCGCATGTAACTGTTCGGCTGATTGATGCGCTATCGATTACCCTCCCCTGAAAGCCCTCAGCCGCTCGGCTTTACCTCCCTACCAGACCAAGCATCGCGGTCAGATTGTCGTTGAACGGCGTTCTACACGCCCATCGGTTACCGCGACGGCGTCTTTCTGTTCCAGACGGCTCACAATCTCCTGTACGTCCGCTGCAGGCCAGTCGAGTTCCTGATGTAGGTCAGTCACCGATTTCGGTTCGTCGAGCGCGTGCAGCACTTCGAGTTCCTCGTAGACGCCCCCGGTGATCTCCGCGACAGGGTCGTGCAACGGCGTCGTCACGTTGTGTTGCTCGGTGAGATCGGTCAACGCTTCATTGACGTACGTCACGAACAGTTCTTGATCCAACAGTTCGACCTGCGTCTCGAGTTCGGCTTTGATGACGGCGAACTCGAGGCCGGTCTGCATCAACGAAAACATATCCTCGATGTCGTCGACCCGGCCAGCGACCGCTTTAAACAGGAAGATGTCTTCTGGACTCACGAGCTCGACCACGAGATTCCCCGGGTCAAGGTACCGTTCGCTCCGTTCACGAATGCCTGGAGACAGAATCAGTTTGCCAATCACCTGCTGGTTGAAAACGTCGATGCGACATCCATCATCGTTCTCGAGGATTCGCTGGGCACCAAGTTCTTCGTACTCTTCGTCTGGTTCCCGGACGATATCGTATCCCAATTCGAGGAGTACCGCTTGTAGCTGACTCAGGTCGTCGCCGGAGGAGACGATGAGGTCGATATCTTTGGTCGTTTCTTTGAGTCCGCGAAACGCCATCGACCCGCCGCCAATCAAGAAGACGGTGAGTGGGTTGTCCAGCTGCTGGCCGATGCGCTCGAGTTCTGAGCGAATGTATGCGCTATCGAATCGTGCCCTCATAGCGTCACCTCATACTCTTCAGCCAGTTCCTGGAAGTCATCCCACTCAGGAAGTCGAGACGTCCGCTGGGCACCGCTGGTGTCGAGATATATGCAAAGCTCGTCGACGACGTCTTCGACGCCGTATTTGACGGCTTGGGCTCGGAGCACATCGCGGTCGATGTCGACGTGACTGAGCAAGAGCAGGCAGTAAGACTGAGCCCGTGCACCCGAATCGATTACGAGCATGTGGCAGCACAATGTCTCCGGCGAGAGTTCATTCGTCGTCTCCGAGTAGAGGTAGTATCGACGGTCACGTGCCAACAGCGGGAGGTCATATCGCTGGAATTGGTCTGGTCCTGTCGGAATGAAGTGTTCGTCGGTGATCTCAGTTGTCGTCTGGACAAGGAACTCGTCGAGGGATTCCCAGAGAAGCGTGTAGGTGTCGGTCTGTTCTTCGACAGTTTGGCGGTGGACGTGATGTGCAAGCTCACGAGCGAATGCACTCAGCTGTTCGAAGCCGTCATTCAGTGTGTACGCTCCGTCGTCGGTTTGGTAGATGATTCCGCGATGCTGAGGTGGGGCAAGCGCACGGTGGACGGTGCTTCTGTGGACGTCGGCGTGGCGTGCGAGTTCGGTCACGGTCCGTGGGGTATCGAGGTAGTAGCAGACACGGAGGGCTGCCCCTGACAACAGCTCCGGCCAGTCGATGTGTGAATACTGCTGGGTGAGGTCCGTGAGTAACTCGAGTGCCTTTGCGTCCGACAATCGTACCTGCTTTGTTTTCCCCTGTCGGCGTGCCTCGACGAGGCCAGCTTTTTCGAGCCGATCGACGAGTTCGGAGGTGTAGCTGAGACTCCGATCGAGATTCGTTGCGAGTTCAGAGACCGTCTGCTCACCGCGGAGGGCAGTAAGGGCGCGAACCTCGCCTTCTGTGAGCATACTGTTGCATACTAGCGAACCCATATATAAATCACTTCGGTATTTTGCAACATCCTATGGACTCAGTCGAGACGGGAACGTACAGAGTGAAAGCCCTCGGCCGCTCAGCATCCCGCGACCCACGCTGCGCTCCTCGTTCCTGTGGTGCTTGCGGGGTCGGGGGACGACCGAGACGGCCTCGCCCTTTCTGAGCCCACCAGGATAGCGGCTGTGTCACTGAGCGTCGAGCCCGGTTGAACAGGTTCTTTGTTACGGCACGCCCCGCTCGCCGCTTCCGCCCTCCGCGTCGCTCGCGACCGACCATTCCGGGCGTGCGGGCGCTCTCCGAACCGCGAGCGCCCGTTCCGGGCTAAAATGTATGTGCCCTCGACGCCAGCGGGTATCCCCGTCGGTTGCGCCCCTTGCGGGCCGGACACGAGCGGGCATATCCCGCTGGACGCTTGCTCCGGGCGGGTCGGCGCGCGGTGCTGGTTGGGTGATCTTCCTTTGGCGCTCTCGCTCGCGCCCCAGGGGGCGCTCACGAAGGCGCGAGCGAGAGCGCGCAGATGGTTGAGTTGGTCGTTGTGGACAGCCACGGCTGGAGAGTCGTGGTGTCGGAAGAAGACGCCGAGTGAGCGCCTTCGGAGCTGTGCTAACTCCAATGTCGAGTAAGAACGTCTTCGGTAATGAGGTTTCGGTCGATGAACAGGCATTCGAAAAAGCGGACGAAGCGGCGGTCGATGAAGAGGGCTTCGAGGTCGTCGATGAGACCCCGGAGTTCCAGGCGACGGTGCAGATGGAGGTGCAGGCAAAGGTCGATGCAAACCACCCGGACGGGATGGTCGACACCAGTGAAGAGCGGATCTACGGTGCGACCCTCGAACAGGAAGAGCGCATTCGGGCGCGGGAGGCTGAACTGGAGCGCATCAGTGCCCAGGCGGAGATGGGGACGCAAGAAGGTCGGGAAAAGCGTACGCGAGACATCGCAGCGAAACGGAGCGCTGAGCGGCGTGCAGAGTTCCAAAAGCGGGCGGCGAGCGTTGACCCGTGGGCAGACCCAGAGCGGGACGACCCTCGTGCAGAACTGACGCAGGAGCAGTTGGCGGCGGTGAACAAGCAGTCGATGCGGCTGGCGAAGAAGCTGGATGGCTGGTCGCGAGCGGCGATTGGCCGGCGGTTGGGTGAGGCCGTGGTCGGTGGGAAAGACATGATGAGCGCAGTCGTTGGGGTGTTCGAGGAGTTGCAGACGGCGCCGGGACAGGTGGTTCCCATCGGGATGCTCGAGGGCGTCAATCGGAAAGAAGTGAGCATCGAAGGTACTGTGACACAGCTGTGGGAGCCGTCGAGTTCAGCTATTTCCCAAGTGGGACTCATCGAAGACAAAAGCGGACGAACGAAGTTCACCAGCTGGGTTGCGAGCGACCAACCCGGGATTGAGGAGGGGGAACACGTTCGGATTCACGGAGCGGCGAAGAACTGGTACAACGGGCGCGTCTCGGTGGCTCTAACCGGCTGGACGGAGGTGCATTTCCCCGAGCGCGGTCGGTGGTGGAAGTAGCCAGTCGTCGCACCCTTCTTTTTTGCTACGTGCCGGACCAACCCAGACCCCACCTCCCCACCCTCCGCTCCGTGCTCGCTCGCTGCGCGCGCAGCCACAACCGTTCTTGAAAGCCAAGGGGCACCGATACGATTACCAAGAAGCAAACAGCTACTCTTCGAGGCCGTGGGATTGACGATGATATTTGAGATACTGTGAGTTTGGATAATGCTGAGGGTTATCCGGGAGATGAAGTGATTCTTCGTGATGTCTACTGAACTCTCCGTATCCGGGCACGGACTCCCAGTCACGAACGAGGATCTCGTAATCATCTGAAACAGCGATCCACCCCTTCTCAAACGCCCAATGATGGAGACGACACAATGCAATGCCATTCTGAAGGGTGTCAGGACCACCATCGCTAACCGGTCGAATGTGGTGAGCCTCGACCTCCGGTAGTCCATCTTTGGTCTCTCGTCGCGCTCCACAGATGGCACATGTTCTATCATAAGCACTCCGCACCTTTTTCATAAATTCTCCATCTCGAACCGTACGTGTAGTCGAGGTGCGTCGCCGTGATACCCTCTCTGGTAGGTCATCGACATCAGACGGCTCAGATTCGTTCTCTATGGACTGCTGATCCCTTGCTTCGTCCTTCCGTTTGTCTGTGGAGGCAGAGTTGGGATCCTCACTAGAGGTATCTTGGGACGATCCTGAAAGCAGTGATGAACCAGTATCAGCAGACGCTGATTGATTCTTTCTGCCGACACCATTTTCAGAGGCGTCTCCAGCAGTAGCAAACCCTTCCTCCTCACTTGAAGTTGTGATTAAAGGTTTCTCATCGGAATCTTCACTGGTTGCCCCTGCTGGATATCCTCCCTCCCCTGAATCGTCGCTGCCAGTACCAGAATCTGTCTTGGATTCAGACACAGTGCTTTCCTCAGCTGTTTCAGCAGAGTCTTTCTCAGATCTGCTCGAGGACTGTACTGCTGCCTGGATTGAGTGCCGATCGATATCAAACGTATCGAGGAACGAGTTCAGGAACCGTTCACGTTTGCCGAGAGCTCCTGATAGAATCGATTCCAATTCCTCTGCCGCCGATGCAGACAAGGATAGCTCATAGGGGAGGCGCCGGGTGAAGGCCTGTAATGAGCTTGTTCCCTCGGTTCGTCGGATCGTGTCTTCTGATCGATCCAAGTAGCAACGTACCTCGAATTCTTCAGTTATCGGCTCTCCCTTTGTGGACAGATACTGGCACTCAATCGTTTCATGAACGACTACTTGGGAATCAGCAAAGATGTCGAGGAGTTCATCGCCTGCTTCCGTATGCCCATGAGCCAAACAGAAGCTGTAGGCAACAGTAAAAAGCTGCGAGAACTCTTCAGATTCGCAGACAGGGCCTTCCTCGGAAACAACAACATTGTGACCAGTCAGCGACAGCGTCGTAGTGTCAGCAAGGTTCTCAAGCTCAAGCAGCTTCCAGACTTCAGCGACTGTCTCGTTTGTATAATCCCTACGGTCATACGGCTTCACGACCTCATCTGCGATATCTGAACGAAGATGCTCTCTGATGGTTTCATCGTCGCAGAAATAATCCAACTGATTAAGCGCCACCAATTCATTTGACAGCGCCAACAAGCACTGATGGGACAATTTCTCCCGGACCTCTGCCTCAAGTTCCTGGAAAGAGGTTAGTTCAGAGACCTCACTAACGAGTTTACGAACCGTTCGTCGCCAGACGACATCCCGATCGTCATCGTCATCCCAAGCCACATCAGCAAGAGAATCGAGATAATCCAAGATCTGTAGGGAACTTCGAACACCGACCGTGTTGAACAGCTCCTCATACTTCCCGTACTCCGATTCGATTGAGACGATGTACGACCCTATGTCCTGACCATTCCAAACGACTTCATCAGGCGACCTGAACTGCGGATTTTTATGCTCAAGATAGATGAACCGTGCATTAGATAGCGCCTCGTGTATTTTTTCTTCTATATCGGACCCGTCGTCCAAAAGTCCCTGCTGCAGGGTATCAAGCCGACTGGTCAGCTCCTGCCGAATAGTTGGCGGGTCAGCATCACCCCAAACGCTTGGCGCATTAGATAACTGCTCAAGGGTCACCTCAATGCCGAGCTTTGTCTTAACCCCAAGCGGATCAAGATAGGGACTGTCCGTTGAGGCAATATACATCTGTGGTGGCTGGTTCGCAGTCGCTGGATTTTCCACTAAGAGCGTTCGTGGTGGAGCAAGAGTCTCATCCTTTGTTAGACACCAAGATGTGTTTCGGAGTAGATCACCAAATGTCGAGTAACGATCCGTCTGGGTCGGTTTCGCTCGATACGCACCACCCCTACCACGCTTTGTGACGTAGTATAGGGGACGGTGGAGCTTTTCTTCGTAGTATCCCCAGTACTCCTGTAGCATCTGGTCAAATGCTTTTGCCCGGTCAAGTTCGGAATCCGTGTTCTCCGAAAATTGGTTCAGCACATCGCGGAACCAGTCACACGGTACATAGTCAGAGAGAGAATATCGGCGGTTCTGGGGAAACCATTGGTCTTTTGAACCGCCCTTCTTCCGCGAATCTGGGATCGACCAGTCCTCTTTCGTCGAGGCTTGAGCAAAATCAGAAAGCGACTCAACTAATTCCTCTTTGAGCGTATAGAATGCCCGGTCTCTTGTGGCTAGCTCCTTGACTGGAAGGCGCTCAAAAACACCACACTTGATGAGAAATTTCTTCCATCTCTCGGGCTGGCTCTCACCGGTGAGCGACACATACTCCTCTGAGATAAATGTCGCATCTAACCCATCAAGTACCCTCTCAAGACTGTATCCACCATCTGAAGATGTGCCTTGCTCTCGGAAGTAGCCATCAGGTAAGAAAATATCGGATCTGGACGGGTTGCGATAGACAGTATCGTCAGCACCATCTCGAACACGGAACTTCAGATCGACATATTTCCTTGCAGTAGCCCACCGGTTTTTATTTGAGAAAATGTACTCTAAGTGAGTATCCAAAGTGGCGTCATCGGTGCTCTCCACACTATCAAACGCGTCTGCTACAATTTCCTCCAAGACAATCTCTGAGCTAATCGTCTCAACCCCCAGGACTCGAGAATAGAATTTGCGAGCTCCCTCAATTATTCCTGATGGCTTTGCGGGGTACTCCTCAGGTATCGAAGCAACATCAAGCTGGACTAATCGGAACTCGTCCTCAAATATATCATATTCCTCTCTACCTCGTTTTGGTGGCAGTAACGGACTATCCTCAACTAGAGAGACAGCAATCCGTTTACCACTTTCAAGCGGAACTAACGGCGTCTTTTTGACGACACTCTCAAAGTCATTCCGAGCATCCGTCTTATCACTAAATGTGCTAAGATTCCTGTATTCATCATCCCAGTACTCCCAGAGAGCTGCAGCAAATACAAGAAGATGAGCAGTGCTTGCCCGAGAGAAGTCTTCACGAGCAGAATCTTCGCTTTGCTTCAACAGACTCTCGACCGAAACCTCCTCGATAATACTACGACCACGTAGTGTGGAAAGCAACGATTCGTCCATCGATTCTGCAGGGTATTCAACAGCCCTTCCAAGAAGATGCTTCACATCAGATTTGGTGAATACATTTTCGACGTGGTATGTCGGTACGACAATAGCCCCAGGCCGGTGGTATCCTCCGTCCTGGCCCGGGATTGAATCCTCATCGTTCAGCGCTTCCACAACCGCATCCTTTGCGGCAGAAGTGTGATCCAATCCATATTTTTGCGATGGTAACAGCTGGAGATGGCCGACACGTTCAGCATTCAGATCCCGATAGTGCTCAACGATCTTCCGAAACGTATCTCCAACACGATAAAGCAGCCACTGATTATACGCACCATCCCGCCAAGCTAGCGCTTTCCGGCTCGGTTCCAATAGAAAATCCGCATGGATATCAAATGGGAATCCTGAACGTTCATCAGTTGGTAGGAAATTGAACAGATAGCACTCCTCCGCCTCAGAGAGGGGACGATGCTGGTCATCAACCTCAAAAGAGACCGTGACTGAAACCGGAGACTCTCGTATTGTCTCTATATCGTCTATCTGCCGGACCTCAGCCAGCTGCTCAAAAGCTTCGCCAGAGGGGGTATCATCCGTCCTAAAGACCAAACGCCGCTCGAATATACTATCGTCCTTGTAGATGATTCGCTCAGGTGAATCAGACTCCGATTCCCGATGATAGACAGTTGTGCTGTTTCCCTGTGTGACCTCAATCTGGGAAATGTTACGGAGATAGGTCAGAAGGCGATAAACCTCATCCAGACGATTTTGAAGCTCGTCATGCTTCTTTGAGGAGAGATCGTCCTTGAGTGGGAGTTCGATTTCAGTACCATTGATCGGCTCAGCACCATCAAGGATTCTGGGTACGGTCAGCTGCTCAGCATCGAACTCAAAGTTGAAGTATCCAGATCGGATCCGCGGATTTTCTGAGATACTAAAAACCGACTTAAATCCAAGTCCAAAATGACCGATATACTCGGGATCGTGCTTTGTACTTTCACCGGCTGCACAAAGTGTATCCACTTCCTCAGTCTTCATTGGTCGCCCATTATTCCGGATTCGAAGCATATCATCCGTTAACTCAATCTGGACCGTGTCACAAGGTTCGACATCATCAGCATTCTGAATGAGCTCTGGGAGGACCTGGGCAGGATGGTCTAGCTGTCGCTGAATATAATCATGGAAACTCTGTGTTCGGTTTTGTCGACGCTCAAATTTATCCTCAACAACTCTGAGTTCTTTATCACGGATATCTTTCAGCAGTCTCTTGGCCTCCTCTGCTGAGTCAGGATGATCCGCGAGATGTTTAGGGTCCTTCAGTTGCAAGTTAGCAGTGTGTTGACTGTCTGCTGATAAAACCGTTGTCCACTGTACCGTTGTCAATATTTGGTGTTTGCAAATACTGCTGTTTCACATAATGAAGCTGTGAAAGAAGAGCTAGTAAACTTATCACCTGGCCTGTGAAAATGGCGTGATAGTCTAGAATTGTTTGTTAGCCCCTCAATGAATGAGGGGCTCGCTGTAATGGCGAGTCTCCAGTAATCGTGAGCACAATGACAATTAGAGATATCTACGAAACTTGCTTCGACGAAAATGTCCAGACAGAGTCAAACAACCAATGCCCCGAATGCGACGGACGTGTAACTACGAACTCGGTCGAAACGGTCTGTGAGGATTGTGGCCTGGTCATCGAGGAAAGTCGGATCGACCAGGGACCAGAGTGGCGAGCGTACGACGAGGACCAGCGAAAGCGGACGGGTGCTCCACTTACAGCGGCACGTCATGACCGAGGGCTTTCAACCGAGATTGGTCGCTGGAAAGATGCAAACGGGAACGAACTCTCCGGACGAAAGCGCCAGCAGCTATCCCGAATGCGCCGTGAACAGACTCGTGGTCGGTTCCAGTCGAAAGCTGAGCGAAACCTCGCACACGGCCTGGGCGAAGTTCGAAGAATCGCAAGCGCCATCGAGCTTTCAGGTTCGGTCCGTAATCAGGCGTGCCAACTATTCCGGAGCGCTCAAACCGAAGACCTGCTTCGAGGCCGATCAATCGAGGCGATAGCAGCAGCAAGCATCTATGGAGCATGTCGCTGTAACGGTCACTCGCGGTTACTCGACGACGTCGTCGACGCGGCACGCGTTGAACAATCGAGAGTCACGAACGCGTACAAGACGCTGAATAAAGAACTTGGACTGCCGACCCAGCCTGTTCGACCGAGCGAATTCATCCCCCGTCTCGCGTCGGAGCTCGATATTCCAGCGTACATCCGACAGCGAGCTCGGAGGCTGGCCGAACAGTCGGAATCATCAGGAGCCGCATCGGGTGTCAACCCGTCAGGATTCGCAGCTGCCTGTCTGTACAAGGCGGGTCGCGAAGAGGGACGATGGCTGACGCAGGCGGAAGTCGCTGAGGTGGCGAGCGTTACTGCAACGACCATCCGGTCGCATCGAGACACGCTGAACGAATTGGCGGTCTGAAGACGCCGTCTGCGAGTTTTCTTCCGATTCAACTTCGGCGTTGGGGGGCCGAGATTTAAATACAGAGACGAAGGAAGGTGCTGCCAGACGACTTTATGAATGGACGACAATCTGATTTTGAGGAACTACGACCCCTTGGCGAAGCGAACCACGTTCCCGACAACAAACTTTCTGGACGAGGGAACGCTGGACAAGGAGAGGGTCTGCGAAAGGAAAGGCTCGAATCGTATTCAAATCGAACGAGATCGGCACGGAACGAGTGTTCCTCGTGTGGTGCGTCGATTCCTGCGAACTGTACCAAGTGTCGATTCTGCCTCTCAAACCATCTCGATGGAACCAGCGACGATAGTCGCACCCCGGATACTGAGTGGGCGCTACTCCACGTCGTCCATCTGCTCGTCGAGGCGTCGACGTTCTACGCCGCCGTCGCGAAGGGTGCTGCTGCGGCTAGGCTCCTCACGAAGGCTGACAGAGATCCGGCGGTCGACAACTGCCAGCTGATTTACGACCTTGATGTAGAGCCCGCCGCACAGTTGGTCGACAAGTGGCCCTCGCTACCCGAAGCAGTTCGAGCTACCTCCGAAAGCGGTGAACAGCTTCTCGCAGCCGTTCGTGAGCGGACGGGACAGACAGAGTCGGCTCAGTCGCGGCGTGAGGTGGCGCACACAACGTTCCTCTACGAGGAGGGAGGACACGGCGTTCGTGATGAAGATCGGATTACAGACCTACTGGAGAACGCCGAGGACGACGTCTGGTTGGTGCCAGCGATTGCACTCCAGCGTTCTGTCGATGACGACCAGTCCGAGAGTCGTCAACCCAATGCTCCCTCGAAAACACGGCTTGAATGTCGCAAGTGCGGTCGAATGACTGAGCATCAGTTCCAGGAACTTGAGTCTCTCCCAGATGAGGAGTGGTCGGGCCAGCCGATGTGGGAGTGTCAGGTGTGTCAGTCGCCTCGTCACGGACCAGATCTCGAGTAGGATACTCGGTTGAACAAGGTCTTAACCAACATAGGCTGTCAGAACGAAATTTATTGGTTAAGTCTGGTGCAGGGCTTCAGCGGGAGACATCAGCGTACCTGCTTCGTTCTTCTGCGCCCGACGTCGGTGTAGGCGTACATCATGGGGCCACGAGATACACCAGGATACCGGCTGCATCGCGCGCTCAGCAACCTCAACAGCATCGATTCAGCTTCTCTTCCAGTCGATTTTGTCGCCCCCAAAGGGGTGCGGGGGCAGGAACACGCCCTCAGGTACAAACAATGGCAACGCTCCAAGCAGCGACGACATCGGCCGGCGCAGTCGTAACCGATGCACAGTCAGTACGCCAGCTCTGCGAAGCACATTGCTTCGGGACCCTGAATTGGGAGGTGGACGAAGAAGGAGAGCTCGTCATCTGGGGATACGACACCTTCGAGATCTACGAAACTCGTGAGGATGGGGTTCCTGACTACGAAGTGGTCTCGCCACTCACGAGTTCCTCCGAAAGCTGACCAACTATCTCGAACCCGGTGCGGAATTCGATATCCAGACCGCGGGGTACACGAAATGTCGCTTCCCAGTGCTGGCCAAGCGCTACGTCATTCGTGAGAGGGACGGCCTATACGTAGATCTCAGTGAACCCAGTCCAGTCGAACAATAGCAGTCGAATTTCTCGACCAGAGTACTAGTATTTCGTCAAGTCGATTTGATTGACGAGCGCGTCGAACCGAGTAGTATGACGATCTGTGATAGCTGTAGCACCGCAGTCGAGCCAACAGCGAACTACTGTCCAGAGTGTGGCTCAGAACTCAAGCCAACCCGTAAGGATTGGTCTGACGGATTCCTCTCGCTCGTAGACCGCGGCCATATCCAAGAGGCGATTGATGGAAATGAGTCGCTCCCGCCCGAGTATCACGACCGATTGCACGAGACAGTACGCCACGCGCTCGCTGATTTTTGTCTGTTGAATCGGTGGGACGCGTTCGACAACACTGAGGCCCTATTCGGAGATCTCCCTGATGAGGAGATATCACCGGATGATTGGGAAGAGATCGAGAAGCTCGCTCGGTTGACCTGCCCATTTCGATTCATGCTTACAGCTGCAGGAACCGAACGAGTCAGCAAAATCCTCGAATTTAGTCTTCTCGTCCATCTGCAAGACTCGGACAAAACACTCGATGACGTGACGGTCAAGATCGAGATTGATGGCAACTGACCCCGGGTAATTGCTATATGTTGGTACAAGAGCGCCAGAGGATGTTTTTCGATGGCTGAATGACTGAGCCCTCAGAGCTTCGTGATTCAATGTCTGAACAACCATCGAAAGATCCGTTTGAGGATTGTGAGCTGAGCCCCGACGCGATTCTTGGCACTCGTACCTTCGAAGACGTACTATTCACAGATGAGACGGAAACACCCGTGAATGTGTTGACCGGTGAGACACCAGCACATTCGCAAGCAAGCGTCGACGAAGCTCGATCCTTCGCCGCGGAAATCGACAGTGACACACCGCACATCGCACTCCCGGCATCAGTCGAAGCACAGGTCGAAACAGCAAGCAAGCCGTACACAGCTGCTGCCTTCTTCCACTTCAAGGCGACCGGGTCGCTCAAGCGACATCGTGCGTACCACGCCGCCTACAACTCGGATACGTTCTCAGTTGAGTTCGATGCCGATTACGAAACCGGGGACCTGACGATCAGCGTCGACGAGGAGGACCGCCAGTCGGAGTTCGAGAACGTCTAGCCAGCATCGTCAATACTATTTTTTGAGCGCCGGCGATGGCTGCCGGCGCATCACATAGTGACGCAGTGTGCAGTCGCGTGCGTCGGCAGACGACGGTGAAAACCGATGCATATGGTCATTTACACCCTGATAGAGGCATCGACGCGAGACGACGCAGTGGCCACCGGCAAAGCAGTGTTCGATCGGCTGGTTGGAGCCGATCCGCACGCTGGCGCCGTATTCGACTACTTCGTCACGTTCGATCAAGAAGGCACGACGGTGGCA
>LFCJ01001232.1_pt1 | contig 17604 bp, 13 predicted proteins | sample 643141 | NCBI WGS metagenome assembly LFCJ01 (sample SAMN03766243, study PRJNA286221) | soda lake metagenome | biome: soda lake; feature: Kulunda steppe; material: water; isolation source: sample B1-Br-g2 brine of Lake Bitter-1 | place: Russia: Kulunda steppe | collected 2010-07
AAGCGTTTGTTTTGTCTTTCAGTCAAATACGTAAAAAGTTCTCTAAGCTACGCACCCTCAACCTCTAAATTTGTTCACCTTTCCGTCAAATACGTAAAAGGGTCTTTAAGCGAAGATCATTCATCCAAGGCAGTCCCATCAAAATCGGTAAAAGATTCGACAAAGCGATAAAAATAACGAACAAATATTAAATCTACGATCGATTCGGCGATACCCGATAAAATATTATTTATCCAAAAAGGTAGCATATTTACGGGTATGCTTATAACTCTCCAACTTTAACGTAAAATAATGATCATGATTCTGAAAATCCGCCAACTCACCATTCTGATCCACAAAAGTTATCTGAAGTTTCGATAGCGTGGCCAAAGGCGGATTAAATGTTTTCACGATCGCATGGTTATGCGCCACAATGTTCAAATCACCCTTATTCTCCGGTATAAGCGCAAACGTCCTAAACAACGCCTTGTCTTCGCTTTTTTCGATATGAAAACCCCCAATCTTTAACAACACATAACTCTGCTCACTAAAATTCTTACGGTATGGCGCCTTTAAAACATAAGGCATGGACGTATGCTTTGGACTTGCGTCCGTTTCGAAAACATAAGGCTTCATTTCAAAACCCAACATCTTTCCCGAATTATACGGCTTCTGTTTTAATGTCTGACGCTCAAACAAAAAGGTAAGCGGCACACTACTATAAAACACAAATTTATCCTGATGACCATTATACTCAACCTTAAAATCCATCGAAATACTCGATTCATTATCGGTAATCATTTCTATCATGGTCTTATCAAATGCTCGTTTTATCTCTTGGGCTAACTCTGGCGCCGTATAATCTCCATATTCGAGCGTTATTTTTGTCAGCGGTATATTTGCCACAGGATCATCGCTTTTTACCTCAAATGATGCATTGTTTTTATTCACTAAATACGTTTTAAACGGAATATGTGCACTCACTATCTCTGCCGTCAAAACATCAGGTATCGTATCTTCTATAGGAATCACGTATTTTGCCGGCGTAGGGTAATGCTCCTTCTCGCGCATGCGACTATCTACCGTAAAAATAGTCACGCGCTTTTGAACTGAGCGCTCACGGTCTAAATCACGTGATGTATCCGGACGAATAATCGATGAATTCTCAAAATCGAAATTTTCGTGATTTAAAATTTTAGGCCCTAATACTTGTTGCGATAGTGTTGTTTCAGGCATGGGATTTTGTTTTTCGGTGTTACTTGATATATTTGGCACTGTTGGCACTGTTGGCACTGTTGGGATAATTGGAGCATATTGTGGCATCTCTGATTGCTGCGGCTGCCAAATTTCAGGTACGTAACCGCTTTGGGCTTGGGTATACATATGTGTGTTAAGCGGTATTGGTATATGTTGTGGTAATGATTTCTTAGGGTATTGCATTTTTTTCTCTAATTATTTCTATAATTATTTCTCTAAATTGTTTCTCTAAATTGTTTCTATAAAAAAGAAAGAGAAAACAAAAATTAAAAATAAGACTTACATTAAAAATAAGACATTGCGGACGGGTCCAGTAAAATTTTTGTTTAAAAAGGTTAAGGGTCCATAAAGAGTATATAATTTAAAATGAACCATCTCGATCATATCGAAAACATGCGTAAATGTGCCGATATATTCGGCGATTACATGTATAAGACCTTTAACGTCGATGTCATTAAAGCATTCCCTGAAACAAATCCTAGAAAATTACTCTATGATAATATCATGGTTCTTAAAAATAACCCTCAAAATAACATCCTTTCGCTCAAAGAACTTAACAATATATGTCTTAACAAAATGCGCGATTTCTACGTCCGTCAACATGGCCTTATCCATTCGAAAAAACCAAATCAACGTTCATTGGACCGTGAACAGCACGTCTTTGGATCACGTCCTATAAATTCTGAAGCTGTTCCTATGCCGATTAATACGGCAGCCGGCGATAAAAAAATTACGGAAATCATGTTTAATCAGCTCCGTCAAGATCGTGATATGGGTTCTGAGAGTGATAAACAAGAAAAAGAAATTCCGCATTTGCCTTTGGCTCAAATATCAGAAAAGAAAATGGAAATGGAAGACTTTCAACGGCAACTTAAAGAAATGGAAAAGGAACGCGCCATATCACAAATGATGGAAGAAGGAGAAAATGCATATCATGCAGAAACCCGAAACCTTCAAGAAGACTTGCGATTAAAACAGCCATGTGATCCACAAAAATTCTATAACGGTATTCAAAATCCAGTAACAAAAAATGCAGCACTTTCTTCGGCAAATCGAGAATTTATCTCCGATGATCCTGCACAAAACATCGTCACTAAAACTAATTATGACGCTTTTTATCAAAATAAAACTGTCCCACACTATAGCACTCCAGCTCTTAAAAGTCTTCAACAACAACCCGATAAACTATATTTGTCTCCTTATAATTACATCGTAATTAACGGTTATGATCGCGATTGGGTGCGTCAAAAATCCCGTTTTCAGTTTACCATAGAAATGACGGGCATGTCAAAAACCTATAAGAATATTCACGAACTCTCTTTCACAAAGCTGATTATCCCATCAGAAATCATTAATGAACGCTCGGTGGCAAACCCCATGCCTAAAAGCTTTTTTGCCCATAACTATCAATTAACGGTACCATATCTTATGCTCATTTTAGACGAAATAAACGATGTGTGTGATGGTGTTAATCAAGCGAATCAAAAAGCATTTGTACATTTTATACAAGATGCCTGTTACAGAAATGATAACGGACGCGGTTATACAATCCTTAAACCTATGCAAGACGAAAAAAAAGTATTTCATCCAACACCTTTATCAGCGCTCCCAAAACTGACGCTCAACATTACTAAACCCAATGGATCCTTGTTTAACAATGCGATGGATAAATATCATGTTTGGAAAATCGAATACGAAGAATATAACCGACAATACCTCAAAATCGTCCTGGACAAATATTTCGATAAAAACGAATTTTATAAAGGTGATGTGGTTTTTATTAAAAAGTTTATCATGCCTTTTTTTGATAAAGATAGCGAAGATGTGGAAGATGATCAAGCATACCAAGAATACACAGATAATGCATATACTTATAATCGCATAATGGATTTTATCAACCGACCCGACGGGCACGATATTATCGAAATAGGAAAAACGAATGCCGAAGGATTCTATCGAAATTTTATGATTCAGGCGCCTGGAGAATTTGATACCGATAACGGACGCTTTGTCATCGACAAACAAATGGTGGACCTGATAAAAAAACACAACGAAAAAAACTTTCCACAAACACTTACACCATTTCAGACAGGACACATTATTAATACTAGCCTACAGCCGACAATCTCAATGCAAATTAAAACGAGTATGGGTAACGCACGGTCCGTCATCACCGCGAATCTAGTTTAAATCGTTTAGCATTTATCTTAGTCATATTACATTAGTCATATTACATTAGTCATATTACATTAGTCATATTACGTTTGTCATATTACGTTTGTCATATTACGTTTGTCATATTAAATGCGTGGTGGGACCCAAGCTCCTGCGTTTGTCTTGCGCATTTGCCCGATCACTTTTTGGCTTTTGTTTTTTTCGTAAGATTGGGTATCGAGGATTTCACCCGTTTCCTCTATAAAGTAAAGCACCTGTCCTGTTTTGGCATTCTTTTTCATTTTTACAGTATGTTGCACCCGCTTAGGCGCTACCATCTTATCAAAAATATCATTTGCCACATTCGTTTCTAGATCCGCCCCTTTATTTATATTATACGCGAAAACCCCATAATTGGTAGGTAGCTTAAAACAATCAGGGACATGCGCATGTTTATTCTTATGCATTTCACAATCCACTGCCGTACGCTGCAACAGTCGCTGCATAGCTTCAATGTGAAGATCTTTTCGATGGGCGATATTTTCGATCGTTTCATCTGACGTCAAATTGTTATCCTCTTCAAGCTTATTCACACCTAACGACATCACATATTTAAACACATCCACATGTCTATCCTCCGGTTTTAAATCTTTATGCGAATTGTCACGAATTGCACGCCCAATAACTTGCTTAATACGAATTGGATTCCAATAAGGCTCTAAAATGTGCACTTGCCGTATATTCTTTAACGAAATACCCTGTGAACCACTTTGCGTAATCATTATCACTTTAATGATATCCCCTTTCAAGTTGGCTTGCACAGATCTCCCTTTTCCTTTTTCTTCTTTTTTAAAACGCTCTATTTCGCGAATCTGCGTCAAAATCGAAAGAGGTAGCTTATCCCAATCCGAATTCATAATATCCATTAAAACCGTATTCTTCTTTTTGTCTTGCGTAAAAACAATATAAAAAGGTTTACGCCATACCGTTTGGTAATTTTCATTCGTTTTAGAAGGTAAGCTTAAAGCCCACGATTGTTGTTGCTTATCAAATGTTATGTCAAGTTCATAGTATCCATGGGTGTTTAACACTTCTTTCATAATTTCAATGCCCTCTACTTCTCTAAAATGCGAATAAATCAATGCAGGACCGGGACTGTTCTCCAAACGTACCATCACTTCGTGGTATTTTGGCCCGTAAGTTTCTAGTCCTTCACCTTTCAAATACAAATCCGCATTTTTACGTAACTTGGCCAACATTTCGCGCTTTTTCTGTTCATACCCAATATCTAGTACTTCTTTTTCTTGTTTTTTATGCGAATCAGAACTAGGAGAAGTCGGAGAATCGTCGTCTTCATTACTCTTCACATCCAATTCTTTTAAAGCAGCTTTGCGTAAATCAGAGGGATATTCCCGAGGAATTTCAGGAGGAAAACAAAATAAACACAACATTCGAGAAAATGCCTTATAAGTGTTCAACGTGTTTTTATTCTCTGCGTCATCCTTCTGACTCATTCTATTATAAATATTCTTCTTCTCATCCCGTCTTTCTCTTTCACGTAGTAATTCGTATTTTTCGAAAACTTTTTTAGGCATTTTCGTACGTACAGTCACCTCACTTTTGGTCGCAAATTTGGACATATCTTGGTATTCAAAGTAAGATATCAGACTCTGTAGTCGCCGCATAAATAGCTTTTCGTTCTTAATAATCACTTTAGGTGTTTTGTTTTTTTCTTTTCCAGAATTCAATAAATCGGATAAACGTTCTTCTTCTGTCTTTACCTCAAAATGACGGACAAAATCTTCACGTGCTTCCGGCAAAAGAAGTTTATACTCTGTGTTTACAGATTTATGTGTTAAATTAAATACCGTAATCAAATCTTGTAAAACGGTCTCGATCGATCTTTTTTGTTGTAAATTTTCTTTCTGTGTTTGTTTTGTTGTCTGTTGTTCAGCGATCTCACTCGGGCTTAAAGGACGTACTAAACGTGACTTATCATTCAATCTGACATAATTTTCAGGTACAGTATTTATAAAGAGAGTGCCAAATGTAGGATCCAGTTCAAAATAATCCACAAAACGATGTCCTTCGAGAAAGCGTTTTATATTATCAATATTTTGGTTAAACTGATAACCTGTGACGAACGATATTTTATGACGAGTAATATACCCATGGAGCAAGTTCGCTAAAAATGCAAGTTCATGAGGATCATTTATAATAGGTGTTCCCGACAAACCGATTATTTTCGTATTTTTCGCTTCTAACATCATCTTATAAAGTGTCCGCCGAATCAAACTCCCGTTTTTTACGGAGGATATAAAATCATGAATTTCATCTATAATTACGACAGAGTTATCAAACATATTGCGTCCATATTGACGAATCATGTTCATCGTGATGCCATTATAATGAATAAATTGGTAACGCGTTTTTATCATTGCTTCTATTTGTTCTCGCACAGCTGATTGTTCTTCACCAGTGAGCTGTTCAAATGGTTTGCTATTGGCAAGTGGTAAAAATGTCCAGACACCCCGTTTTTTTCGCATAAAGGACAAAGGCACATCAAACTGTAGCATAGCAGCACGCACTTCATTAAATTGGGGATCGCTTTCAGAAACAAAACGCCAAGACCTTTTTTCACGAAACGCATTATTACCACACATCTTAATTTCACTAATGTAGTTGGTACGAAGAGAAGCCGGAAGAAGAATCATAATTTTACGCCCAATAGAAAGAGACTCTGCCACCGAAATGGACGTAATCGTTTTACCTGTACCTAAACCATGGTATATAAGCATGCCACGATAAGGGGAATCTGGATGCCCGATGAAGTTTTGCACAAATCTTTGATAATTATTTAGCTGACATGGTGTATCAGCTGTTCTTTTTGCATTTCGTGATATATTTTGGCTCTTGCTTTGGCTCTTGCTTTGGCTCTTGCTTTGCCTTCTATCAGGAACACTGTATTTTTCGTCCACAAGAGGTCCGAAGGTAAAATACACCCACTCTTTAAAACCCGTATAATGCGGCAGCATCCATCCCTCTGGGTATATCAGGGGACTATATGCTGGCAGAATATGCGATCGGGTGGTTAACATCTTTACCTTATAAAAGGATTTTTCTACATTTCATCAAAAACTCGAAAAGGATATAAGTCAAACCCATATTAAAAGGAATGAGAAGTTTTATAGTTTATTAATCTATCTATTGATCTTTCTATTGATCTATCTATTGACCGTAAAAATAACAACAATGGGCGTCATATTATGTGTGGATTATCGTGAGAGAGGTTTATTGGAGAAATTGAATGGTATGGGCGAAAAAAACGATTTGGCGATTCAAAATCTCGATTTGGGGGATGTGCAATTTGTCGAAGGGGAGTCCGTCCATATTATTTTGGAACGTAAATCCATTCGCGATTTGGCAGCATCGATCAAAGATGGACGATACATGGAGCAAAAACAACGTTTATTGGGATATAGGGAAAGACATCCTTGCACTAAAGTGGGCTATATCCTCGAAGGATATTATACGTTTTCACCATCATTTAGCGCATCAAATATGTCCAACAAAGTGCTATCGGGGGCGATCATCAATAGCATGATCCGTGACGGATTTCAAGTTTGGTCAACACGCGACGAAATGGATACCGCATATTTAGTGGATAATATGCATCAGCGTTTTAATAAAGAACCCCGAAAATATTTCAAGGACCCCCCTAGACCCATGCCTGCTACAACACAGAACGCTATTGCAAAACAAAATACAAATAAAAATACAAATAAAAATACAAATAAAAATACAAGTTCACAATCAGAAACCATCTTTCTCATAGATGACGATGACGAAGAAAAAAAAGAAAAAGAAGAAGAAAAAGAAGAAGTACCCGATATTGAAATGGAAGACGTCCAAAAAAATGATGAAAAAATTATTTCTCGTGATGCGTATGTCGATGCCGCTGTTTCTAGTTTTCATGGGTCTTCTTCAACTATGGCGAAAAAGAGAGAAAACATGGATGCCTACTTGTGTCTGATTATACAGCTGACATGCATCCCTGGTCTTAGCTCCAAAAAAGCGAGAGATTTGGTCCAAAAACTCGCCATAAAATCCATTTATGGTTTAGGCGAACTTCTGAAAGAAGAAGACCGGTTTAATGCGTCAGTAACGCACAAAAAAGAACGGTGCGATTGTCTCAAAAGTGTCCCAGGGATCGGACCCAAATTGGCTGAAACGATCCGAGATTTCTTACTTGTGGATTAAGTTTATAAAATACTTGGAAGAGAAAATTCATTGTACTTTACAGACTTTACAGACTTTACAGAAGATGGATAAAACGATGTTCGATGAATCGACCGACGTAAAACATGCATTTGTTTTGGGGCGCCCATTTTAATGGATTGTTCACCATCATGTGTGGTTTAACCTTTCTTTTTTATGGTAAGGGTAAGTGCTTTATGGCGTTTCACCTACCTTTATTCATAGTGGGGATTCGCTTTGTTATTTCTTTATATGGTTCCATATTAATACGATCTGGGGAGTGGAAGAAGAAAAAATCACCGTCTTTCTCCAAGAATTGGTAAAGATATTCACAACTTATAGTAGAAAATATAGAAGAAAACACGCGAAATTATCGTAAAATAACGGAATCGATCGAGATGGTCAAAAATACGTTCAAAAGCATGAGTGCCAAACGTAAAGATGCCTTGCAATTTATCGACTCGATGCTCAAACCGAAAGTCACGGAGAAGAAACAATATGGCGAAGTATTCACTCCTTTAGAACTCGTGGAAGACATGTTGGACAAATTGCCGTCACATGTTTGGTCAGACCCGAGTCTGAAATGGTTTGATCCCTCCGTAGGTATCGGTAATTTTATGGTGAGTATCTACTATCGTCTTAATGAAGGTCTCAAAAAAGTCATCCCCGACAAAAAGAAGAGATTTCAGCATATCATCACAAAGATGATGTACATGTCGGAAATCAATCCACGAAACGTTCATTTGTGTCGCCTCATGTTCAAAACAACAGATGATGACTGTCCACCTATTAATATTTACGAAGGTGATTCTCTCGCACTGGATACATCAAAAGAATGGGGTATCGAATCATTCGATATCGTGGTGGGTAATCCTCCTTTCAACAATAGTGATTGTACGATAGGCACAGGCCAAGCACTATGGGCTAAATTCGTAGAGCATGCCATTACCAAATGGGTTAAGCCCCAAACAGGAATGTTGTGCATTGTCCATCCGTCACTTTGGCGTCAATATGATCATCGATTGTTTCGCCTTATAACTGCATCACAAATTCTATATATCGAAATTCATGGTATTAAAGACGGAATGCTGGTCTTTCAATGTGCCACCCGCTACGATTTTTACGTACTCATCAACAAACCATATTCGCATATGACAAAAGTGCGTGATGAATTGGGGGAGTTTCACGAAATCGATCTACGTACTTGGTCTTTCTTACCAAACTACGACTACCCACTTATTAAAAGTATGATCGCCTCGACAAAAGAGGAACGCGCCCATGTGATTCACGATTGTACCTATCACACACAGCGATCTCATGTTTCACGCGAGAAAAAGAATGATTTTGTATATCCCATCGTGAACTCTGTCCACCAAGACAATACACCGGTTCTCTATTACACCAATATCAAGAAAAACAATCACTTTACGGTATCAAAAAACATTTATCGTAAGATGGGTTCGAACTTCGCCGCAGGTGTAATTCACGATCCGCATGGTAATTTTGGCATGACAGAATGGGCATTTGCTATTGCTGCACCGCCAAATCAATTGGATGCCATCCACAAAGCATTGCAATCAAGAACAATGCAGAGAATTTTTAACGCAATTGCCTTGCGAAACGAAGTGAATGTCCAGGTTCTAAAGATATTTGTTAAAGATTTCTGGAAAAAGAAATTTATAAAAAATATAAAAAATTGATAAAACCTTACAGAATTACGTTAAGTTGCTTTTGTCTTGGAATAACAATTTGTTTTATATCATAAAAATGTCTTCTTGTCATATCCTATGTTTGCCTTTCGAAGTTTTGATGCTTATGTTTTCCTTCATCCAGAACCCTTCCGATTTAGACGCTTTGTTTAAGACACATGTGTATTTTAATAGTGTTAAAGATGAAGAACTGTTTAAAAAGCTATGGGTCCGCCATACGGGACGTATTAAATTAGCCGTTAAATTCGGATACTTAGACGTCGTCAAAGAGTTGTTTATTCCTTACAAATTAGCAAATGAAAACGATAGCATGAAAAATATAAAAAAGATTATGCCTTATCTTTTGCATTCAGCAGCTAAACATCGTCATCGTGATATTGTGGCCTTTTTGTTCGAGAAAGACGAATTTGTTGACAAACAAAAAGATATACAACAAGCTTTATTCATTTCTGCATATTTGGGTTATTATGATATTTTGGATGTCTTAATTACACATGACACTCCTCAAAAAATATTATCAAGATGTTTATTTCAAGCATACAATGGTGGACATTATGATTTTGTAGAATACTTAAAAACTAGAGGATTAGATGTTTATATCGATGTCGGCAGATCTATAATATTTATGATGTGTTTCTTACAAGTAGGAAATGAAACAGTTTATCACTGGTTTCGTGCTATTGTCGAAAAACATTATCCTTTCATTTTTACAGAACCACCAAACCTTGGGTTTATCTTTGGTGAAAATAATTTACCTTGGAATGTTGCTGGAGGTATTTTTGCTTTAAGAAACCGGCTTTCTGATCTTGCATGCGACCTTTTTAACGGAGCTCACATTTCAGAAAGGATTTTCAGGAAATACATATGTCCTGTTCTAATTACGCAAGACAATATTACTGTATTTCGCCATTTTTACGAAAGAAATCCACACATGGATTCGATCAATACTATATTTAAAGAATCAATGTTTATGAAGCGATGGAACATTTTCGAATTTTTATGTTACTCAAAATACACATCTTCAGATCTTATAGAATTTATGAAAATATCCTTACTCTATAAGAAGAATGAAGTATTCGAACGATTATATGATATTGTGCTAAACAAGAATAATGACTTTGCTTGGATCTTAAAAGAATTTTTATCGATTGCTCTTGATCATAATAACATGGACATTGTTCGATTTTTATGTGAACGCTTGTCACCTGAAGAAATAGCCAAAACATTCCTTATCGCTGTCAGAACGAACAATCTAACACTTTTGAAAGTAATCATCGAAAAAGGAGGTCGACCACCAGAAGAATTATTGTACTCTGACAGATACTTGTATGCAACAGCTTTCGCAACTCCAGAAGTCAATGAATTTTTGTTGGAGATGCTTTAATGGTTATTTTTCTCTTTGTAAACATTATTTCCAACAATTTCTTTTTTTTTAATATTCTTCAAATATTCTTCTGAATCAAAAGTGAAACGTTTTTTGCGAAAACACAAACTCAAGAACAAAAACAGATACTTGAAGTTCTCAAAAAGAAAAAATAAATGACGATAAAAAAGTTTTTTATCTGGTAGATTGTATTTTGGGATGTAATCCAGATAAAATGGGGTGATGGATACCGGGCGACACGTATATTACGCGAAGCTCAGCTTACGGCAGGCGGCCGGCTTGTCTTCGTTCTCCGTCTTCATCGGAGCTAGAAGTAGCTGGCTTGCCGAGGGCGCTACACGAGGCTGATTGTCGGGTGTCTCAGGTGTGGCCACCGTGTTGAACACAGACATCAGGTCCGTCTTTGCCTCCGATGCGTGTGGATGCACCGTAAAACCCACACGACTTACCCAAGGGGTGTTGGGGGTCAAAGGCACAGACACTGACACAGCAGGGGTAGCGGCCATGTCGTTTGTCTTTTGACTTGTCTTGTGACTTGTCTTGTGAGTTGTGTTGTGAATTGTGTTGTTACTTGTATTGGAGTATAACAAACGTTTTTCACTTTCTTTATATTCGTCAATTTTTCTGTAATTTGAAAAATTTGATTTTTTTTTAATACATAACAACATCTTAAATAATCGTATCATCACAACAAAGAACAAAAGAACAAAGCACAAAAATGGACCAAACCATGCATGATACTATTGACGTTTTTGACGCGAGTGCCGTCTTTTGGCGTTTCGTTTACAACTTGCTATTTTACCCAAATTTTGATGTAATGTATAATGGTTCTCCCCTTTGCTATGATACGCATCTTGTGGATTTTTGTCACGCGCTAAAGAGAGGCGAAAAAATCGCGTTATCGAAAGAAACGATATGGATTCACGAAGAGGATATTGACATTATGGATTATCCAATCCAAAAGGATAGTGCTTACGATGAGAGTACGTCTTTTTATATTTTCGATGATCTAATAATATTATTTCGAACACTCGGTCAGATCTATTCACAAATCCTTAGTACGTCTTGTGTCAATCAAAACCGTCTTAATTGTATGATGTCATACCAGAGAAAACATCAAATGATCGGTATAGCGATTCAACACATAGAAAAGAAAACGAAAGCGAAAAAATCAGAAGAAAAACAAAACAAAATCGACGAAACAGCCAAAATGTTTGATCTTTGTACTTTGGGTTAGCTTTCTTTATCTCTTTCTCTTTCTCTTTTTATCTTTTTCTTTTTCTCCTTTTAAAGTTAAGGTTCCAAAAAATTGACGGTTATCTTTTTTTTGATATAAACAAAAAGAATATAAAGACAAGTTTATTCTTTGATTTTACTTTTACTTCTACTTTTTCGACAATCACCATGACTATTGGTGAAGCTTATCTCCCGAATGATTCTAAAACAGACAGTAATAAAACGGACAATAGAGATTTGCCTTACAACCCGATGAACAAGGTTATTCATTTGGCGGACATTACGCGTATTTTTCGCCAATATGGTCTGGAGCATCCACCGAGGGATGTGGACAAATACAGATTAGCAATGGTGCATCCTTCTTATTGCACTCACAAAAACGAAAATGCTGAAGATGGTAACACGAACTGTCCGGATAACTGTTTGCCTTTACAAGAAGAATCTTATGAGCGCCTTGAATTTCTCGGTGATACGGTCATTGCCACGATCATCGGCCATTATCTTTTCGATCGTTTCCCTGAAAGAGAAAACGAAGGATTCTTGACAAAAATGCGAACAAAGCTAGTCAATGGTATTATGCTGTCGCATCTTTGTGGTTTTACTGACATTCCCAAATATATCATCATTTCACATCAGATCGAAAGTAACCAAGGACGAAAAAATCGTAAAATATTGGAAGACGTTTTCGAAGCTTTTATCGGAGCGATGTATAAAGATTTTATTGTGCAGGCAGAAGAAGATCCGCGGATTAATGCACTCGCCTTATGTGAAACATGGCTGATTAATCTGATCGAAGAAAACGTGGATTTTTCAAAACTGATTCTAGCGAATACAAACTATAAGGACCAGTTGCTCAAACATTTTACGTTGCACCATGGGTACGCTCCCAATTATTTCGAAATCAACAACGAAACAACGGCACAAGGTAAACGCTATGACGTATGCATTAAAGACAATATGCAGGCAATCATCACGATCGGTTCGGGACCGAGTAAAAAACAGGCTGAGAATGATGCAGCATATAACGCTCTTGTAAAGTTCAATCTGCTTTAACTTTCTTTTCCAATTTTTATCTTTTTTTAAAATTTTTTGTCAATTTTGTATTTTTTGTTTATTAAAAGAAATATTTAATGTCTTCGCGATGTCATATTTGTTGTAAAAAAGTAGGTCTTCTCGGGTTTACCTGCCGGTGTTGTGACCCCAGTTCTGAAGAATCGGACAAAAATATTGTTTTTTGTGCAGAACATCGCTATCCCGAAAAACACGGATGTACGTTCGATTTTAAATCGTCGCAACAAAAAGAAATCGTCAGAAAGAATCCGGTTGTGGTAAAAGAGAAGGTCACTCATTTTTAAAGTGATTTTTACAGTGATTTTAGGGTTATTTTTTCTTTTTCTTCTTTCACATCAAAGAAGAAGTTTTTTGTTATGCTTTCCCAGGGGACGTATGTTACACTTCGACATCACTTTTTTCAAATCAATAGCGCTCTAAGCGAAATACGCATCAAGATAAATGAGGTCTTGCCTGATTTTAATTTGCAGCAAATTGCGCGGACCTATTTTCTGGACCATTTTATTTTCATCGAACGTGTTTATGAAGATTTAAATGCTGATGATTATGGGACATTAAAGAATTTACGTGAACTTCTCACACAATTGCGCCGAGATGTCAATAGAATCGTTTTTATCGTGCACAGTATGCGGCGTTTTATCATTCATAATACGTACGAAAAATTCCTTGAGACGATGAACAATGCTTATCCGGACATGGCGCTTCCTGGTCCAAGTGATTTTGAAGTTTTATCCGAATATATAGAAGAACGGATAAACACGATCGAAAATGAAAAAGACGAATGGATTACCACGTTAATTCCTTACGGGATAACCCAACCTAAAACTTTGGGTTCAATATCCGTTTAATTCAAATTTCATGTGTCCCAATTTGGGATTATAATTTATAAACGAGCTCACAACAAAAACAAACCCCTTTATTGCATTTTTTTAAAAACCGCATTTGGGACACATGTCGGTCGACACATGTACATAATAAAAAATAAAAATTTAAAGAAAAACGACAAACGGTAAAAGGGTTTATTTTCTTCTGATACATATATAAAACTATACACCGTAAACGAATTCCTATGAGTTGTGGTTGCTCTGAAAATGTCGATGATGGCGCACAAGTGGGTGGTTCCCTAGTTACATTATTTAGTCCTGCACGACACTCTTCACGCGCATCTTCACGCACATCACCCCACGCCCCCAAGAAAAGACCCGTGCGTCTCATCGGTTCACCTCGTGCATCTTCACCACGTTCCCCATCATCCACCCGTTCATCCACCCGTTCACCCTCACGTTCACCCACCCGATCACATAGCTCTTCAAAAGATAATTCAAAATCCAATAACTCTTCTTTCACAAAACCCAAAGAAAAGAAAAAATCTTCGCCTTCTCGCTCTTCACCATCGAGATCACAATCAAGACGTGGCGTCCCTTACGAAGAACGCACCGTAGAAGAATTGCGCGATCTTGTTCGCACTGACCGCTATAATATACCCGGCTTCAGTACCATGCGTAAAGCCGAACTCATCAAAAAACTCCGTAAACAACATTAAACAACATTAAACAACATTAAACAACATGCTAAAATGGGTATGGCGTAGGATTGTTTAAATATGCGCTTTGTCGATTGCATATATGACTTAGCTCGTTCATATTGCGCTCATTTTGCATATAAGCCAAGCCGTTTCGGCGATTGTCATATATTTGCTTTGTAACATCATTTATTTTTCTATAAGGATCAATCGCCGTATCAAGTTTTTTTTGATCCTTTACTTTTCGTGTGACCTCTTTGTCTTCCTTATCGTAAATTTGGTAACCCTTGTTTAAAAATATATAGTTTTCTGTCACATAGGGATGAATATCCGTCACCTTGGGTGCATCTAAATTCTTTCCAAAAATACAGTCAGGATCCTTATTATATTCCGTTAAAGGTATCGGTCCACGAGGAATCGATCGTTCATGTTGCCCTGCTCGTTTAACACGTTCTGTTAAAGGTTGGTTTTTACGAAGAGGATGAGGTAAATATCGTTTACGCCCTTCTTCTCTTCTTTCTTTATCGCTCATTTTTGTGTCTTTCTGCTTTTGTTTCTGTTTTTGTTGACGCAACTCATCCAAACGTTTTTTTCGGTATTCGCTTCTTTGTTCTGGACTCATTTTCCTAAATAAACTATGGTTAAACCTTGTGTCTTCATCATTAACATTCACTTCATCATCCTTTTTAACCTTTTCAGCATCCGTTTTAACCTTTTCAATCTTTTCAACATCCTCGTCGTCACTTTTAACAGCGTCTTCATTTTCACTTTCATAAATTTTCCGTACCCTCTTATTTTTGGCATCCATGATTTTATCAAACTGTTTTTGTCGGCGTTCTTGTGCTTCCTCTTCGTTATCCGAATACACATCCGAACTTTCATAACCACGTCTCTGTTTCATATCTCTAAAACGTTGCTTCACCACATCCTTTCGTTTTTGTCGGATATCATTTTGAGCATCACTTTCTCCTTCTGATCCGTCACTATCCACAAAACCTTCCATCTTATCTTTTTTATCTTTTTTATCTTTTTTATCTTTTTTATCCTCATTTTTCTTTTCATTTGTCCTCGGATACGAAATACTCGAAAACGTATTACCCATATTCTTCATTCTCTTTTTCGAATTTTTCATGATTTTATCCTTTACTTTTTCAACCGGATTTGGTGAGTATCTCCGACGGATCTGTGCAAAAGCTTCACGCAAACCAATTAAACGTTCATTATCTTCGTCACTCTTATCGTCACTTTTATCGTTAGTCTTATCCGCATCTTCTTCAGTTGTCATTTCATGTTCTTTCTCAAAAAAAGGTTTAATTTCTTCTTGGCGTTGTTTTCGAATTCTTTCTAATTTCTTTTCGGGTGTTTTCTCTTTTTTCTTATCTAAACCGTGTTCTCGAATTCTTTGACTCACTGCTCCTTTTTTAAAATCGTAATCAAGGATCTTTTGCACATTCAAATTGTTTTCGTCAAGTTTGCGGATAAGTTTTATCAGATCGCGTAATTTATCCTTGTTTAATTCGTATTCCACATACTTGTGTTTCAAAAACTGCATCATCTCTTCTGTCATCATCCCCTCGTTCAAATAATTCAATGGGGTTACGTAATCCTCTTCTTGTTGCACTTCTGATGATTCCAAGCCCATTGTTTCTCGATATATTTCTTCCACTTCATAAGCGATTTGTTGTGTGGTTGCATTCATAGGCAGTTCACCAAAAACCTGATTGCTTTGGTTGCGTTTCAATATATGGTATTCTCTTGAAGATTCCAATATCTTTTTTAATTGGTCACGCGTCATGTTTTCATCACTCACCATACGCGCCGTATAATAGTTCAATTCCTTCATCGTCGGCATACGATTCAATGTTATATCGTATAATTCGATCACTTCGCGATATACAGCCGTTTTCTTATCGGGTTTTAGTTTATTTACACGTGTGTCTATAATATCATAATCATTCAATTGCAGGGGTATATTTGGCGAATAATTCGGATCCTCTCGTGAGCGTTCTGTGCTTTTCAAAATGTCTTGGTATTCTTCTGTGCGTTTCACTTCAGGCATCACCTTGTTTAAATCATTAGGTGATTTCATCAATAACTTGTACTTCTTTATCTCATGAACAAGCGGTTCACGTAAGAGGTATGTGCGAATCACTGATCGAATGGTATCTTCGTAAGCGTCGTGTGCGTTGTCCACGAATGTTTCGCTCTTGTGATTAAACGCAAAAAGTTTATAATGCGAACCTACAATCACTAAAACCACAAATCCCAATAAGACAAATAATATCACTGTTCTGAGCGATAAATCCATACTTCTTTACTTAACATTAAGAACATATTTTTTACGTCTTTTTCATTTTTCTTTCTTATGATTTTGAATCCAACCTGTCCTAAAACATTTAGGTAAAATAAGATTATGTAATAATTTCGGCAATTAAAATAAAGCATATGGCTAAAAAAGAAGATCTTCCCGTCATACATGTAATAAAAGCTATACATATCCATAACCAGAATAAACCAAAATCGAAAAAATCGAAAAAATCGAAAAAATCGAAAGAAAAACAGAAAGGAGGATTATTGCCTTCTGAAAAAGTATCCACGGTTTCGTCTTCATCACCACAAACTTTTGCATCATTATCAGACCATTCTTCAACATCATGGACAAATAATAAATCAGGATCACCGACGCGATCATTATCTAAAAAAAATTATTCTGTGAAAAATGAGCCATCACTTTCACAAATACCTGATAATGTGAAAATTCGAAAAATTCCAAATAATAATAGCAGAAATACAAGCAATAATATAGGCAATAATATATGCTATAATATGAGCGATGATATGAGCAATAATACCAAAAAAACGAAACAAAAAAATATTGCTTTACGAAAAGAACCTAAAAAGAATCGCTTACTGAATGTGACAAAAAAAGTCGGCAGTCATGTATGGCGCCATTTACCTAAATATGCGACAGCCACTGCGACACTATATGGGTTGCATAAGAAGATGGAAAATACAAGAGAAAGCACTGAAGATGT
>LFCJ01001233.1_pt1 | contig 17601 bp, 25 predicted proteins | sample 643141 | NCBI WGS metagenome assembly LFCJ01 (sample SAMN03766243, study PRJNA286221) | soda lake metagenome | biome: soda lake; feature: Kulunda steppe; material: water; isolation source: sample B1-Br-g2 brine of Lake Bitter-1 | place: Russia: Kulunda steppe | collected 2010-07
CTTGTGTACCTGTGTACCTGTGTTGTGCCTGAACCAGGTATGGCTTGTGTACCTGTGTACCTGTGTTGTGCCTGAACCAGGTATGGCAAGCTGGTGCTGGTCGACCTGGCGGGCAGCGAGAGGCTCAAGGAGACAGGCAACACAGGCGCGGTTGCGCTCAGGGAAACCGGGTCCATCAACCGCTCCTTGTTCACACTCGGGCAGGTAAGGTCCAGTCAGCTGCACTGCTACGCACCGCTCAGCCGCCCACTGCCCAGGAAGGGGTGCAGGTTTCCCTCTGCACGGGGCGGCCACGGGGTGGGCAGCCTGGTGTGTTAGCGCTGTTGGTGCAGGGCACTACCACATCACACGGGGTGGGCAGCCTGGTGTGTTAGCGCTGTTGGTGCAGGGCACTACCACATCACACGGGGTGGGCAGCCTGGTGTGTTAGCGCTGTTGGTGCAGGGCACTACCACATCACAGTCCCGGCCCTCAAGAGGCCATAGTGTGTTCTCAAGAGGCCTTAGCGTGTCCTCGAGGCCACACTGTGTCCTCAAGAGGCCATACTGTGACCTCAAGAGGCCATACTGTGTCCTCAAGAGGCCATACTGTGACCTCAAGAGGCCATAGTCTGTGGCTCGCTGGCTTGCGTCTCTGCCCTCCTGTGGCGCTCTGCTCCCTGTTTGTCCAGAACCGCCTTGCTTGCCTGCAATTCATCAGTGTGGCAGCTTTCCTAGCGCCTGTTGTCTGCAGCATGCCTGGCACCATCCCAACCGGCCAGCTCCCCTTGAACCTTTTGTTTTGTTCTGTTCAGCGCCCTGCCTGGCTTCAGCCACGAGCATTTACCATTGCAGCCTGCCACCCTTCCAACCTGACGTGCAAAGGCGTCCCCCATGCCCCTGTGCGCTGGACGTGCACCATGCAGGTGCTCGCGGCGCAGAGTGCGTGCAGCTCAGGGGGGAATAGGGCAGCGGCCCACGTGCCATACCGGGACTCCAAGCTCACCTCTCTGCTGTGGTATGTGCGCGACAGAGTGAATGCTTGGCATGCCCATTCACAGAGACGTTTCACGTGCTGTGCCTGCTTGCCAACTGCCATAGCTACCTCACCCTACTAGGGGACAAACACGCCCATGCGCGTGCGCCCCTCTCGCCCTCCCACAGCATGTGCCAACGCAGCCGCTAAGCGCTGGTGGCATTTTGGGCGTCAGTAGTGTGCAAAGACACAACACTGCGCGTGCCAGGCATGCCTGACTTGGGCACACTCACAGCTTTGCCCCTGGCTCCAGAGGCCCTGAAAGAGCAGCCCCTTCCGCACCCTCACACATGTGCAGGGAGGGCCTGCGGGGCACAGGCCGCGCGCTCATGTTGGCATGCCTTGGCCCCATGAAGGCGCACGCAGAGGAGTGCCTGAGCACACTGCACTTTGCCAGCATGGCGACGCGCATCAAGGCGGAGCCTGTGGTGCTCATGGACCCGCAGGTATGGGGCTGAGCGGCTGCCTGGCCTTAAGAGCGCTATGTGTTTTGGCTTGACCAGGCGGCCGTCCATCTGCCTGCGGGCGGCACACTCATTGCGAGGAGCACCCTCTGCTGCGCTCCTGCCCAGCCGTTCATGCAACATTGCCAACGCCCCTGCCTGCACCCCTGCCTGCAGGACCGGCTGGTGATGGAGCTGCGCAGCACAATCCGCCAGCTGCGCGAGGACAACCGCCAGCTGGCGCTGGCGATGAGCCAGCTGTCAACGGGGGGGGATGCGAGCGCTGCGCTTGCGTGCCTGCCCGAGTCGCTCAGGCTGGCAGCTGGGCAGGAGCGCCTTGCGGCCACCCCCACCAAGAGCGGCCTGCCGTGCACACCGAGCGGTGGCAGGGGCAGCATGAAGGAGGAGGAGGTAGGTAGGGGGGGCTCGGACACTGCTGGCGCTAGCAGTAGCACCAGCAGCGGCACCCCCGCCGTGAGCGCAGGCAGCGGCAGCAGTCCCGCTGTGGCCCCCAGCTGCAGCAGCCGCGACACGGCCGGCAGTAACAGCGGTCCGGGCTCCCCCCTGCCAGCAAGACAGGCGGCGGCGGCGGCGGCGGCTTTGGGCCGCGGCAACACTGTGAGCGAGCCTCCAACCAGGCTGGCAACCTTGCAGCCGCTGGCGCAGCAGCAGTGCTGGCAGCTGTCTCCCCGTGCCTCCCTGGCTGCCTCCTCCAGGCTGAGCAGCACGGACGCGGCGCAGCGCTCCAGCCTTGATGCCGCCACAAGCGCTATAAAAGCTCACCGTGGTGGTGTTGGCAGCCGCCCTCTCAGCAGTCGCCAGCATGGCAGTGGCAGCAGGGGGGGCGGCTGCAGCAGCCTGCACAGCAAGCAAGGCACTGCACGCTTGCTCGGCAGCACAGGGGAGCGGCGCGGCGCGCGCGCCCCGGCGCATGCATGGTCCACCTACCCAACAGCCAGCATTGCTGCAAGCGCTGGGATGGCAGGGCTTGAGGCTGGGGGGCTTTCAGAGGGCAGGCGCCACGGGCGAACCTCGGCTCTGCAGCAGCAGGCAGCTTTGTACGGGGCAGGAGCGTACGCCAGGCCCCACACACAACCCCAGCGCTCTGCGCCTGGCCCAGCCCAGCGCGGCATGCAGCGGGGCCAGGTGGGCAGCTGCAGTGCGCAGGCCACCAGCGGCAGGCAGAAGCAAGGTAGCAGCACTGCCAGCGCTGCGCCGCCACGGCTGGAGACCTTCCCAGAGCTGGATGCCCTGGAGCTGGAGTTCCAGCAGATGCTTTCAAGCGCCTCTGCACCAGCTGCTCCGCAGCAGCTGCAGCCGCCAGCACTGTCGATGGGAGAGGGAGCCGCTTCCCAGCAGCACATCACGCTGCACCCTCCTGCGCCGCCACCTCCACAGCAGCAGCAGCAGCAGCAGCAGCAGCAGCAGCAGCAGCAGCAGCAGGAGCAGCAGTCACCGGGTGCAGCCCCAGAACCTAAGGCTCTGAATTGGGCGCAGCGCAACCCGTGGTTTGGGTCTGACCTGCAGATGACGGCCCTTGCCTACCAGGTACGCATTGGGCTCAAAGCCACAATGGGGGGCTGCACAGGGGTTGAGGGCGATTGCTGGGTGAGAGATGCCAGGGACATGTGCACCGGAATGGCCCAAGTGAGCTGTTTCCTTGATGCCGAGTTGCTCAGGTTAGGCGGGTGGGCAGGCTAGCATGAGGGCTTGGCAACCCCTGTGTTTCAAGAGTCGTCAGGAGGAGCAAGCATCTTACGGCCTGCTGTGGAGGCGGTCTGTTGTTTTCAAACTTTGTTGAGGGCCCATTGCTGTCTCAGCCCGCTGTCGAGACATGTGGGCATACACGAGCAGGCTGCCAGCTGCATCAGGTGGGCCAGGGCCCACCCCAGGGCTGAGCTTGCTGGTAGCCTCTCTGGAAACGTGGCAGGGCAGGGCAAGGATGCTGCTGCTGCTGCTGCTGCTGCTGCACAGAGTCCTGCGTGGCACTGCCTTGCCTTGCCTTGCCTTGCCTTGCGCAGGTGCATGATGAGCTGGTGGGCGAGCAGGGCGCGGACCCTGCCACTGATGCATACTATGAGGCCCTGGAAAGGCGCGTGCGGCAGGCCTACCCGGAGCGGTGGGGCAGCCTAACCGGCCTGCAGCCCCAGCAACATGCACGCCAGTCCTTCCAAAGAGCGGCCAATGGGAGGATGGGTGTGCCAGCAGGGCATGTGCACAAGGGCTATGCGCCGCAGCCGTACATTGGTGCAGGTGAGGGCAAGGGTGAGGGAGGCAGGGGTGGGGGTGGAGATGGGTGAGCAAGTGCTGCTGCATGCTGGAGAGCACAGCATGGCCACCAAGGCCTGTGCTCAGGGCAACCTGTGATGCAGGTCGTGATGGTGTCTTTCTATAAATGTGGTAGCATCCAATTGAATTGCCATGCGGGGCCCGCGCCAAGCTTCGTGCAGCTGCGCTCATGTCCCAGTGGTGCTATGGATCGCCATTGGGTGCACTGATCCTCACAAAACCACGCGCGCACTCACTCCATTGCTGCCCGCCTGTTAACAAGTCACTCACAAGCTGCCGTGCGTTTGCTGGGGCACGCCAGGCTTGAGGGTGCGACTAAAGGATCCTGTGCCGCCAGCGTCTGCGGCGCCCACGACGAAGCAGTCTCCCGCTGGGGCGAGATTGGGAGTGTTCCAGCCTGTGTGGCACTTAATGAATAGCAACCAGCAGGCGCAGCAGGGTAGCCAAATTGGGGCACCAGAAGTCATGCAGGTGCAGCAGCAGCAGCAGCAGCAGCAGCAGCAGCAGCAGCAGCAGGAGAGGCAGCAGGAACTGCAGCACGTGGTACAAGTGCAGGAGCAATCAGCGCCCGCACAACACAGCCAGCATGCAAGCGCGGCAGCTGTGGAGCATCAAGGTGGCTCCATTGCCGAATCACAGTCTCAACCTGCGCTTGATCAAGTCGCAGCCGTACAGAATGCGTCCACCTGGCCTGATCCCCCCGGCCCAGGCTGCGCCAGGAGGAGCGGCAGCAGCAGCAGCAGCAGGCCAGGCACACCAGATGCATGCAGCCAGCCCACGAGCACCTTTGATGCTAGCTTCAATCCGTGGCAAAGCAGCAATGGGTGCCCAGCCTTGCCCTCCCTGGGTAAGGGCAAGAGGTCGGCAGGAGCTGCGGGCCAGAGATTACCACCGGCTGCGGTTGGCACACCTGCCTTGCTCAAGTCAGATATGTGCTTGGAAGACATGCAGGTGAGCCTGTGCTGTCAGGGTGGCCGAAGAGCATGCACCCTGGAGTGGGCGCTGAGAAGGAAATAGTGCAGGCTGCAGGCTGCACAGCAGTGGGACACAAGTGTTGCCCGCACTGCTGACCCTGGGATTGGCGGTGGTGCTGTGCAGGTAGTGTGCTTGGCTGTGTTGAGTGGATGCACATGAGGCCACTGCAGATTTGGATCAGATAGGTCAAAGTTGTTATATGACATTACAAACTTAAGAATGTGAAGAAAGGATGTGCGATAGGTGGTCATCGCGTGCTTGACCTTGCCCAGCTGCACTGCATCCTTCCAGCAGCATTTCTTGTTTGTGTTGTTGGTGTATAGGTCAATCAAAGGAACACTTCTTTGGAGGAGGCTAAAATTTTGGCCGAAGTGAGCCCCCCCCCCCAAAGGCCAGACACAGACTTCTGTGATTCCATGTCAAGGAAATGGCAGGCTTCCCGACTGCTGCCGGTGATCTGTTCATGTTTAAAACAGGGCATGTGCTTGAAGTTGTTCTCGTGCTGCTGTCACACCACGCAGAAGGAGTATCTGCGCCAGCGTGCTGCAGTTCTGGAAGAGCTCCAGAGAGCCAAGGTGCAAGCCGAAGAGGACCGGCGCAAATTGCTGAGAAGAATAAACCGCCAGTTCGGCACAAGTCGATATAAGTGACGAGAGACTAAAGTTATGGTATGGACGCTAGATGTCAGCATTTGAGCCTATGCTGTCCCACTGACGCTTCATTATCCTCCGACTCAGGTTAGGTCTTAACCTTCCATTTCGTTTCAATCTAAATTTATTTTCTTTTCACTGTCGGACCTAGGTGAGGAATTTAGCATGAGTTCCGATGGGAGCCAGCAGATCGATTGGGCAGGCCAGGCGTTTTCTTTCTTGCCAAAGTGGCACCAGGCGGCTCCCCATGGTGAGCAGCGTCGATGTCGTGATGCACGCCACCCAGCGCGGTGGCCATCAGATGCTGCCTGAGGTCCATGGCCTCCCACCTTCACCTTGTCTATGCCTTTGCTGTGCCTGAGGGCGCCCCCAACCCACAACCCTCCCGCGCAGGCCAGCCCCAGTCCTACGGACAGCAGCGTCAGCAGGAGCAGAAGCAAGGGAAGAAGCACGTGAGTGATCCCGGACCGAGGACATGTTGTGTGGACAGGGTGGATCACTTGACCCTCATCTGTCAAGATTTGTGCTGTTCCTTAACAAGGGTTAAGTTACATGATTTTCTTTCAAAAATGTGGATGTGATCACCCTGCAACAAGCACCACATAATTTAGGCTTGGATGTGCGGTGTCCGGCGCATCCTGTGCAGTAGCAACAGAAGTTTATCTCTGTTCCCCATGCATATAGATACAGGATGGCAATTGGACAGAAAACATGAAAAGCATCAACATTTTGAAGCCCAGAGCTTCTTCCAAAACATGCCTATGATGCAAGCTGGCCCCTCATGGTGCCAATTGTTTATCCTCTGTGCCCGTGGACGAGGAGCTCTGACCCAGAATCATGCCATTTATGCATGCAGGCTGGCACAGGCACGTGGGACGGGCCTGCCCCACGCGGCGCAGGCCCTGCTGCCCTGCGGGAGCAGCCTGCAAGCTCAGCCCCCGTGCATGAGCCTGAGAGCGTGCGCCTAAGCAATGGAGCACTCATGCCCATCATTGGGTTTGGGACCCTCCAGGTGTTGAAGCCTGGCATTGTCAGGTGCGCAGAGGAGGGGAGGATGTTGCGCAGGGGCAGGCAGCTGTGGGCAGTGTGCGAGCTTCTCCCTCATAAAGCTGGTGTCAAATAGCATGGTTCTGGTGGATGCAAATGTCCTCCGCAAACGCAGTGCGTCTTTGGTGGTTATGTAACGGCTCCTAGGATGTGCACTTGCTGGCACAGGACTGCAGTCAGCCGTGCAGCGTATTGGGGAGGGAGTACACGCACGTGTGCGTGTGTTTCTGGAGCTTGTGCACGCACAAATGCATGGGTGTGCCAGTGTGTGTTTTTGCCATGATACTAATAGGAAACAATTCGGGCAGGCCCTTCTCCGCCTTGCATCTTTGCCAGACTGCCACTGAGTTGTACCTGTTCCAAACATAGCACCCTCTTCACCTTTGCATGCCTCACGCAAGCATTGGACCCCCTGCCTACCCCCCAGCCCCTGCCCTAGCCCCTGCTTGCCTTCAGCGCAGAAGAGCCCTGGACTGCAGCCACTCCCACCCGGACTGCACCTTGCATGTGCATCTGCATCGTCCGCTCTCCTCCAACCTGCCCCTGCCCTGCCCGCTGCGCAGGAGAGCTCTAGACTGCGGCTACCGCCACCTGGACTGCGCCTCACTGTACCAGAATCAGGCCCTGGTGGGCAAGGACCTGGCAGAATGGGTGGCTGCCGCACCCGGCAACCGCCGCGAGGATGTGTTCATCACCACCAAGGTTCGAGCGCAGCCAGATGGAGGTGCACGCTGTGCCCCAGCATGGATTTAGTGCCCGGCACCCATAAAGCCAGTGTTTGGCCCAATGGAGGCCCGTGCCGTGCCCCAGCAAGGCTGGTGCCCAGCAACAGCAAGGCCAGGTTGTGTTCCTGGCAAAGCCAGGGTTTGTTCCTGGCAAGGCCAGTGGTTGCAACGCACTACCAAGCCTGTCCCTCTGCACCAGCAAGGTGAAAGCTTTGCTGGTGCTAGGTCGATGCTGAGCCCCAGCAGCTTTGTCCGGGCTGAATGTGTCCTAGACCATTGCGCTTGACCTGCTAAGTCAAGGGGTGCAGCTGCAGCTTCGCTCTGCCTCCTTCTCCCTAACTTTGTGCCTCCCACGACAGACAACCGCTGCAGCTGCAGGGCCCAGCTCACATTTTGCAGGGCCCAGCGCACGTTTTGCAGGGCCCAGTGCGCCTTTTGCAGGGCCCAGCGCACCTTTAACAGGGCCCAGCGTACCTTCAACAGGGCCCAGCGTTCCTTTAACAGGGCCCAGCGCATTTTGCAGGGCCCCATGCAGAAATCTCTGGTGGCACCTCCTGCAAAGGATCCTGGCCAGTGCCCTGCAGGCGCCCATTGTTGCGCCTCCTTAACGCAGAGTGCAGGCCCCTAGCCAACGGCTTGCCTGAGGTGCGCGCCCTCCGCAGCCTGCCCGCACAAAAGCCGAGAGTGCAGCACACAAGCTTGTGCATGCCCTTGGCCATCGTCGGCACCCTGCTCGCAGGTGTGGTGCGACTCAGTGCGCCCGGAGCTCCTGCGCAAGTCCTTTGAGCAGTCGCTGTCGGAGCTGGGCTGCGGGTACATCGACCTATTCCTCATCGTGAGTGCGCCATGGGTGGGCAGGTGGGTTGGCGCGGGTGGTGCCCTTGTGCCAGAGCCATCATCCTCAGGCAACAACTGCTTTTCACACAGGGGCGTCTCTGAACAGCCCTGTGCTCCAAGGTCTTCTTTGCCGCTTGTGCCTCCCTCACTCAGAGCAAACCCAGTACCAGCCGATGCAAGCCGGGCGGTGCGCCCGCTGCCTGGCCTGTGGAGCTGCAGGCGCAGACGCGCGCGCACACGCCCACACACACAGAAACACACACGCAGGCATGCACACGCACGCACGCACGCGCATGGACGTTTCATTCCGTGCCCCCCGTCCATGTCTGGTCTGGTGCAATGGCGCCCAGCCAGCACCTGCTCCCCCGGCAGGGCAGGGATGCATAAGGCAGCACACATGGCCTGCAGTCTTGCTGCTTCCATGTGCTGCCATGCCTGGAGACCTCCCCCGGACCGACGTTACTAGATTAGACTAGCTCACGCAAGACTGCGCTGGGGCCTCACCCATCAGCCAGCGTCCAAGCACCCTGACTGAGTCAGCAGATGGATCCTGAAGTGCTTAACTTTAGCTCACAGCGGTTAACCCGCAGCGCCACAGGAGCATGAGGCATGAAGCCACACAGTGCTATGGTACCACTGGGGCGTGTGCAAGGCCCCCCCAGTGGTGCTGCGTGGTTGCATGCAGCTGAGCGCTGTGTGTGTGTGTGCGTGTGTGTGTGTGTGCAGCACTGGCCTGAGGCCTGGTTGCCGGGCGCCAAGAACGACATCTTGGGCGAGGTCACCATGGACGACCAAGTCACCCGGGAGCAGACTTGGTAGGTTCGTTTCCAGGCGCCTGGCGGGCTTTGGCTTGGGGTTTGGGCGCCAGGCAGGCTTGTACATGTGTCGCGTGGCAAACTCAGCACGGCTGTGCCCTACAGATGTTTTGTATGGAGTGGGCCACAGCCTACAGGCTATCCTCAGAAGGGTCACGTGTGTCCTCCTGGGAGATGGGCCAAAGGGTTGCTTGCACAGGTGGGCCCTGCATAGCAGGCCCCTGAAGTCACGCCCAGCCTCGCCAGCCATGCCCGCAATGCAAGCAGCAATGTCTGCTGCAAGTTATGATGATGTGACAAACATGTACATGTACGAAAGGTGTGTGCACGCCTGGAAGGTAGGTGGAGCAGGCACATGGCTAGCTCCTTGTGGCATTCCGTGATGTGCCCAGCTCGTAGAGAGCTTTGGCGTGAGTGATGACCTGCCTGCTACTTGCGTGCCAGCATGCGCCTGCTGCATCAACCCCATAAGTGTGTAAGGTTACTGAAAACAGTATACGCACGCAGTTGAGTTGCCAGATCCTGTGAACAATTTGCCAAAATATGCAAGGTGTTTTTGTGATTCTCAGCAACCCTATGTGTATACAATGGGGCCACACCCAACCTTCTGGCATATGGGTAACACCCAGTCTCTGACGTAGTGAGTGCTCGGTTGGTGTGCTGCCAGGCGTGCAATGGAGCAGCTGGTGGATGAGGGGCTGTGCAAATCCATTGGCGTGTCCAACTTCTCGCTCAAGCAGGTGAGTCGGCGTCAGGGCGCCTGCTCGCACACCTGCCTGCCCTCCCATTCAAGGAGCTTCCTGTCCTTGGCTTTGCTGTTGCACGGGGGGCTCAGCTGGCATGCAGAAGGGAAGCAAAGCAGATAGGTCAACACTGACTGAAGATATTCTTGCTCTGCACATGAAGATACGATGTGCGGGGCAAATGGGCTCATCTGCCCTCCCGGGCCCCTCTGTTTTTTGTTGCTTGGGATTTGCAGGCAGGAATGCCCAGTTGCACTGTGCAGGCAGCTGTCCCATGCAAGGCAAACTCATCAGGCATGCCATCGAGCAGCTGCTTTTGCAGCTGCGTGTGAGCGTGCGCTTGCCTGCGTGTGTGTCTGTGCAGGTGTGTGTGTGTGTGTGTGTGTGTGTGTGTGTGTGTGTGTGTGTGTGCGTGCGTGCATGTTTAAGATGAGGCTTTCATCATGAGGAGATGGTAGGCCTTGTATGCATTCATTCAAACCTGTGCGTGTTCAAGTGTTTGTGAGCGCGTGTGCACGCGCAGGTGGAGGAGGTCATGGCCCTTGCGCGCATCAAGCCAGTATGCAACCAAGTAGAACTGCATCCCTTCCTACCCCAGCGCAAGCTTGTGGGCACCTGCTATAGGAAGGTGGGCTGCACAGGAAATTCGACAGAAGGATGCGTGTTGAGTTGCTTGTATTGTAGGTTGGCAAGGGAAGAACGGGCAACAAGTGCAGCCTCACAAGGTGCACGTGCCAGCACCTTGCTCTTTTTGGCAGCACATGATTGTGTGTGTGTGTCTTTGCATGCGTGTGTTTGTGCAGTGCTGTGCACACTGTGCGCAGCAAGAGTGGGAGGCCTGCGCCGAGGCCTCCTTGATCTGCAGCTCGCGCTGCACGCTTTGGGAGCAGTCTGACAGATGCCAACTTATCTTTTTGACGTTCACCCACGTGCACAGGGCGTGCAGTGCACGGCGTACTGCCCGCTGGGCGGCGCCGGCTTCTTCAAGCCCAACGATCTCATCAACCACCCCACCGTACAAAAGGTGGCCGCCCAAGCCAACAAGACGCCTGCACAGGTGGGCTGCATGTGCGTGCGCTTGCACCACAGGCGCTCTTGCCATGCTCCTGGAACAGGCTGCGTCACAGGCCGCAGGCAAGCCGTGCGTGCCACACAGCTCTGGGCCAGTCGCTGCCCAGCACTTGGCTTTGATCTGAGGGTGTCAGCAGTGCTTAGCTGGTGCACCACAGCTCTTCATCCAGCCCTCTGGGTGAGGTACCACCAGCTGCTGCATTGCTCAGAGCAGGCACTTCCTGTGGCTCTTGGTTGCAGTAAGAAGCACTTGACCTGACTAGCTTTTGACCAGAGGTGGTTCAGGCGTGAAAGGCTGGGCTCCTGCTCACTTTGCTGCGGGCTAGGATTGTCAGTCTCAGGCGCATGGCAGTTCTGTCTTCTATGACATGTTTGGGAGTCCCCTTACGCTGTTTCCTGCCTAACCAAGGCATTGCTAATTTGCCCCTGGCGCTTGATGTGGACAAGTGCCACCCTGATTTCAGAAACCGCAGCAGGGAGCTACATTGGTCATCTGGATGAACAAATTGTACTATGTGCATGAGCGTGCAGCAATGCCACGCGCTTTCTAGGAAAACGCGGTCCACTGGAACTTTTTTCTTTTCCCAGTTCCAGTGAATCTCATGTGTTGCGGGCATTAAAACGGCACTGCATGCCCTGACTTAGGAATTGGCCAAACATCATGAACAAAGTGTGTGTGTGTGTGTCTCATGCGATGGTTTGTGTGCGACCTTCATACACCTCCATCTGCCTGATTGACCCCGCTGCATGTGCTGCCACCATGTCAGGTCCTGATTGACCCCGCTGCATGTGCTGCCACCATGTCAGGTCCTGATCAAGTGGTCCATCCAGCGCGGAGTGCCTGCCTTGGTCAAGACAGAGCGTCTAGAGCGAGTGGAAGAGAACTTTGTGGGCATGTTTGACTGGAAGCTGACCAATGAGCAGAAGGTGGGTTGCTGACTGAGGCGCAACAGTGCTGGGGCGCAATGAGGCATAGGATTGCTGCAGACGGGTGTGAGAGGCAGCTGAGTAGGTGCCCAGAAAGTTTGGGAGAGTAAATTCTTGCAATAAGTGATGGGAAACTTGGGATGTGAGCAAGCTGTCCGTGCTCCCCGGCTTGTTCTTGCAAGTGCAGCTCACACACGTGATACTTGAACTAGTCGCAACCCCTTGACTTCTTACCATCTGTCGACCATCTGTTTGCACGGCTCCCTGCTTTTATCTTACTCATGCTTGTTTGTCTTAAATCCAGGGACCATCAGGACGTTTGTTTGTGGCATGTTTTGTGCTGAGAACCCACACTATGATGCGGCACTCTTGGAAGCTTTGGCTGCATGATGATCTGTCTGCAAGTCTATTCTGTCTGGGCTGATCCCCTGGCCCACCCTCGCCCCTCTTGCTCAGGTGCTGTGTATTGCTGACTGTTGCGCTGCGTGCTGCTGCCAAATGTTTGCAGGCCCTGATGGACACCTTGGAGTGCGGAAAACGCTTTTTGGATCTCCCTTGGAAAAAGTAAGCAAGGCTGCTGTGAGGCAGGATTGTAGCATGACTGCCCATCTCCAGCAACCAGCTGGCGCGTCAAGTACACCTACACCACTGGCCCTTTCGCTAAGACTTCTCCTGGGCTTGCCTTTTGCCTGCCTGCTTCTAAGTCTTGTTGCTTTTTGTGACCCTGTCTGGAGCATTGTAAGCTAAGCCTACTCAGACATCATTGATGCTGTCCAAAACTTCAGTGGACTTGTCATCTTGGTGCTTGCAGGTGGGATGACGATGAGGAGGGCGGTGTGCTCAAGCCAAGCAAAGTGCTTTGCTGAGTAGGGCCCCGCTTACGTCTTGGCAGTCGAGAGAGAGGAACTCTTAGTTTTGTGTAGCTCTCATTGCAATATTAGACATCAGGGAGCTGCTAATTTTAGGATGCCTTGCTGCTTTGAGATGCCACAGTGATTAAGAGGCGTTCATAAGACCCTAACCTGACATTGGTGACAAAGCTTTCTCATTTCATAGCGAATGGCATTGGCTTGCTGACCTCTTGACTGCTGCCAGGTGTTCCTGGGACTGTGTTGGCTCTGCAGGCTTCCGCTCGGGTGCCCCATCATTGTAAATGAAGTGTGGCAGTCCTCAGTAATGGACAGCTGTTGAGATGATGAAAATGAGTAGAACTGTTGTAGAATGGATATGAGTTGTACGTAGCTAGAATGCATATTAAGATCCATTCTCTGAAGCCGATATGGACAGTGGACCTCTCTACTAAAAGTAGTAGAACCAGCAGTCCTGGAGTACAAGGAAGGTTGACCACTGATGAAAAGAGGGCAAACTCGGGTAGTTCACCAATAGTTGACCCTCAACCAAGAAGTCGTGTTTAAACTGCTACATCCACCCAGGTTCGAACTGGGGACCTATCGCGTGTGGGGCGATCGTCATGACCAGCTAGACCATGGATGCTGGATCACGTGTGCCAAACCGCCACAACTTTGGCTTAAATTTTGCACGATCACACTTATTGTATTTCCCATCCAAAAAGTAGCCCATGTTGCTGAAATGAAATAGCAGAGCTTGTTGTGCCGCTGAGAAAAGAAATGCAAAGACAGTCTGATTATGCTAAAAGGCATGCAAAAGATAAGGGGCTTCCACAGAAAAAGCCTGGCAGGGAAGACCGCTCTGCCTGACGGAACTTCCCAGGTCACATGAGAGCCGCTTTCCCAGGTCACATGAGAGTCTTTGGGAGAGAAGCACCTGAAGGTAGAACGGGTAACTCAGCTTCAGCCTGAACCTGATACGATTTGCAAGGCCACTCAAACCCACTTGCAAGGGCATTTGCAATGTTATCAACAATCTCACAAGTGCTGGACGTAACTGCTGGAGGCGCCCTGATCTTCATGCACCCCGCATCACAATGCGCATAGCCCGCCCGGGGGCATCATAGAACCTGGGGGTGTGAGCAAACAGCTTGGTTAAATAAATAGCAGCATTTCAGGTATGCGAGTGGTTTGGGTACACCAACATGCAGGATCTGGTGGCAGTGCCTGCCCAAGGAATGGCTCAGCGGCTCCCATTCAGAAGCCAAATGTGTACGTGCATCATAGACGTCCAGTCCAGTCCAGTCCAGTTCAGTGCGTCCATACGTCCAGTCCAGTGCGTCCATACAATGGTTGTATCACAACCTACTTAAGGTGATACATTTCACTTCCACTCACTTTTTCAGCAGCAGGTAGGCTGACAGGGAATCAATCTTCTTTTCCTGCAGAACGAATGAATTTGCATAATTCGTATTTGTGCCTATGTGGGTTTTACAGCCTGTGGCTGTGGATAAAACAGGCAGGTTGCTCCTTTTCTTGACGCTTCCACAATTGGCCATGCAAAGCTGGGATTTTAACCAAGTATCTAGCTTGTCCCACTGATTATCATTCACACAAACACACACAAACCCACCAGTCGTTCTCTGGTGCTGTTCAGTCCTTCTTGCTTTGCACGGCCATGCATACCAATGATGCTCAGGGCATCAGTGGAAGTCTCAGACTCGTCTGCAAGGCAACAAGTAGTTTGTGCAGGAGTAATAAAGTAACACAAAGAGGGGCGCGGTTTGTGGGAATTGTGTGTAAAGGGTTAGGCAACAAGCCAGGTACTTAGGGCCAACAAAATATATGAGGAGAGGTAATTGCTCAACATTTTTCCAATGAACGAGGAGGCAGCTCAGCAAAAAGCCTAAGCAAGGGAGGCCAACACTTTCAAACAGCACCTTGGGCACATGCACCCCCAAACAGCACATCTGGAAGTGTACCCAGAGGGTGTAACCAAGCTATTTTTGGGGGTTCTTCATGCCAAACTTCTATGGGGCCCAACGCAGTGCTTTGATTAGGTAAGACGCGTCGCCAATTGGTCCCATTTTGTTCACTTTTGTGGCTTTAAACCTCTTGCACCTCTTGGTTTCAGACACTACCTTTCTACTCATGTTTGCACCTCGCACCTCTTTCGTTTAATCCAGGTTGCAGGCCTTCTAGGTTTCAGCTCAGCTGCCGTCGTTTAGCGGATACAGCTATGAAATTTAACCTTTTGTGGTGACACTACGACGCCCGCAGGGCGTTGCAGAGCACCCTGCGTTGCCAAATGGCAACACGAGGAATGCACATAGACCACCCTGCGTCACCAAATTCTTGCTTATTCATTCAAACATTTGTGTGCAATAGTGCATAAACGCACTTCAGGGGCCCCTCCAACCAAGGACAGTTGAAGACCAAAACTCCCCTGCTCCCCCACTTTCCTTATCCTCCTATCTCCTAGCAGCATCAGCAAAATTGCTGTGGTGACACACAATTTCAGCAGAAGCGACCTGTGTCGCCAAATGGCGACACACCCCAAAACCTTAATCGAAGCACCCAACGGCTGTATTTTTTTTATGTTTCAAGGCAAATTCATCCTTGCTCACTTAAGCACAACTGAGCAAAAAAGTTGGGCAGCAAGTGCCTGAGGTCAGAGGCAGAAGAGCTGGAAGCTGGTGGGATCTTCTTTGCTTGCAAGGCTCATGGAGCCCCTACAGGTGGCCCTTTTGCACCCAGAATGCATCGTGGACCCTCTGCAAGTCTGGGTGAAAAATCCCCTCTGTGAGTCTGGGTGAAAAATCCGTGTTTTGGAGGGTCCTGATTTCACCTCCTCGTGCTAGTCTTGCCCATGGTAAATGACCAAAATACACAACTCGCCAACCCCTACACCTTTTCATCTCAATTTGTTGCCAGTGCACTCAAATCAATACCAGAGTGCCTAAAAGAGTGGCATGACATGGTAACCGGAGTGATCCACTGTGTTGATATTCCTTTGCTTCCCTGCCAAATGTCAACCCCACATGAGGCGGCTTTCTCCAATGACACCCAGGATGCAAAGGAGCAGCGCTTGTAGCTTTCCAACTGTGTGCCCAGTCTGGTCTCACTGGCGAGCCAGCCCAAAAGTGAGCCTTGTGTTCCAGACACTAGTTTCCATCCCTCTGGGGCGCACCCCGACAGCTCTTAGCAATTGTGTAATTCAGTAGAAGCTTACCGCTGCAGGACAAGGGCAACTCGTCGTGGTGCTCAGGGCACAAGCCTCCCTGAGCGTATTGCCATAAACTTTCTCCACCAATACATCACAGCTTCACATAAGAGCATGCTGTGCATACCTGCATGCATTCACCTGGACACATCCGCTCACAGCTAAAACAATGCAAGGCTGGAGACCCAAGTCATAAACCTGTCAAGCAGTCTGGCATAGACCCAGTGAGGGCCATGCAGAGGCCAGACCAAGATTTTGAGCTGTTGATGGAGTGATCCATTGAGAAATCCAAATCTATCCCCCCTCAATTTGGCTCGAGCTTGCGGGTAGTGCAAACGCAACACACACACAAAGTCTCCCGCATCTTTTCCCTGGTCCTAAGGGGCAGGTGCTGTGACAGTGCTGATGCACATGGCATGACTGTGAGTATACCTATCCTGTGTGCATGCCCAATTCCACACTACAACATGTTACAAGTGGACTGTAAGCAAGCTGTCTTCGGGCATGGACATGAAAGAATGCTGAATGCCCTGATTTAGACTTAACGTGCAAGCAGACATTCTCAAGCTGCATCGGCAGCTTCACTAGACGGCGAGGTCTCCCATCGCCATGTGCCTCACTGTGACCAACCCCACATACACTTGGTGGCCCGGGGTCAGTGCCACCGCGCAAGATAGAGCACCATGCCTTACCATACAGGTACACCTGGATGCCTTGGGGCCGGGCCACCATGGCCAAGGAGTGTGCAAACCATCGGCAGCGCCTCCCGTGCTCCGAGTCGGCATTGGGGTTGCTGAGAGTGGACCTGCAGCGACGGTAGAGCAGGGCAAGGCGTGCATGCCTGTACTTACGCTGCCTTGGGAGGTCATGACCCTCAGGATGCTGCTAAGAGGGAGACTGGGTTGCCCATTGGCCCTGAGTGGATCAACCTAGAGTAACCCGTGTGAGCAAACCCAGGGGTGGCCAAGTCATTTTACTCCTGTGTTGCCTCAACTGCCAGTGAACCTCTAGCACCTGCGTCCCTTTGTATGCTGGCATCCTCAGCAAAGTGCGGCCCCAGCGCACACACCTTGGGTTGTATGGGTCAAGCGGCATTCCCACGAGTATGCCCGTTGCCTGGTGCTCCACAGCAGTCTGCACGATCTTGCGTGCAAACATGCCGCGGTTGCTGACATCATTTGGCAGGACCTGCATGGATGCGGGAGCGTGTGCGTGTCCGTTCGTGTGTGTCTCATACATTTGTCGCGTGTCTTTGAGCTGTAGGAGGGTGCATCACAGCTAGAGAGGTGCAGGGCTGGTGGAATAGTCAACATCCTTCGGTACCACCCCAGATGGACAGGTGGGGGCTTAGCCAGATAGCAGCACGAGGGATACGTCAGCCAGGAGGAAAGTGAGACGAGGTGAGTCCTCACCAGCAACCTTGGATCCATGCTCTTCCTCCCAGGGGCCTGATTCAGGCAGAGCTACCTTGAGTTCCTTGCAAGAGCCTTTGCGCCCCAGAGCCAAGCCGGTCCATTTTGTCCCGTAGTCCACAGCCAGCATCTGCTCAGGGAGGCTGGGAGGGCATGAGGGGCGCCGAGAACTGCCTTGCCTTGGGGCTCCCTGGCCAGCTGCTGAAGCGCCCTGGGGCTTGCTAGGCCCTGGGCGGTATGCTTGTGGATGATGGGTGCTCAGAGGGGTGGAGGCAGGGGAATGCACATCTCCTTGCACCTGCTTGGTGACAGTTACAAATTAAAGAGGAGTAAGCACAATGAAGTCGGCTTTGGATCATGAAATGGTACCTGCACTCAAAGAGCGATGCAAGTAGCATGCATGCACGCAAGCACACGCACACACACACGCGTGCACATACACACGTACACCCACAAACATGCACACACGCACACGCACGCACTCGCACACCAGCACGTACGCATGTAAGCGCGCGCGCACACGCACACACACGCACACGCACACGCACACGCACACACACACACGCACACACACACGCACAC
>LFCJ01001234.1_pt1 | contig 17593 bp, 18 predicted proteins | sample 643141 | NCBI WGS metagenome assembly LFCJ01 (sample SAMN03766243, study PRJNA286221) | soda lake metagenome | biome: soda lake; feature: Kulunda steppe; material: water; isolation source: sample B1-Br-g2 brine of Lake Bitter-1 | place: Russia: Kulunda steppe | collected 2010-07
TCAAACAAAAGTAAACACAGTATAAAAGACTTTTTATTCGATATTTTATTTATCTGTGAATAAATATCTTAGCATATCACCGTACGCTGGTCGTGTTAATACAACACCAGCTATTACACCAATTATTGTGAATATAGCAAATCCTTGTAATTCATTTAATTCAAGTATGGCTAATGGTCCAAGAGCAAGAATTGTTGTTCCTGCAGCACCGAGTATTATCCATAATGCTTTTCTAAATCTTCTCTCAAAGATTTTATCGCTTGTGGCAGGATTTTCACCTCCCATAACTTGGTCTGCAATTATTATAAGGTCATCTACACCCGTACCAATAACAGCAACAAATCCAGCTATAACAGCAATATCTATTGGATAATTTAATACCGAAGATATGGCTAATAGGATAATAACTTCTGCACCCGCAGTAATTAACATAGGCGCAGCTATTTTCATATTACCATATCGTAAACTAACACTTGTAGCAACTGTTAGTGTGGCTAATATACCAATGATGAATGCAAGGAATCTAAATTGGTCTCCTTGTTGTGCAGATACGAAACTTACTTCACCAGCACCAATATCTAATTGTGCAGGCATAACGCCAGCGCGTAAATTCACAGCAAGATTACGAGCTTCATCATAACTACCGGTTTGTAATATGAAATTAGGGTCATCCGACCATGAACCACTACTCATACTACTTGCAAGACTTGCTGACATACCTGCGGAGTAAACGACCTCACCATCAACAACGGTTAGTAAACATGATTCTGTAGATTCCGGGTCTGATTCATATGTACAGGTAGAACCTCCGGGTCGGGCAACACCTTTATCGACAGCAGATTGTTGAAAATCCTCTGCAGAGTCAGACGTAAGAACAACGGGTACGTGTGGTGGTTGATTATCATCACCGTCTACCGCCGAACCTACTGTTCTGAAATCATCTGTTGTTAATACAGTTTCTTGTAGATATTCATCGGAATCTGTATTATGATATATATCGATATTAACTTCACCTCTCTCTTCAATTAATTCTATTGTACTTTCTCGGTCAATATCAGGTATTTCAATGAGTATAAATTCTGTTCCATCTGATAATTCTACAACGCGTACACTTCCCCCAGATAGCCCGGCTTCATCTATTTTATTTTGTAGAACACTTACAGCTTCATCTCTAGTGTTTGGCGTAACACCACTACGGACAGATTCATATTCGATATCTCGCGTATCTAATGATTCTTGTAATTTATCAGAATCTGCATCTTCAGACGTTATCTCAATATAATAACCCATATCTGAATCTTCTTCATCCATTTCCGTTATTCTAACATCTCTACTACTTGCTTTTTCAAAGTCTTCAGATATATCTTGTTCTAGTTCATCTATATCTTGCGTGCCAATATTTGCACCTTCTGCAGTCGCCCCGATTAATGGTGCTCTTATTCGCGTTCCACCGGCTAATTCAATACTGTATTGTAAGCTGGTGTATTTTTGGTCCCATGCAGGATTTTCATTTGTTGTTTCTGTTGCTTCACCGAGATTAACGCCGGGAATTGCTGGACTAAATATAATTGTTAAACTCAATATCGTAACGATAATGAGTAAATAAATTCGCCAATATTGTTTAATATTTTCTTTCATTTGTAATCACCTATTTTTGTAACGTAATATCTAAGTATACCTACATTTAGTAGATAAGTTACAATCAAGTCTGTAGCTAATCCTATAGATAGAACGAATCCCATATGCGCAAGTAATTCAATTTGGAATAACATAGCGACAATAGTCATCATAATCATAGCAGATAAACTTGTTACCGTCATTGTAATACCTGTTCTCATTGCTTCATGTATACTTTCATTAAAACTTACTTTCTTTTCTTTTAATACATATGTATTCATTAGTATATCTGAATCCACACTGTAACCAATTAACATAAGTAATGCACCAACTGTACCCATAGATAATGGAATACTTGCTACATTCATTGCGGCTGTAGCAACTGCAATATTACTAATTGCACTTAATATAACAATTAATGATGGTATAGGTGAACGAAATAGCGCAAATACAAATATACTCATTAAGACAAATGAGATTCCTAATCCCATTAATGCTGTTTGTTGTGAATCACCACCTAGAAGTGGTGAAATTTGACTAATTTCATTCATTGTTATTTCAGAATTTTCATTAATTATACTTTCAACTTCTTCTGGAGTAGTAACGCCTGATGCAAAAGTAACGATATATTCATTTGTACCGGGTACAGATGAAATACTATCTTGTTCAGAATTAAATATGGTATCTATTTCCCCTCTAGGGTCTTCTATAGACCCCATATCTAATCTTACTTCTGTTCCTCCTACAAAAGCCATTCCTAACTCAACAGGTAATCCTGTTAATGCAGTCCAGAATACTAATATCGATACGGCTATAGTTAATATGATAAGTGGTATTGCTACCAATTGTTTATTTGAATATTTATCATAATCTGGTTTTGGTGGTTTATAATATGACACGGTTCGTAGTATATATATGTGTTAATTATTGATAAGTTTAACCCATATATTGACAATATATAACGCGATATATTTATAAATATTAAATATTAAATATAATATTGTATGAATAATAAACATATTAACGCAATTTCACAGTCATTAACTCCACTAATTTTCGGATTATTATTTAGTACAATAATATTAGTACCTATATTTCTTATTTACGGATTAGATACAGAAAATCCTATAAATTTATTACTTTTTTCTTTTCTTGAACCATCTTTACTTGGAATTGGAACATTAATATTTATATATATGGTATCTAATTCTGACAGATTTAAAATAAATTATTTTAATCTTATCCATACGCAAAAAATTCCTATCAAACGAATGGTTGTATGGACTATTATAGCTATAGTTGGATTATTAATTATTAATATGATTTTAAGTATGATTTTCACATTATTTGATTTAGAAATGGCTGAGAATGCTATATTTCAAATTGCCGAAGATAATCCAATATATATTCTATATTTAATACCTGTTATGATATTAGTAGTAGGACCTGTTGAGGAATTCTTATTCCGAGGTATTTTGCAAGGTGTATTGAGAGATACATATGGTTTAAATATATCTTTATTTATAACAAGTTTAGTATTCGGACTAATTCATATCCCGGCAGCAGGTGGTTTACATGCACCCGCAGCATTATATGTTATAACAACATTCACTCTCGGATTATTACTTGGATATATTTATGAAGAACAAAAATCCATTATAATCCCCATTGTTGCGCACGGCGTATACAATTCAATACTTCTCGTAGGTTATTATGTGTATATGATAAACATGATTTAATAATATAAATTATTTTATATATAAACCAATAACTTTTTATTTATGGGCTACTATATATATAATATGGATATTAAAAAGCTATTAGAATTACTTAATAACGTATCGCAAAACCAAAACTTTGATGTTGAAGATAGTCAGTTTGAATTCGGTCAAACATCATCAGATTCATTCCAAGATGTATTGGATGAACATCCATTTTTCCAAGGTTTGAATTTTGATACGAAAGTACCAAAGATGAATAATTTGCTTTATGATGTTGTAACGGAAGATGAAAATGTTGTGGTTGTAGCAGACCTCCCCGGATTTACGGAAGACCAAATTAATTTGCAAGCTGATGAATTACAAGTTCGAATTAATGCAACGGCAACAGATGATATGCGACGAGAATCTATATCTCATACATTCCGGTTGCCTGAAGAAGTTGTACCAGAAGAAGCTGATGCGACATTTGAAAATGGTGTTTTGACCATTACACTACCTCGTTTAAATGTAGATGATAGTGATGGGCAGACACGAATCGATATTTCGTAAATATAGCGTAGTATTTATTTTTTTGATTTAATTATTAAACGGCGATATATTTATTTAGTTGGTTTTTGTATATACACATAGTATAACAAAACTGATAATTAAGATTACTTATGAGTGAAAAAAATAATAATAATATTGACTGTGGCGTACCAAGGCCGTATTCGAATAAAAAATTACCAGCACCTAAATACGTAATTGCAGAATTTGTAAAACCATTACAAATTTGGTCCTTCTTACTAGTTTCATCTTTAATATTAACGGTAGTATCTGTTGTATTAATGAATTACACTTCCGAATCGTATAATTCATATATACTTATAACAGGCGTATCTATTATTTTAGGTAGTATTATCCTTAGTAAATCAAGTCTAAAAAAGAAAAACATTAACAATGTACCTTCTATAAGTGATGTTTCAAATACTATTGAGTATGTTCGTGCTGCATCTAGATTAACAATTTTAACACTATTCAGTGGAGTTATAACGACAATATTTATAATTATATCTCATACATCAGATATATTTTACTTTATAGATGATTCAACGCGATTAGCTATATTAGTTTTAATGTTCTTAGCATACATTGGTTCATACTTAATGGTTAAATCATTGTGTTCTTACTCATCTATATATAAAAATACATCTTTATCTTTACCTGTAGATATTTCATCATTACCTGAAATTGTCACGGTAATTGGATTCATTACGCCACCTTTACTTGTTATATTTACAGGATTAATCTATAATGGACCACCTATAGTTGACATTCCATTTTACATATCTGTTATTGATACATTTGTATTATTATGTGCAATACAAATAGTATATATTTCATTGGTGAGCCGAATATAATATTATTAAAGGCTATTTTACAAACTAAAATCAGAACGTTTTTATTAAATCAAATATATTATTATAGTATGCCAAGTGGCGCACCAATAATTAGAGCTATGTCATGGGGTATGATTCTGAAAAAGTTACCAAATGATATTTCTAAACATTTACCAAATGGTGACCCATTACAAAATCAAAAAGAAATTCGTTTAGAATTAAATCGATTAAAAATTCTTAGCCCTGCTGGAAGGAAACAGATGAATAAATTTGTTTCAGGTGAAATTGATTATGAAACATATAATCAAAATTTAGATTTGATTTATGATTGTATATATGATGATTCATTTAAAAAATATCAAAGAAAAATAGAGGTATTAGAAAAATCTATGAAACCTAATCCTTGGCGTATATTACCGGGAGTTTCATCATTCGATATGGATTCAAAAGAATGTCAAAAATCTGTTCAAAATTTAAATAATATTCATTTATATAATAAAAATAAAATAAAGTATACGTCAAATAAAAATAAAGTTTTAATCTAAATTATTTTTTTAGATATTTTTTATATAAATTCACTATTCCTAAACTGAAGGGTGTAATTTTAATTAATTTTTTAATAGCTTTAGGTAAATCTACTATTAAGTGTAATGATTTTTGAATATAAGGGATTCTTGGAAATAATCTGGATATAGTAGATAATCTACTACTAATAGACGCTAATTCAGTTGAACCCATAATTAATTCTAGACCCCTCATTGAATTTAATAATTGAGCCGACCTACCGACCAATCTAAATGCTGCTAAGAAGGGTAAAATTAATAATATATTTATCCAATAGTGTTTTAAAAAAATACGCTTATTTTTATATAATAGTCCATCAACAATAATTTCAGATATGAAATAAACTATAATACTAAATTCTATTATAGATATATAAATATTTGATATTTCATATATTAATTTGGCAGAAAGTAGAACAAATAATAGAATTAAAATTATTGGTAAAATTGCATGTAATTTACAATGTAACCAATATAATTTACTTGGGGGATTATCTACTAGATATTTATCACTGCCCATAAATATAACAATTAAATAATAGGTTAATAATTTAACTATATCCCCAAAACCATTATATACTTATAATTATATAATATATACTACATGAATACAAATAGAAGAAAATTTTTAAAAATGTCAGCAGTAACAAGCGCATCGACAATTGCTCTAGCAGGATGTATTGAACCCGGAGAAACAATTGATGAATTACCGAGGCCAAAAATGGGTGATGAAGATGCACCATTAGAAATACATGTTTTTGATGATTATTCTTGTCCTGTATGTCAAGATTTTGTACTTAATCATTTACCTCAAATAATTGATGAATATATCGAAGAAGGATTAGTAGAATATCACCATTATGATTGGCCAATTCCGGTTCATCCTCGATGGTCATCAGAAATGGCTAATGCCGCAAGAGCTGTTCAAGATACCGAAGGTAATGATACATTCTTTGAATTTAAAACATTATTATATGAACAACAAGACAATATAAGTGTGGATGTAATGAGAAATATTGCCGAAGAATTAGATGTAACTGATGTAGATACAGTACTTGAGCGTGGGTCTAATTCGGTATATCAACCAGTTATAGATGATGATAAACAGTATGGTAATGAATTAGGTGTGGGAGGAACACCGACCGTATTTATAGGCGGTGATAATTTCGAGGAATTAGAACAACTTCCTGATTATACTTATGATACGCTTTCGCAGACATTTGATGCGCAATTATAAAATATTTTAGTTTTATATTTCATCTTCATCTTCATCTTTATCCAGTATTCGTATCTGGTCACCTCTCACCTCTACAGGAATAGGTACGGTAGCATCATATAATTCAACAGTCACACGTTCACTAGATTCATTTACATCTGTTACATTTGCCTTTTCGCCTTTAAATGGTCCACCCGTTAATTCTACAACGGAACCTTCCGTAACACCTTCAATATCACTCGTAGGCGTTAAGAATTGTTCTATCTCACTCATACTTGTTTCAGAAGGTAATACTTTTCTAGCGTGAGGTATATCATCTAATGTATTTTCTACAGCTAATCTATTATCGGCTTCAACGATTATATAACTAATCATTGATTCAGGAGATATTGCAGCATACACATCTCCTGAAACATCGTTATTCGTTATCATTTCTGCGGCGGTTTGTTCATAACTTTTCTTTGTTTGTACAGCAAATAATGGCATATAATATATATTATGCTACTACAATAAGAATGATTCGCTATTTTTTATACAATATGAGAATAATCTGTATTATTATCGCATACTTTTCTAACAAGTTCATTAGCACAAGATACGGCGTCGGTAAAATTAGATTGAACATTTGATTCTATAGGTGATTCTGATACGTTATAATCATTCCCAGTCCATTCAACATTATGTATATTTATCTCCCATTCTATTTCATCAATATTAATTAATTTAACAGGTGATATTACTATATGTATTCCTTTATCTGTCTTATTTCTAAATCGCCAGATATATTTATTCTCCGTTTTTTCATTGGATAATGATTTCGACTTAACGCTATCTGGCGTTGAATTGAGTACGAAGGGTAGTCGAATAGACATTGTTACATAGAAGTAAACATTTACATCTTAAAAGTCTTTCCTTATTTTATATAAAATATCTGAAATATCTATTTATTTTTCACGTGAGATAATAAAATATCTTTAGATTCTTCTACTTTTTTAAATTCTTTATCTGAACCTCCGACATCAGGATGTACTTTTTTTACTTTATCCCGATGTGCTCTTTTTATCTTCTTTTCTGTGAGAGGTTTAGATATCTGTAATATTGAACATGCATTTTTTACATCTTTTTTTAGTATTTTATTTTCCATTTCTTTCTGATGCTTGTTTTTAGACATACAATAATTACAATAAATTACATGTGTATCATCATTTAAAATATATACTTTCACATCATCAAGTTTTTTACGTTTTTCACATATATCACAAAATCGGGTAGAAAAATGTTGTTTAGATTTTTTAATCGATTTGCTTGCTTCTTCATAATACATTTTATAATCTAATTTACTGACATAGACTAACGTAGAAAATAATAATGCAGCATTAGCTAATTCTTTTGCACCATACCTAAAACTTTCTTGTTCATCATTATTTGATATATATTTATATTGTTTATTCGCTTTTTTAAACCAGTAAAAACTTGTTAAATTATTATTTTTATCTAAGTGATATAATCCTTGTTCTAAATAAACGGATGCTTGATACCATTCATGCATTAAATTAGACCTTTTTGGAATATAAAATTTACGTTCAGATAAATATTTTTTTGAACGGATATATAAAGTAAATGTATAAGCAATAACTACAATTGCAGCTATATAAATATTTGAACTATTGTAAAAGTAAAATAATATAATAGGAGATATACTAATACATGATATAATTATAAATTTTTTAAAGTCAACGTTTAATGTTGATTCCTCTAAGTCGGATGATTGAGGGCGAACCCAGATATAATTAATTAAAGAAACGAGTATTATAGATATCCCTAAAATGATGGATAAATTTATATCTAACAATAAGTAATATAAAGAACTAGATATAATAATAGCTAACACAATTGATTCTATAATTAAATATTTAATATTTTGAATTGGTGTTAGTTTATCCCGTATTATATAATATGATTTAAATAATAAGGGCGGCGTAGGTATATTCCGAATCACGTATATATATTATAATTTATACGGTATATGATTATTGTCCATCAATTTTCGGTGAATTTTCTAAACTTGAAAGTCGATTAATCAAATTTCGCTTATTATTTTCAGAATCATCATCTAGTGCAATATCTAAAACTTCTGTAATATGAGATACAGGAATAATATTAATTTTATCTTTATATTCTTCTTCAATCATTACATCATTTTCATTTGCTTTGGGAATAATAACCGTATCTAAACCATACTTTGCAGCTGCTTCAATTTTATGCGTAACTCCTCCGACAGGTAATACATCACCTCGAACACTTAAACTACCTGTCATAGCGATATTCTGTTTAACAGGAATATTTTCCATCGCACTAATTACTGCTGTAGCTACAGTTACACTTGCACTATCACCATCAACGCCTTCATGTGTTTGTACGAATTGGATATGAATATCTTTGGATGTAAAATCAACATTTCCTATCTCTTTAATAATAGCACTAACATTATCTACAGCTTCGCGTGCTATTTCTTGTAATTTACCAGTGGCAATAATTTCGCCTTTATCTTTATGTTGAGATGGCGTAACTTTACTCATAACAGGTAACACAATACCAGAATCATTACCCATTACAGCTAATCCATTTACACGACCGATTTCTTTTTTATTATCTGATGTTTGGTCATATGATTTTTTAGTCTCAATCATTTTATCTACATATTGTGTTTCAATACTTTGAGACATCTTTTTAGCTTGAAGAACATCTTCTCTAGTTGTATATTCTTTATTCTGTTCTTTAGCAATATCACCTGCTGTTCTAACAATACCACCTAAATTTCTTAATTTTAATGTAATTTTTCCTTTTTTACCTGCTTTTCTTTTTGCTTCCAAAATAACTTCTTTTATTGCTTCTTTATCAAAGTGAGGTATATTACCATCTCGTTCAACTTCTTGAGCAACAAATCGTGCAAATTTCCGACGTGATTCTGGTGTATCCTCAATATCATCATCCATATATACTTCATAACCATAACCTCTTAGTCTATCTCTTAATGCCGGATGCATATTTTCAATCGCATCCATATTTCCTGCCGCAACCATAATGAAATTAGTTGGTACGGGGTCTGTTTGGACCATTGCACCAGAAGAACGTTCAGATTGACCTGTGATAGCAAATTCTCCATTCTGAATCGCTGTCATTAACTTTTGTTGAGAACGGATATCTAAAGTATTAATTTCATCAATGAATAAAACACCATTATCTGCTTTTTGTATTGCTCCGGCTTCTACACGATTATGTGTTGGTGTTTCCATACCTCCAGATTGGAACGGGTCATGTCGAACATCTCCAAGCAATGCTCCTGCATGTGCTCCCGTTGCATCTTCAAATGGAGCCTCATTATTATCAGAATTATCAATTAATAAGTTTGGCATATCTGATTCAATATTCTTTTTAATATATCTAAATGCAATATAAATAAGAATTGCTGCAATAATCCCAAATATGATTTGACCAGCAATTACGGCATAAATTAAAACGCCAATCATAATAATAAACATAATATAATTATTTATTTTATTTTTCCTATCTACTTCTTCTTGGTGTGCTTCAACGATAGATTTTCCTTTACCAGAAGGTACGGTTCTTACCTTTGGTGCATTTTTATCTTTATCATTATGATAAATTAATACATCTTTTAAATTTTCTTTAGGCATCATTTCTGTCATTGCTTTTGAAAGCATAGACTTACCTGTTCCCGGTGCACCAATCATCATAACATGTCTATGTTGTTTAGCAGCTTTTTTAATAATATTTCTAGCTCTATCTTGACCAATAACTTGATTAATTAATTTCTCAGGAACCGTTATATCTTCACTCGTTTCAATATCAAGACCACCCAAAAGATTATCAACTTCATCTTCATTTATATTAGATTCTGTATCAACTTCATCTTCATTTATAGATATATTATCATTATTTGTAATTTTACTCATTATATATACAATAATATTATAATTACTCCTTATTTATGCTTTATGGATTTAAAAAACTATAATAAATTATTTAACGGTTAAATATAATAAAATAAATATGGAAGGCTCACCAAATACACCACAATGCCCAATTTGTGAATCATATATGTTTAAACGTCACTGTAAATTTATTTGCCCATCTCACGGCGTTATATTAGATTGTTCAGACCCATTTTGGTAAATAGTATAATTTAATATATCATTCATACGTGAAGAATTTTTATCTTTTCCAAAGCATTCGATTTCATCATTTTCGTTTAGAATAATATATAATTTCGAATCAATTAAATTATCATATGAATCATTAACTTTACAATCATCTAAATAAGATTTTAACCAGCCAAAATTACTCGTATTTATTTTTATACTCGAATCATTTTTACGTTTTATCTCTATAAATAAAGTACTATCACCAATATAATTTTCAAACCATATATTTATAATATTGATTTTTTCTGCAGAATATATTTTATTATCTTTACTTTTCATACTGTCGTATTTCAACTATGGTAATTTAATACTTTCGATTTAAATAAAATAGTGTAAAATAATATTAATTTAAACAGGTTCGTCTTGGGTGTTTTCTTCATTAATACCATCATTTGTATCATCATCTGTATCTTCTGTATCTTCTGTATCATCTGTATCTTCTGTATCTTCTGTATCATCTGTATCTTCTGTATCTTCTGTATCTTCTGTATCTTCTGTATCTAATTCAATAACATATGTTTTATCTTCATCATCATTCATTTCTACACTTTCAACTGTATGTTCATATCCATCAGCATTTGCTTCAATTGTATATTCATTAGATTCTAAATCTCCGAATATAGTTTCACTTGTACCTTTCCGTTCATCTTCATGAAGTAATATATCTCCTTCAACAGATTCACCATCCGTGTTTTCTAACTGTATAGTTAAACGTGGGGATTCATAATTTCGAGCAATGAATTTATTCTCATCTGTAATTTGAATTGTTTCATGTGTTGTTATACCTAAATCATCAGGAGTAATAGATAATCTATATTCTCCTTCTGTTAATTCATCGAATTGCGCTTCTGTTCCTTCTCTTTCTTCGTCATCTAACATAATATTTGCATTCCTACTTACATCGACATTTAATTCAGAGGTTGATAATTCTGTTAATTCAGCATTGACAACTTTACGTTCTTCTTCAAGAGTTATCTCAATTTCTTTTGATTCATATCCTTCTTTTTCAATTTCAACGACGTAATCATCAGGGATTAAATTAAATTGCGTCAGACTACCAGTATCCGTATAACCATCTACAGATACCGTTGGGTTTAAATCGTCATTTTCTATATTTATAATTAATTCTTCTGTATCTCTTTCAATATCATTTCCATCTTCATCTATAGCGGTATACAATACATCTATTTCATTTCTATCTTCATATACTCTGTATCCTTCTAATCTAGCTGAATCTTCACTTAAATGAGCATCTGTGTCTGGAATATATCTATAATCATTGTGAGTCTCACCATCTTCTTCATCTTCTTCAGAAGGTCTTTCTTCAAGTGTGAATGAATAGACTTCTGTATGAGATTCGATAATATTAACATCTAATTGATTATCTTCCATATTATTTGTATATTCGGGTGGTTCCGTAACAACATCTTCGATTTCAATTAAGTCATTATCTTCAGCATCAAATATAGATATATCAGGTGCATTTTCAACTAAATTCGTATATTCTAATGTTGTACTTTCAATATGTTGTGGATATTCTTCTGTAACATCCCAAACCATATCAAAATCAAATAGACTCATTTCATCTAATGGAGATGTACCTGTCATATCCATAGTATCTAATCCAATAATGTTTTCATCGTCTTCAGATTCACTATCCTCACCCATGTATTCTTCTTGGTTCGTTTCGATAGTATCCCAATAAGAATTCGTAATAATCCCGTTATTTACGCCAATTAGACTTCCTTTGGTGTCTACATTTTCATCAGAATTAATAGATGATGCGGAATATGATTGGTCAATTGTAGAATCTTCTCTATTCAATCCAACTAATCCACCTACGCGTTCATTACCTGTAATTGTAGCGGTTGAATATGATGTTTTTATGTCTGTATTCGATGATTCTCCCGTAATACCTCCTATATATTCATCACCCGTTATTTGTTCATCTGTTGGCGTATTTATAGATGCATTTGAAATCATTACGCCTTGGTTTGTCAATCCAGATAAACCTCCGACATATTCATTTCCTGATATAGATACAAATGAATGTATATTATCTAATTCATTACTTGAACTTTCACCAGATAAACCTCCGACATAATTTGAACCTTCAACGGAACCAGCGACCGTTACATCATTTGCGAATCCGCCATCTAATTTTCCAGCTAAAATACCTGTAAATTCATTACCTTTAGATATGTGTCTATCAATTGTTATATCATAAATAGCTCCACCTTCAATTTCATTAAATAATCCGACCATATCTTCATCAGGTCGATTAATATAGATATTTGATATCGTATGACCATCTCCATCTAATTCTGGAGCATAACCTTCACTATCTATCGGTTGGAAACCATTATATACATTATCTGTAGAATATTCGATATATATTTGTTCATCACCATTATATCCTGAAGATTCTTCTAATGGTTCATCAAATATTATTTCTCCAGTTTCATATGAAATACTATATTTATCTTCATCTATAGTTTCATCATTCACAATTACATTTTCAGAATCTTCAATAATAGGCATATAATTTGTTTCAAATTCTGTTTCATTTGAAAATCCAATTAATTCAGAATCTACATCATCAACTATATTCCAAGTCTGCGTTTGAGAAGCATTAATATTATTTCCTAAAATATATGACGCTGTTGGTTCGGCTTCAATAGCTTGTAATTCAGATGCAGATGTTATAACATATGGATTATCTGAACTACCCTCCCCATCCATATTATCTAAAATAAGATTTAATCCTTCAGGTTCAGATTCTTCTTCATCAGAATCTTGCTGTGAAAAATTTGCACCAGATGAATCTTCGTCTTCAGCATCTAATTCTTCTTCATCGGATTCTTGTCCTTCTTCATCAGAATCTTGTTCATCTTCATCTTCTAATTCTTCAGATAATCTAATATCATTTACACCATTTTCTGTTATTTCTACGTTTTCTGTTATAGATTCATATCCACTTTTATCTACGGTTAATTCATATTCTCCTGCTTGTACGTGGAATTGGACTCGGCCATCATCTGTTTGTTCCGTTATAGCATTATTCAAAGATACATTAGCGTCATCTAATCTATCTGATGTTCCAGCTTGATATACATTAACAGTATATTGGTAAGTTTCTACGGATTCATCTAATTCTGTTACATTAATAATCATACTGTCTTGTCCAGATTCACCGGTATCTTCAGATTCACCTTGTACAGTTACATTATATTCACCGGGTTCTTGATACCAATGTTTTACTTCTTCTCCAGTATCAGATGTTTCATCATCAAAATACCATTGGTAATTTTCAACATTTTCATCAGAAACTTCTGTCACATTAAAGTTTAATTCTTCCAAGATAGTTACTTCTGTTTTATCAACATCCATATCCAATACAACTTCATCAGGTTCAATTACGCGTATTTCTTTTGTAGAAGTGTACATTACATCATTTATTTCTAAATTAACAGATAAATTGTATGTTCCTGTAGAATTAAATTCTTCACGAATAATAGGCGTATCTCTATCAACGAATTCACCATCCATCTCCCATGTAATTGATTCTAAATCATTTTGTGATGCAGATTGGGCTTCTACACTAAAATCATATTCTGAACCACGTAGTATTGTATCATCAGATGAGACAATATCAATACTTTCACCTTGTGGATTATATACGTATGTATCATACAAATTACCATCTGAATAAGATTCGATATTGATATTATCTAATAATTCTTCTTTTTCAAATATTATTTCTCCATCCTCCCAATTATAATTATCATCTCCAACAGAAATTTCAATATTATCTGGATTTATGTCGTTATCTAATCTTAAAATAACTTGGTCATCCGTTTCATATATATCTACAGAATCTTGTGCAGATATTGTCTCTGGAGATTCACCGATAAATGGTATATTTATGATACTTAATACAAAAACAAATCCGAGTAATAAAATAAAAAATCCTGCAATTATTATTGCATTATTTTTTGTTATTTCAATGTCGTCTTTATCAATCATTATATATAAATATGTTTCAAATGTTAAATGTTTACGGTGTCAAAAATGGCTATTAATTATTTGTGCATAAATCTACAATTTCTTGCGCAGATTTTCCTTTATGTGGCGTTTCACGTTCATAATTCAAATCTGAATCTATAGATGTTTTCATAGTATTATCTTCATCGAATGTAATTTTCGTCGGTGAATCATTTGAATTTAATCCTGACATACATAATCCTACGATTGCCGTAGAACTCATTTCATCATCTATAGATTCTGATTCGAATTCAATCTGTTCTTCATTTGACTCACTATTAAGATTATTTAATGCAATATCTAAATTATTAGAACTTACAAATACATCTACAGTATAATTATTATTTATATTTAATTTAACGGGTTCTGTATCAATTACATAACCTGTTTCATCTTCATCAAAGTCTGTATTTGAAAGTGTTTTATCATCAACATAGATAAAGTTTGTAATTAAAGATATACCTATAACTAATCCCATTATAAGGCATAAGCTCCATAATATAATACTAACTTTAATATAAGTTTCCATACTATATAAAGATTATGTCAGGTTAAATTAATTACTACTTAAATGTTTCTCTATTAAAACACACAAATATTAATATACTTGCATTTTAAATATATACATATGGCAAAGTATTCAACAAATTCTTCAAATAAAAATAATAACAATAATAAAATAGACGAAGGAACAATTTGTGAATTATGTAGTTCTGATGGAACTTTATCAAAAATTAATTTATCAGGAACTACAACAATTGTCTGTAAAGATTGTAAATCTAAACATAAATCACAAAATAATAAGAATAAAAATAATAATAAGAATAAAAATAATAATAAGAATAAAAATAATTGGACTAAATATGCTACAACATCAGAACCAGATAATGAATGGGTTGAAAAAACACGACCAAATTACAATAATGCACAAACACCATATCTCGTCAAAAAGTATGATAATAGATTAAACGACGCGATGAAAAAACAAAATATTAATTCAGAAGAATTATCTAACGAATTAAAAATTGAGGAAGAAATCATCCTATCGATATTGGATGGTAATGCTATCCGAAATAACGTAAGCAAAAAAAGTATATCTAAAATTGAAGAATATATGGATATTGAATTGCAAGAATCATGAAAAAATATATGTATTTATAAGTACATGTTTATATTATGCGACCTATTGAACAATTAGAACAACATTTTCTAAATCATGGTGTTACGGAATATCAGTTACTTATGTGTGGGAAATATATTTCATTATATGTTAAACAACTTTGTTCAGTATATGAAATAGAATATACAGAATCTGAATTAAATAAAACGTGCAAATCCTTATGTCAAACTATGTTGGAGACGTTAATTAATATCTCTAATTCAACAAATATAACTTTATTAAATCAGATAAATGGTATGTTAAATGATTTTCAGACAGATAGTAAAAAAGGAATTGGTAATTTAATTCCGTTATTTGATATTGCAAACAGAAATAAAAAAACAAATACAAAAATCATATCTAAATTGGCTGATATATTTGTACCAGATGATACGGATATATTTAATAATTTAAATTAATCCTCATCAGGTTCATCATCTGATTCTTCTTCTATAATATCAGACAATTTATATTCAGCAACACGAATTGTATCTCCATTATTCATTTCGGCATACATTTGTATAAACGGAGCATTCGCATCAAAATCTGTTCCAGATTCAAGTGTCACAACTTCACCTAAGTTTCCATCCATTATTACCGTGCTATATTGAGATTCAATTCTTATTTCATTAACAGTATCAGAAATATCTTCTTCAACAATTTCAAATTGAACATTGCCTTCTGTTGTCGTTGATATATTTACTACTCTAAAATTACTCTGTGATTCAATATTATCTTGTGAAGTTAAAGCTTCAGGGAGAGATATTTCCGCTACATCAACATCTATATCTGTATAATGAATATCTAAATTATATTGTGAATTATTTACATTAGCATTAGATGTAATCTCTAATTCAGTTAAGAAAAAGTTTTCATCATCTATTTTAACTTTATATTCGACATTAGATGCAGAAAGTACATCCTTATCCTCAAATTTATCTTTTTCACTTTCTTTTATAGATAAATCCCATATATCTATTGTTTTATCTAAACTTTGAGCATTATCTATTGTAAATATATACACATTTTCTTCTTCATTATGTTCAAAATTATAATCTCCATCATTAGATAATATATTTTCGTAATCAAATAATTGACTATTATCTATATTTTCTTGTTGAACATTCCATTCAGAATTATTCTCATCATATGTATATTTTGTGTTACTAAATATATATTTTTCAATGTTATAAACATCTGTATTGTACTGTAATTCTGTATCAACATATGCATCATTTAGTTCATTATGATAAATACGGTCAGATTGTAATTGAATTGTATTTGATTCATTAGATAATGTCATGTCTTTTGTGATTGAATATGAATCAATTAATGATTTCTGTTCGTTAAAATTATGAATTACATCTTCTTCTGATAATTCATCATCTTCAATAATATTTGGGTCGTCACTTGGTATAAATATAAAAAATAATCCTATAGTTAAGATTAAGATAAAAATTATACTTATTATAATTTTTTTATTCATATATACTATATTGTTGACATAATACAAATATGTTGTCTTTATTAAACACCCATTAAAATTAGTAAGGTTTTTGAATAATAAGCACATAACTATATATACAAAATGAATAGTAGCCGAACTGTACTTGAAGAAGTTGTTGATAAAGGGGAAGAAAAAAATGGCTCCGTTGAATTTAAATCTCA
>LFCJ01001235.1_pt1 | contig 17578 bp, 18 predicted proteins | sample 643141 | NCBI WGS metagenome assembly LFCJ01 (sample SAMN03766243, study PRJNA286221) | soda lake metagenome | biome: soda lake; feature: Kulunda steppe; material: water; isolation source: sample B1-Br-g2 brine of Lake Bitter-1 | place: Russia: Kulunda steppe | collected 2010-07
AATCGGACAATCTCGTAAAGGACTCCGACCGGGGTGAGCTCATCTGTGAAGACTGTGGGCTCGTCGTGGAAGAAGAAAAAATCGATCCGGGCCCTGAGTGGCGGGCGTTCAACCACCAGGAACGACAAGAGAAGTCCCGCGTCGGTGCACCGACGACACAGACGATGCACGACAAGGGGCTGACGACGACAATTGACTGGAAAGACAAAGACGCATACGGCAGATCGATCTCCTCGAAAAAGCGAAGCCAGATGCACCGGCTGCGCAAGTGGCAGGAACGAATCCGAACGAAAGACGCCGGCGAACGCAACCTGCAGTTCGCACTCAGCGAGATCGATCGGATGGCCTCTGCACTGGGCGTCCCACGCTCGGTGCGTGAGGTTGCATCGGTCATCTATCGCCGCGCACTGAAAGAGGATCTCATCCGCGGCCGCTCGATCGAAGGTGTCGCGACGTCGGCGCTGTACGCCGCCTGTCGCAAGGAGGGGATTCCGCGCAGTCTCGAAGAAATTTCGGAGGTATCTCGGGTCGAACGGAAAGAGATCGGTCGAACGTATCGGTACATCTCCCAGGAACTTGGCCTCGAGATGCGCCCCGTCGACCCGAAAAAGTACGTTCCGCGATTCTGCTCCGAACTTGAACTCTCCGAAGAAGTCCAGACCAAAGCCAACGAAATTATCGAGAAAACGGCCGAGGAAGGACTGCTCTCGGGCAAATCACCGACCGGCTACGCCGCAGCTGCGATCTACGCTGCGTCGCTGCTCTGTAACGAAAAGAAGACCCAGCGAGAGGTCGCAGACGTCGCCCAGGTGACCGAAGTAACGATCCGGAACCGCTACCAAGAACAGATCGAAGCGATGGGCATTCACGGGTAACACCGTCCCGTCTCCGCGAAATCCACTTTTTACCTGGTACAACGATCGATCAGCGACAGCCAGATTGTGTCGGCGTCGCCGAGTGTCGTCCGGTTCGCCGGCGTTCTCGCTATCCATCGCCGTTCGACTCGCCGTCGTCCTCGTCTCCGTTCGTACCGTCATCGTCAGTTTAACCGTCGCCGACGACTTCGATCGAGATCTCGTCGGTCAACGCGTACGCGTTGTGGATGCCGTCGCCGGCCTGGCCACAGAGATCGTACTCTCCCGGTTCGAGCTCGATCTCGGTTTCTGTTTCCCCATCGCTCAAATGGTGGTACCCCTCCTCCATTGGAATCGGCCGCCCGGGTTCGACGCAGTCCTCGTCGACGATGACGTGCATGTGACCGACACCCTGTTCAGGTTCGTCATCGGCCGGCTGTAGCTCGAACTCTTCGACCTCGAACTTGATCTCGACCGGACTCGATACCTCCGCTTGCTCAGTCGGTTCGGCGAACTCGATACTCCCCTCGACATCCCGGTGATCGACGTCCTCGACGGGATCGTCCTCGGGGACATCATCTTCTTCGCCGTTATTGTCCTCTTCGCCGGCGGGCTGTTCAGTGTCGGAGTCGTCGGTCAGATCGGTACAGCCGGCGACCGCGGCCAGCCCCGCCGTTCCGATCGCTCCGAGATAGCGTCGTCGTGAGTGTGAGCGTGTCATTTGAGATCGAACGATCGTATCTGGGAGTTACCAACTTTCGATGCTATCCGACTCATGAGGCCCGATCGCCGCCGTACCATGCACGCGTCGAAAGCCGACGATAGCAGTCTACCGGCGGTCAATCAGTGATGATATCGACAACGGCGAGTTGGAACAGTCCCGTTGCCATCGATGGTGGTGCCATGGTCAAAAGAATCCGCCCTGCTATCGATGGGGACTGTACGCGATCGCCAGCGCAAGGCTGGTCGAACAGGGAACCGAAACGCGATTGTACCGTTCCCTACACGGTCACCAACACGTTATTCGTCGTTCTCCTCGTCTTCGTCGTCATCCGGCTCCTCTTCGTCGTCTTCTTCATCGTCCATTTCCTCTTCGTCGTCTTCTTCTTCGTCATCTGGCTCCTCTTCCAGTTCTTCCTCTTCTTCTTCCGGTTCCTCCTCTTCTTCTGGATCCTCCTCTTCGGGCGCTTCGTCGTCGGCGCACCCTGCCAGCATAGCTGCGCTGACTGCGCCACCCAGTACGATCGCACGTCGCCGTGTGATTTGCTTATCCATTGGAATACCCTCCATCGATGCTGGGTGACCACTTGGCAATAGAATGCGGTGCGTATCACTGGCCGTTGCACGGCAAACAGGAATTACGTCTGAACGGTTTTTGCCTGGGACTTACTACTCATGATAACCATTGTCATGGGTGCTGCGTTCGTTGACAGGTTTGTCGGGATTACCATGCCTCGAGTACCGATCAGGCGGTTCGAAAACTGACGTTACTGGCACAGGGCCAGTTTCGTGGGGCAGTGCGAGCGTCGTTACTCGTCTTTTCCGACGCTGATGACCTGCAACAGCGAGTAGACGGGGACACCTTTGAGCTCTTCGACGCCCTGTTTGTCGGCGAGCACGATACAGGCAAGCGGTTCACCGCCTTCCGCGCGAATCGCTTCGATCGTCTCCCGCATCGTCGTACCGCTCGTGATAGTGTCGTCGACGATGTAACACTCGCGGTTGCGAATGGCAGCGAAGTTCCGTGAGAAGGTGCCACCGAGATCTTCGATGTCGCCTTCCTCCCACTGGTGTTTCGCTGGCGTATACGTCGACAGATCGGTCCCGAGTTCACGCGCGACGAGCGTGGCGATCGGGCCACCGGCTTTCTCGATCCCTACGGTGAGATCGACGTCTTCGCCGTGTTTGGCGAGCATGTCTGCCATCGCCGACGCGATCGCCCCCATGCGCTTGCTGTCCCGGCCGATCGACGACCAGTCGACGTGAATGTCCTGGGGACCGCTGGCAGCGCCCGTCGCTGGTCCGGTGCCAGCCTGGTCTCCCTTCGGGGTCGTCACACCGCTGCGCTCGACCAGCCAGCTTGCGGTTTCTCTCGAAACGTTCAACTCGTCTGCAATTTCACCTTTCGAGAGCCCCCGATCGGCGAGTTCGGCCGCGCTCTCGATGAGGTCGTCGACATTTTTCATGTGAACTGATTTCGATGGCCACTTTTATCAATGCACCGAGGCTGGTTCCGACCGGTTTTGATCTGTCGGCGGGACGGAGCAATCGACAGGAAACGATTATCCCATTGCCTACACCTGTTACAGACATGGAGCGATACGACCTCGTCTATCAACTCTACGACGAGTACGACACCGGAACGTTACAGGAGTATCAAGAGTTCGTTGACCTCTTTCCCGCCGTCGACTCACGGGTGGCACTCGATCACTGGCAGACGGCAACCGAGGAACTCGAGGAACGAAAAAACGAGATCCGATCGAATTTCGCGGCCGGTGAGACGTTCGCGGAACTCGCCTCCCGGGCGACTCGCGACCAGGCGTTTACCGCACTCGACCTCGAGGCCAAGTACGGACGCGCCGTGAACGTCCTCGTTTTGGACGTCGACGAAACGCTCCGGTCGGCCGGCGGCACCGACAACGAAATCCCCCGGGACACGCTGCACATCCTGACGGAGTTCCACGAGGCAGGTGTGCCGATCGTCATCTGTACCGGCCAGACCTTAGAGAACGTCAAGGGGTTTGCGATTCAGGGGCTGGGCAGCGAGATCGTCCACTCGGGATCTCTCTCGATCGTCTACGAGACGGGGACGGGCGTGTTCACGCCAGGCCACGGTGCTGAGACGAAGCAACTGCTCTACGAGGACTTGGACGACGAGATCCGTACCGTCTTCGATGACGTTCGCTCACGGGTACTGCCCGACGCGCCCGAACACCTCCGTCAGGACTGCCATCTGCAGGGCAACGAGTTCAACATCACGATGAAGCCCAACTACGAGACCGGAACGTCGCGGGCACGGGAGGTCATCCAGGAAGCCATGGTGTATCAGATCGACCTGCTCGCAGATGCGATCGGCTCGGCACTCGAGATCGACGATGCGACCGAGCGCGAGGACGAGACCGAACTCGAGGGCGAATCTATCCGTGACTGGGCCCGGGTTTTCTATGCCGACCAGGATCCAGAAATTAGGGGTGTCCTGGAAGAAGAGGGTGCCTACCCCGATCTCGATGCGGCTGCGGTACCGGAACTCTTCGTGGATGTTTTCGAGCGAATCGACGTCGCCTACTACGAGGCGGATGCAGCCGAGATCGGCAGCCTCGAACTCAACAAGGTCGTCGGCGTCGAACGGGCACTCGAGGTCCTTGGGATCGACGATCCGTTCACGATCGTGATGGGCGACTCGAAAAGTGACCTGCGCGTGATGCAGTGGGTCGACGAGAACGATGCCGGGATCGCTGCGGCGCCGAAACACGCCTCCCGTGGGACGCTCGAACACGTTCTCGAGACCGACGAACTGGTGTTCGACGAAGGAAAGAGCGTCGACGTGTTACAAACCGTCTACGCCCTCAATCGGCTTGCACGGCTCGACTGAGCGGCTCGGACGGACGCCATTATCAGTCGTTCCCTTTTGCCGGAGTCTGAGTTGACCGCTGGAAGAGTGCCAGGAAACGTGCTGGTCGAGTGTCGTCTCGAAATCGCTCTCGTCCGCCCACCGACTGCCTACATCTCCGCTCTATCTCGCGTCGTCTGCTCTCGATTGCAGCGATCGCGTCGCTGTTGTCGTCCTAGCCACGCCAGCAGTCCAGCCACGAAATCTATTGCCATGGCCACTGTACACACACTATGGCGCTCACCGACGAGCAGACGGCGATTCGCGATCTGGTCCGCGAGTTCGCGCGCGAGGAGATCCGACCTACTGCACGTGAGGCCGATCGGACCGGGGAGTTTCCCGAAGACGTCTGGGACGGACTCGCCGAACTGGATCTGACGGGGCTTTCGGTGCCCGACGCGTACGGCGGCTACGACGCGGATCCCGTAACCGCTGCCGTCGTCAACGAGCAACTCGCGTACGGATCCCTCGCGGTCGCGACGGCGCTGTCGGTCCACTCGCTTGCGACGTCCTGTCTCGCGACTTTCGGCAGCGAAGCCCAGCGGGATCGATGGCTTCCCGACATGGCTGCGGGTCGGCCCGTCGGTGCGTTCGCCCTGTCAGAACCACAGGCAGGATCGAACCCCGCTGAGATGTCGACCGAGGCTCGACGCGAGGGCGAAGCGTACGTTATCAACGGTGAGAAACAGTGGATCACGAACGGCCAGAGGGCAGGCGTCTACGTTCTTTTTGCGAAGACCGATCGGGATGATCCGTCGACGATCACACAGTTTCTCGTTCCCGGTGACGTGGATGGCCTTACGGTCGGCGAGAAAGAGGACAAACTCGGCCTTCGTGCGAGTGACACCACCAGTCTGACGTTCGACGACGTCCGGATTCCGGTCGAAAACCGGCTCACCGAGGAGGGAGATGGCCTCTCCGCAGCGTTCCAGATCCTCACTGGCGGCCGGATCGCTATCGCCGCTCAATCCGTCGGGCTGGCACAGTCGGCTCTCGACGAAGCGATCGACTACAGCCAGGAGCGCGAACAGTTCGGGGGCCCGATCGCGGACATACAGTCGATCAGACACACGCTCGCGGAGATGCAGACCAGAACGCAGGCAGCACGCCTGCTAACCCGCCACGCGGCCCGGACGCGTGCCAACGGAAACGCGGCACTCGAAGCGAGCATGGCGAAGTACTTCGCCAGCGAAGCGGCGATGTTCGTCACGAACGAGGCCGTCCAGATTCACGGCGGCTACGGCTACATGACCGAATCCGAGGTCGAACGGCTCTACCGGGATGCCAAGATCACCGAAATCTACGAGGGAACGACCGAGATCCAGAAGACGGTGATCGCACGGGAACTGCTCGACTGATCGCCGCTCTCAGCCTCGCTGTGGGCGACCGAACCGAAGCCATATTTTTGCGCCACACGTATCACTGGCTGTGACCGATTACGATGCCGTCGTCTACGACCTCGACGGAACGCTCGTCCACCTCGACGTCGACTGGGATACTGTCGCACGCGACGTCCAGGCCGTCTACGAGGCACATTCGATCGACCCACCGGGAACCGGACTCTGGGACATGCTTGAGGGCGCGAGTGACCTGCCGATCGCCGACGACGTAGAGCACGCGATTGCAACTCACGAACACGACGGTGCGCGCAGCTCGCGTCGACTCGCCCATGCGGACGAACTGCGCGAGCAGACGGTCCCGATCGGTGTCTGCTCGCTCAACTGCGAGGCCGCCTGCCGGATCGCGCTCGAGGAACACGACCTCTCGGATGCCGTCGATGTCGTCGTCGGCCGGGATACGGTCGCGAACCAGAAACCGCATCCTGAGCCGCTACTCGAAGCCGTCGCCGAACTCAGCGTCGAACCCGATCGGACGCTGTTCGTCGGTGATTCACCTTCGGACGAGCAGACGGCCGATCGGGCCGGTACTGCCTTCGAGTATGTCGGCGATCGCTCGGAGAACAGCTCTCGTAGCCACTGAACGTCAGTGCACACCCGATCGTACGAGGCTGTGCGATCGGTGTGTAAACAATTTCAGTCGTTACCGTATGTCGTCGCATCTCACCCGGCCCCGCGCTGCCGTGGACGTGGAACTCGTGACACTGGCGGCCCGTGGTCGCTTTTGGAACACCCACGATCCTTGCGATGGTCGTGGCGTCGATCGCGACCGACCGCATCAGTCCGACTGGTTGCGTTTTGCATACGCGAACACGGAGAGTCCGATGACCAGCCAGACGACGGCACCGACGCGGACGGCGAATTCGGCCCGTGCCCCCCACGACGGCAGGTCGGCGGGGATCGAGAGGAGTGCAACGATCGGTGCACCGACCAGGATGGTAGCGACGAAGGTGACCTGCATCACCCAGCCGTAGTCGATGCCGTCTGATGTGGTCGTTTCGACGGGTTCTGGCACAGTAGACGGTGTCGGCCCGGTGCTAATAAGCACCGCGGGAACGGAACGGGAGGGCGCTCGATCGCAGTTCGTCGCCTCGTCGTCTGCTCACGGGTCGCGTTGCTCCTCGTTCTCGTCTCGCGGTTCTCACTCACACTGTTGGCTCACGGGTCGCGTTGCTCCCCGTTCGCGCCTCGCGGTTCTCACTCACTCCGTTCGTTCCGAACCGCGCTCGTTCCGAACCGCGCCCGTTCCGAACCGCGCAGTCGGTGCTGTTTACTTGTGTGAGCCGAACCTGCAGGTATGCCTACGGTACGGGATATCAGAGCGAAAACTGGTTCGGAACCGATCACGATGCTGACAGCCTACGACGCGCCGACGGCCTCCATCGTCGACGATGCGGGGATCGACATCATTCTCGTTGGCGATAGCGTCGGGAACGTGACGCTTGGCTACGAGACGACGGTTCCGGTGTCAGTCGACGCGATCGCTCATCACGTCGGTGCCGTCTCCCGTGCGACGGAGGACGCTCTGGTCGTGGCCGACATGCCATTTCTCTCCTTCGGCGTCGACGAGAAAGACAGTCTCGAAAACGCTGGTCGGATGCTCAAAGAGGAGGGTGCCCAGGCAGTGAAACTCGAGAGTGGTCCACACACTGTCGATATCACGAAAACGATGACCCAGTTGGGCATCCCAGTGATGGCCCATCTCGGCCTGACGCCCCAGCACGTCAACCAGTACGGTGGCTACCCCCGACAGGGGACTGACCAGGAGGCTGCAGAACGGATTCTGGACCTCGCGCAGGCCCACGAGGAGGCCGGCGCGTTCTCACTCGTGCTCGAACACGTCCCCGCGAATCTGGCTGCCGAGGTCACCGACACACTGGACATTCCGACGATCGGAATCGGCGCTGGCCCCGACTGTGACGGACAGGTGCTCGTGTTCAACGACGCCGTCGGACTCAGCGAGTGGTCGCCGTCCTTTTCCGAACAGTTCGGACGGGCTCGCGAGGAGATGGCGAGCGCCGTCGACGACTACGTCTCGGCCGTCGAATCCGGCTCGTTCCCCGCGGCGGAACACAGCCACGAGGAGAGCAATATCGACGACATATACTGATCCTGTCGGCTTCGATCGCCGGCGACTCGGTTAGCATGGTCGTGTTCACCAGCTCCCGACGACTGTCACGTCCGGAGTAGACGACAGTGTTAGTCGCCGATCGAGTCCAGAAACTCTGTAAGGGCCGCGTTGAACGCCGCCGGTTGTTCGAGCATTGTGAGGTGGGCCGCGTCTTCGATCTCGGCCAGCCCGGCATCGTCGATCTCGTCCGCGAGGTACTCGTGGAACCACGGCGGCGTCAGCTGGTCGTACTCGCCGTAAACCGCGAGCGTCGGCACATCGATCTCGCTCACCCGATCGCGGACATCGAACTCGTGGCAGGTCAGAAAGTCTCGGCGGGTGACTTCCTTGCCGCACTCGTGCATCCGCTCCATGGAACGCTCTCGAACCTTCGGGCTGGGATCGTGAAAGAGCCGATCGGGGCCGTGGAGGAACTCGACGGCGCGATCGAAGTCGTTTTTCAGCCAGACCAGCAGATCTTCGAGGACGCCGAGTCGAGCACCGGTGCCGGTGAGGACAGCGGCTTCGGGCTCGAAGGCACGCTCGAGCAGGATGTGCATGATGACCGCACCCCCAAGCGAATTCCCCACGAGGATTTCTGCGTCCGTGGCCTCGGCGACGGCGATGACGTCGCTTGCATAGGCCGAGAGCGTCACGTACCCGGGGTCGGCGATGATGTCAGTCGAGTCGCCGTGCCCACTGAGATCGACGCGGACGATCGGCGCGCGATCGGCAAGAGTTCGCTGTGGGGCCCAGACGTCGCGTGAGCCGCCGCTTCCGTGAACAAAGCAGACCGGTGGCCCCCTCCCGCCGTGATCTGTCACGTCGTAGGCCGTCTCTCGGCCGTGATGTGTGACCGTCTCCATACGTATGCGAACGATCGGGTCGCGTATAAAGACTTGATTCGCGTCGATGCCACGACGCTGCGATCGCCACCTGAATCGTCGTCCGTCACCGAGGCACATTTTTATAACTGCAGTCCCAGCTATACTGTGAACTGCGAACAGCCTTCTTTTCTTGATCTCACTACCGTACAGGGGTTACCCAACGAAACATTTATATAATATGAGTGCTTACCTTGGGTTAGTTGATAATGACACTCGAACAGTTCACTCAGGAAGACGGGCAGATGGCCCGACAGTACGAGTACGACGACGAAACGGTCGTTGCAGTCGACTTCGGCACCACTCAGCTGGACGCCACTGTCGACTTGGTAGACGACACCGTTATCATCGTGGTCGACGGCGAGGAACCACGATCTGCCGATCAGTCGGGTCGCTCGTCGTTCAAGAGCGGCAAACAGTACGAATTCGAACTGCCAGCTAACGTAGATGATGCGCACACGTTTATGAAAAACGGGGTGCTCACTGTCGAGATGGAGGGCCGACAATGAAACTCACTGTCAAACCACTGAAACAGAAAGACGCAGGCCGCGGACTCGCGGCGATCGATCGGGTCTCGATGCGGGAACTCGACCTAGAGAACGGCGACTACATCGTCATTCAGGGGAAAGGCGACGGCCAGGCGGTCGCTCGTGTCTGGCCCGGCTACCCTGAAGACGAGGGTCGTGGCATCGTCCGGATCGACGGCCGCCTTCGACAAGAGGCGAACGTCGGGATCGACGACCGCGTTACGATCGAACCCGCGGATGTCAATCCGGCGAAGTCGGTCACTGTGGCACTGCCACAGAACCTCCGCATTCGCGGTGATATCGGCCCACTCGTTCGTGACAAGCTTTCCGGACAAGCAGTCACCGAAGGGCAGACAGTCCCGTTCTCACTGTCGTTCGGACCGATGGCCAGCTCCGGCCAGTCGGTGCCGCTGAAAATCGCGAGCACTGCCCCCTCCGGAACCGTTGTCATCACGGATTCGACGAACATCGAGATCTCCGAAACGCCCGCTGAACAGATTAGCGCCGGTGGCGCGCCCGCTACCGAGGGTGTCCCAAACGTCACCTACGAGGACATCGGTGGCTTAGACGACGAACTCGATCAGGTCCGCGAGATGATCGAACTGCCGATGCGTCACCCCGAACTGTTCCAGCAGCTCGGTATCGAGCCGCCAAAAGGCGTGCTCTTACACGGGCCGCCAGGTACCGGGAAGACGCTGATGGCGAAAGCCGTCGCCAACGAGATCGACGCCCACTTCGAGACAATCTCCGGACCGGAGATCATGTCGAAGTACTACGGTGAAAGCGAAGAGCAACTCCGTGACGTCTTCGAGGAGGCAGAGGAGAACGCCCCCGCGATCATCTTCATCGACGAACTCGACTCGATCGCGGCTAAGCGCGAAGATGCTGGTGGCGACGTCGAACGACGCGTCGTCGCCCAACTGCTCTCGCTGATGGACGGGCTCGAAGAGCGCGGCCGGGTTACCGTCATCGCCGCGACCAACCGCATCGACGATATCGACCCTGCGCTGCGCCGTGGCGGCCGGTTCGATCGCGAGATCGAAATCGGCGTCCCGGACAAGGAGGGTCGCAAAGAGATCCTGCAGGTCCACACCCGCGGGATGCCACTGACCGAGTCGATCGATCTGGATCACTACGCCGCCAACACTCACGGTTTCGTTGGGGCTGACCTCGAGTCGCTGGCCCGCGAGAGCGCGATGAACGCGCTCCGTCGCATCCGGCCGGAGCTCGACCTCGAATCCGACGAGATCGACGCCGACGTGCTCGAATCGTTGCAGGTCACCGAGAAAGACTTCAAGGAGTCGCTCAAGGGGATCCAGCCCTCCGCGATGCGCGAAGTCTTCGTCGAAGTCCCCGACATCACCTGGAATGACGTCGGTGGTCTCGGCGACACCAAAGAGCGCCTCCGCGAGACGATCCAGTGGCCACTCGACTACCCCGAGGTGTTCGAGACGCTGGACATGGAGGCCGCGAAGGGCGTCCTCATGTACGGCCCACCCGGCACCGGGAAGACGCTGCTGGCCAAAGCAGTCGCCAACGAGGCCGAGTCGAACTTCATTTCGATCAAGGGCCCCGAACTGCTGAACAAGTACGTCGGTGAATCCGAGAAAGGTGTCCGCGAAGTCTTCGAGAAGGCCCGATCGAACGCCCCGACCGTGATCTTCTTCGACGAGATCGACTCGATCGCGGGCGAACGCGGCCAGCGACAGGGTGATTCCGGCGTCGGCGAACGCGTCGTCTCCCAGCTGCTGACCGAACTCGACGGGCTCGAAGAACTCGAGGACGTCGTCGTGATCGCGACGACCAACCGACCGGACCTGATCGACTCTGCCCTGCTCCGTCCCGGACGGCTGGACCGTCACGTCCACGTTCCCGTCCCCGACGAGAGTGGCCGCAAAAAGATCTTCGAGGTCCACACCCGCAACAAGCCACTGGCTGACGCGATCGACCTCGACTGGCTGGCCAGCGAGACCGAAGGCTACGTCGGTGCGGACATCGAAGCCGTCTGCCGCGAGGCCTCGATGGCTGCGAGCCGTGAGTTCATCAACTCCGTCGATCCCGAGGAGATGACCGACACGATCGGCAACGTCCGCATCAGCAAGGAACACTTCGAGCACGCACTCGACGAAGTCCACGCGAGCGTGACCCCCGAGACCCGCGAACAGTACGCGGAGATCGAAGAAGAGTTCCAGCAGGCCGAACCAGCCCAAGAGACGGACCAGCTCGGCCGCACCTTCCAGTAAGAACCGCGCTCCCCCATCGCCGGCACTTCCGATCGATCGGGGATGAATGCCCCTTTTTGTGTGGTCTCGTTCACAGTGTCGTGACACGTTGTGCAGAGCAGTGTCTGTCGCGCCGCACAGAGCAGCGTCTGTTAGGCCGCACAGAGCAGTGTCTGTCACGTTGTGCTGATCGATCTCCTGCGATCACGACGATCGGCAGTCTCACACCGACTCGGGAGAACAGACCGCTCGTGGTTCAGTCCGAGGCTGCGATTTCGTCCGCCGCGATCTCGTCGAGAACCGCCTCTGCGTGCCCCTCTGGCGAGACACCTTCGTACACTGCGTCGATCGTTCCATCGGGACCGACGAGATACGTGTTTCGGAAGACGCCATCGAACGTGTTGCCGAACATTTGCTTTTCGCCGTAAGAGTCGTACAGGGTCGACACCTCACCTCCATCGTCCGACAGCAGATCGAACGAAAGATCGTGGTCGGACGCGAATTCGGCAAGGTCGTCGACGGGATCGTCGCTGATCCCAACGACCGTGGCGTCCTGGTCCGCGAAGGCAGCGAGCGCATCGTCGAACTCGCAGGCTTCGGTCGTACAGCCCTTGGTGTTGGCACGTGGATAAAAGTAGACGACGAGCCGTTCGCCTGCGAAATCGGAGCGGCGAACGATGTCGCCGTGTTGGTTTGGAAGTTCGAATTCAGGTGCATCCTTGCCTACGTCGAGCATAGAAGCGTGTTAGCGAGTGCTCTTGTATAGTTGTTGATTATGGATTGGACGAACAGGGCTCGAGAACTGCCGCCACAGCGTCGAGCCGATCACTCGAGTGGCTCGGCGGCTTCCTGTTCGACCAGCGGCGTCGCGTTCTGTTCGGGAAGCGTCACCACGTCGTCACACGAGAGCATGTACTCTCGATCGTCGACACCGAGGATCGAGCCGACATCTTGTGTAATCCTGACAGTGACTCGATCGACGGCTTCTGTCTCAGTCGCGCTATCAGACGGCGCCGTTGGCGTCGCGGTCCGATCGGGATCGTCGTCGGGAGCGGGCGGTGGTGGCGGAGAGTCGTCGCGATCGGCTGTCGGTGGTGGTTCGGCTCCCGCCGTCGACGAGTCGCTCGTCGGGCCACCACCCATGACGTCCGCCGGGGACACGCCGCTCGTGTCGGTTTCGGTAGCCGTCTCGGTCGGCATCTCACCAGCAGACTCGTCGCCGCCGTCCTGGCCGGGGAGGGGGTCGTCTGGTGGTGCCGGCGGTGTCTCGGGCGTCGCTGGATCGGTTCGATCCGACGGTGAGTTCGGCGGAGCGGGAGCGTCGGCCCCAGCCGTCGGATCCGGATTGGATGCGTCGGAACTGGCGTCGGTATCGACTCCCTCCAGCGTATCGAGGACTCGGTTCTTGTTCGACTGGATCCGATCGACGAGATCACCGAAGAGATCCTGCTCTTCGGCCGTCAGCCCCGCGTCGTCGGCTTGCATGCCGGCTGCGGCGAGGCTGGCCTGCTTGACGAGCTTTCCCATCCGGCGTTCGTAGATGGCTTCGACGACATCGCGAGCGGTTTCGATCTCGTCGGTGAGCCGACCGACTTCGGGCGCAGAGAAGGGATCGTCGGCCGCCTCGGCGACGCGTTCGCGTTCGTCCTCCAGCTCGGCGATGTAGTCGCCGACCTCTTTATAAAATGACGGGCGCAGGTTCTGGAGGCTGTCCTTCTTGCGCTCCGTGCTCTGGACCGATCGCAACTCGTCTAGATTCATTGTTTCTCTTTCTCGGCTCTGCCTCGCGCCATGAGGAACATCGCAACGTACTCCGGTACTGACTGATCTCCCTCAGAGATTGTAAAGCTGTTCCCGCCGAGTTCGATCTTGCCACCGTCGGTGACGTCGACAGTAATCTCGTGACCCATGAACGTCTCCGGAACCGCATCAACGAGTGGCTCGAAGTCGTCGATCTCGTCACGATCGAGTCGGACCGTCTTGAGGGCGCTTCCGCCGTGAAGGCTTCCTGGCAATCGAATGAGTCGGTTCGTGTCGGTCGTCACCGGCTCGTCGATCGGCGCGTTGTCTCGTTCGACGGCTTTCGCAGCGAATCGCTCGGCCAGTTGTGCGACGGCGGTGTGGACGGTGACGTTCCCTGCCTCAAGCCCGGCTCGGTTGTTTCGGGCAGCGTTCAGCGTCGCCTGGGCCTTCCCCTCGCCGATGCCGTCGAACTCCTGGAGCCGATCGAGGGCTGCCTGTTCTTCCATCGCGAGGAGGTCGTCGACGAAGCTCATGAAATGGGTGTGGATTCGCTCGCCCCAGCCGCCGTCGATCCGCAGTGTGCGCCGCTCAGTCGGCGTCTTGCGTCCCAGTCCGGCGACGGTTTCGGTCTCGATCAGTTCCTCGAACTCCAGTCCGATGCCGCGGACGTAGTCGACGATCTCGCGGCGGTGCTCTCGTTCGAGAGACTGGACGTTCTCGTCACGGACGTGGACGTGATAGCCACGGCCACCCGAGAAGACGACCTCCAACTCCCCGAAACCGAAGTCGTCTTCGAGAAAGTCGAGGAGTCGGAACAGGGCGTCCTTACACGTGGCGAGCATCTCGGCGTAGGAATCCTCGCCCAGTGTGACGCCGGGGAGGTGGTCGGCGTCGAGGTCGAACACCAGATCCGCGGACTGCCAGTCTTTGGCGTGCATCGAACTGGCACCCGGATCGCGGAACCGACCGGCGGAGAAGTACACGTGTCGGGGCCGCTTGCGGACGAGAAACTCCGAGAGGTCCCCGAGTTCGAGCAGCGAACGGTGGCGGACCATCGTCGTTCCTGGGCTGTCGGTCCAGGGGATAAAACCCCACTCGCGTTCGTTGGCCGCTGGCGGTGGTGATAGCTCCGTCCGGCGGTAATAGTCGCGGAATCGCCCTCGAAGATAGGCCCTTGTTCGCTCCTCCATGCGCTTGCCCTACTCGGGGTGGGTCCGGTATAATTGTATTGAAGTGTCCGTCGCGTCCGTCACACTGGCGAGTGCGAGCAGTAGCAATCAGGTCCCCTGGAGAGTGCGAGCAGTCAGGATCGAAGGTGTGAGGGCAGGTTGACACTGCGACAGAATCGATCGTCAGCGCCGCACCAGATCCGAAATGCGATCGGCGATCCCGACGTCGGAACCGAGTTTCAGGTAGTAGGCGTCGCCGCCGTCTTCGTAGTAGCCGTCGATACGTCGTTTGATCTCGAACCCGAGGTGTTCGTAGAACTGGAGTGCGTTCTCGTTGCTCGTTCGGGCGTGGCAGGTGATCGTGTCGTGGTCTTCGGCGACTCTGGCGACGAGGCGCTTGCCGATTCCCTGGCTTCGACAGTCCGGTGAGACGGCGAGAAAGAGGATGTAGCCGTCGCGTCGGACGGCAGCGAATCCGATGAGCGTCTCGTTCTGGAGATAACAGTGAACCGTCGATCGGCGGTAGGCGTCTGTAAAGAAGTCGTATCGCTGTTTGAGAACCCCTTCCTGTTGCTGTATTTGCTCTTTTAATTTCCAGGCCTCGTCGACGAAGTCGTCGCTGCCCGGCGGAACGACACGACTGTCGATGTTGACGCTCACTACCACACCCTAACATCGTCGCCAATATAATTCCACCGGCAGTCCCAATACAAGCCCGAAGACGGGAGCCACCATGCCCGATGGTCGCTTTCCGTCTGGGCGGGTGGCGACAGTGCTCTCAGGAACCGACGGGCATACGACGGCGGCCGGACAACAGGTGAGACGATGGGATTCGAACTGTGTGAACACACGGCCGATGTGGGGGTCGCTGCGACAGGGAGAACGCTCGCGGACGTCTTCGGCGCCGTTGCCGACGGACTCGCCGCTGCGATGTGTGACGACGTCCCCGAGGACACAGGCGATCGATTCTCGCTGTCGGTCACTGCCGAAAGCCGCGAGGCACTGTTGTTCGACTATCTCGACGACCTGATCTATTTGCGGGACGTTCGTGGCGAACTTCCCGTGGACAACCGCGTCGAATCGATCGACGAGCCAGCGGCTGACGACGCCGAGTGGATGCTCGAGGCCAGCGCACGCGGCGTCCCACTGGCAGCGATCGATGCCCGAGAAGTGAAGGCCGTAACCTACTCCGAAATGCGTCTCGAGGAGACAGATGAGGGCTGGGAGGCGTACGTCGTGTTCGACGTGTAGCTTCGGTTGAGGTTTGACATCTAGCCCCGATTCAGGTCGTCCTCTCTCTCGCCAGATTCGATCGGCGTGACTCAGCCGACCAGCCCAGTAGACGAGTTACGACCTCGGAACCGGCAGAACGGGCTCGTGGCCAACCGGATTTTTGTCGCCGGAACTCGTAGAGACGGTAGTGATTCTTACTGGCGATCGGCTCTGGCGGCGCGTCGCACTCGGGGTGCTCCTGTTCGTCCTCACCACTGGGACGGTCAGCGCACACGAAGAGTACGTCGTCGACGAGGAGTACAACGTCGGCGTCGCCGAATTTCTCGGCGAGGCGCTCACCGACCCGTTCGTCGTCGGACCGTTGCTCGCAGGGGCGGTAGCCACACTGGTGGTCGTCGCGGCGTATCTCTTCGTTCGCCCCTTCCAGTACGATATCGCTGCGTTCCGATCGGCCATGCACGAGTACGATCCGTACGTCCCCTGGCTCCTGCGAATCTCGCTGGGAATTCCGCTGATCGGGGCCGGCTTCAGTGGCTACTTCATCAGCCCGTCGGTGGAGGTCGATCTTCGGCTGCTGCAGGTCGCCCTCGGATTCGGGCTCCTGTTCGGGCTGGCCACCCGCGTCGTCGCCCTGTTCGGTCTTGCGACCTATCTCGTTGGGGCCATCATCTGGCCGACGCTGCTGTTGCAACTGGAGTTCCTCGGCGGCTTCGCCGCACTCGCGCTGATCGGCAGTGGGCGACCGAGCGCTGACCACGTCCTCCAGCGGATTGCTGGGACGAAAGAGACCGCGTACGCTCGCGTCGACCCAGTGTATGAGTACGCACGAACGTTCCAGAATTGGGTCCAGGCCTACACCGACTTCCTCCCGACAGTCATCCGTCTCGGACTGGGTGTTACCTTCGTCTATCTCGGGCTGAGTCAGAAGATTCTCCGCCCCGGAATCGGCCTCGCCGTTGTCGATCGGTACGGCCTGACTGCGGTGATCCCGGTCGCCCCGGAGCTGTGGGTCCTCGGTGCCGGGCTGGCCGAAATCGGACTCGGGCTCGCGATCATCGGTGGTCTCTTTACGCGTGCAAGTTCCATGGTTGCGATCGGCATGTTCACGCTGACGCTGTTTGCACTGCCGGACGATCCGGTCCTCGCTCACGTCGCCCTCTTTGGGATGGCGTCCGTCTTGCTCATCACCGGCGGCGGCCGCTACGCCGTCGACAGGTGGCTCGGAAGCGACGATCGATCACCGATCGGCACGCCGGAAGCCCATCGACAACCCGTGACGAGCGATATCGACTAGCAGTCTCGATCGCAGAGACGAACATCTTTGATTGTCGCGGACGGAGTACGACGTATGAGCAATGCCACGTTCGATGCGGATGGAATCACGCTCGAACAGGTAGACGAGTACGTCTGGGAGGTCCCACAGGAAGGCGGGATGCGAACGCCAGCACGAGTGCTAGCGAGTAAAGCACTACTCGAAGAGATCAAAGAGGACAAAACACTCGAGCAGATCAAAAATACGACTCATCTGCCCGGGATTACGAAGCACGCGATCTGTATGCCAGACGGCCATCAGGGCTATGGCTTCCCCGTCGGTGGCGTCGGTGCGCTCGACGCTGAAGACGGCTGTATTTCGCCGGGAGCGGTCGGCTACGACATCAACTGCGGCGTCCGGATGATGCGGACAAACCTCACCTACGACGAACTCCAGGGACACGAGGAAGAACTCGTTGACTCCCTCTTTGCGAACATCCCGTCGGGGCTTGGCGGTGGCGGCGTCGTCGAAGCCGGCGTCGACACTGTCGACGAAATCCTCGCCCGGGGCGTCGACT
>LFCJ01001236.1_pt1 | contig 17574 bp, 16 predicted proteins | sample 643141 | NCBI WGS metagenome assembly LFCJ01 (sample SAMN03766243, study PRJNA286221) | soda lake metagenome | biome: soda lake; feature: Kulunda steppe; material: water; isolation source: sample B1-Br-g2 brine of Lake Bitter-1 | place: Russia: Kulunda steppe | collected 2010-07
CGAAGAGAGAGAGAACGTGTAGGGAAGGATAAGGGTATCAGAGGCTCCTCAGTCTCATCGCGGGCAACCTGTTGTCTGCTTGGTGTACACTGTCGCTGTCCGCAGCCAGTCCACACACCCTGTTATGTTATGGCCATGCCGCGAGTCTAATTTGGATGCAGCAGTCTCTCGGCGTGACAAGAAATGTTGCGATAGGTACAGCAGCAGGTTATGGTGGTGAGCGATTAGCGAAGAAATATTCAAAAAAGAAAAAAGCACCAAAACCAACACGTCCATATGTTCCACCAAATGCAGGTGTTCGATTAGCATATCAATTACGTAGAAAACCTGATGGTAAAGCAATGCGAAGAACTTTAGGTCAACCAGGTACATATGGAGGTAAGTTTAATAACAATTTAGTAAAACGTAAAGTTTCAATGTATGAACAACGAGGATTTTGTAGTCATGCTCAGAAACATGGAACACAAGAACAAGCAGATTGTGCATGGATAGGAATGAGATCAGTAGTTGAAGATCAGGCATTATTTGATTTGGCTATAGCATTTTTACGATATATTTTCAAGAAGCATTATGGCAATACGTATACGTCTATTAATATACCCCTTGCAGGGTGGGTTAGGGATTTGAACCTCACTGGAGGTTCACAACCGGCTAAGCTGCCCTCGTTCGGCGGGTACAGCCTTGAAAAGCTTTGAGCTGAAAACCTTTTAGACCTAAGTCCCAAAGTGCTGACTTGGCAGACATGCGCGTCAAGCACCACCAGCTCTTCCGCACCTCCTCTACTTGTTGAAACAGGCTAAGAGACTTTGTTAGCCAAGCAGACACGAAAGGCCTGGCCTTCTATGTGCCATTCATGCCTAGAATGCTGTGCCTAGATTTCAGAGCACAACCTTGCTTGCCTTATGTTGGCTTCGATTGCAGGCCTGTTTGGCTTCAGCTAAGCTGCCCTCGTCCAACAGGTACAGCTATGTTACCTGACCTTATCTAACCTAACCTTCAAGGAAGGTAAGTTACCTACCCTTTTGATCTCCTTTAAGGCACAACATATTGCGCCATTTTATTCCAGAGACCTTGGATTGTTTCTGGTGGTGATGAATAGATATGAACAACTCAGCCTTTGGTTGGTTTGTGACAGCCAATGCACGACCAGGCTGGCACTGAGCCCTAACTCATGAACTTGTGAGCTGCCCTTCAAGGGTAAGAAGTTGTTTGGAATGCACAGCAGTGTAACCGTTACCTCACTTGAGAGAGGTGAAAGCAATGTGTGTGACTGCAGGTGTAACCCGTTGTCAGCTGGGACAAATCTTGCACCATTGGTCAATGGTTGAAAATGCAGGTATCTATTACGTTTAAGCATCAGTATTTGTTGCAATTGCGCGTGTCAGATGCCTTGATCAACCACCTGCCGGCTACCAAGTGACTGTCCCATCAGAAATCGAGTGATGTGGCAAATGCTTGCTATTTACATTTAGTTACTGGGTCCAGTGATCACTGGTTGGCCGGAAAACATGTGGTGATTCAAGGAGCTCAAAAGAATATTCATTCAGAACTCCTTGCATGCATTAAGGATCGCAGCAAAGCAAAGCTGGAACAAATTTCCAGGAGTACAAATCACAGATATGCACAATGGAACACAGGCAAACAAGAATTAGAGCAGTATGAGGCAATCTCATGGTCCAAACTCAAGTGTGAAGAGAGATTGGCAAATGATGACTTTCTGCCTCCCATGGCAAGCACAAGAAATATGCTTTGCATGAAACCCTTGTCCATCCTTTTCTTGACATTGGAGTTTGTCAGCACTCCCGCTTTTCACCTGGTCGTAGGCCTCACTTACTCTCATAAGCATATAGAATGGTTGGACGTATTTGTTGGCACACTCAGTCCTCAATTTTCACATGTGCCTGTACGCTTTGCTCATGCCCCACACAGCTGGATCATGATCAGGTCAGTGTGCACGACTCAACAGCAAGCGTGTGAGACGTACACTACAGCATCATCTTAAGTTGGCAAAGATATTCAATGCATCAATGATCAACTAGCTTTCTTCACATATGTACAAAAAAGAGGCAGTTCAAATTGCTGTGATCCAAGAAGAGCAAGCTGTAGGGTTTTGAGTTGCTTATGCGTTGCCGATGAGCTGCAAATTGTACTCGATGCACGGCTCAACAGCAAGCTTGTGAGACATACACAACAGCATCATCTTAAGTTGGCAAAGAGATTCAATGCATTAATCAATGATCCACTAGCTTTCTTCACACATGACAAAAAAAGTGGCAGTTCAGATTGCTGTGATCCAAGAAGAGCAAGCTGCGGGGTTAAAGTTGCTTGGGCGTTGCCAACGAGCTGCAAAATGTACTCGATGCATTTTTCAGGCTGCCCGCCAGTCACATTGATTTTGGTTTTCTTGGCATTTAGAGCATGCCTTTATTCATGGTCAGAAGCGGCATCAGCTTCCACCTGTGTACCTCATCTTTGGCGTACCTCTCAACACTGCGGCCCACCACCAGGAGCATCAAGCATTGGCGCCATGGCCAAATAGCCATAGTACTTGCCGATGCAGGCCGAGTTTGTGGAGCTTCCTGGATCCTCCGGGTCACATTGGAACTCAGTTCCCCTGGCTTCCCCAGCCTTGTTCACGGCTTCAAGGAATGCTTGCCTTATATTCACGCCGTCCCGATTGCCTCCTTCGTGTTCAGAGCACAGGCCAGTGGTCTGCTTTAGCGCACTATAGCCACTGGCGCTCTTGCACCTGTGGGCAGCACACACATAAACGGGGGGTGAGCAACTTTGCCTTGGGCTTCCTAGCAAGCTCCATAAGGCGAGTCTGGAAGCAGCCTACTGCAGCCTCTGCACTTAGGGGCTAGCAAAGGTCTTGAAGCCCTGGTATTTCCCCAGAAAAACGTCAGCCTCAAACCTGGCTGACAGTCAACCCTGAACTCCTGCACTTGGCGAAGGTCCAGCGTTTGTGGGCCTAAAGCAGGCCCAAGATAAGCAGGAGGAGCCTCTTCAAAATCCCCTTATTCCAATGCCATCCATGATATGCAAGCATGGCACTGGTCCTTCCTGTTGATAGACTACAACAAAAGCTTTTGCCAGAGCATGTCATGTTTCTTCGTGCTTCCGCCCTCATGAATGACCTTGGAATGCAACAACATGATATCAAACACATGAGGCACCCGCACCTGTACGTGTAACCAAAGCAACGCGCTACCATGCCAGCCACATGAGGAGCTGCCATGGATGTCCCTGCAAACATAGAATGGACGCCGAAGCTGCATGGCTATTAACAACCAACGCAACGCCATACATCAGCTGCAATTAGGTTGGCACATGCTGGTTGAACGGCGAAACCTCAATACAACACAGCTATCTGTCACGAAATGCAGCTGCTATTGGCAACATGATTCTATGCAACACTCTAGCCAAACGTCACAGGGAAAAACGAAGGAGGCTTTCACGGACTTTCAGACACTCGCTGAAGTAGGCTTACAATCCATCCTGAGCTGTTACAGGGCCACCCGGGCAGGGAGCTAGAAGGATCACGCATATCAGTTGCCTCTAGCTCAATTTGTACAGATGTGCATAGTATCATACTTGCACCAGCTGTGGCATCACAAGTTGAGTAGGTAGCAGCCCAGCTGTTTGGTGTACACTTCTGTCCATAGTGAATGAGCAAACACATGCATTCAGGTGGCACGGCCTAGTCCCACACACCTGACAAGCAAGACTGTTTTAAAGAGGCCCAAAATAAAGGCAAGTGAGTCTGCCAATTGGCTTGAACAGGAATGCAAGATGCTATTTATAAGAAAGCTTGTTGCCTAGCCGATCACTCGCAGAGCACTTGCGCACCTGACAGGTAGCGCCAGCCATCATTCGTCCACGTGCTGTACACCCAGCTTCCAGGAGCTGCCAAGACGCGCGTCTTCTCTGCATCCCCCGCACTTGATGGCAGCCAGTTGCTGCAAACACAGCGCAAACATGCAGACCATTGACGGTGCTGCACCACTGGCCACTGGGGATAGTTATCTGGGATGTGCCATCACGGTAGACAGTTCAATGTAATAGAAGGGACAGGATGACACCACCTTTAATTTTTGTGATTCTTAAATTCAGGGCTTTCTTGTCAGTGCAAGTTGGCTTGACATCTTGTTCATATCTCATAGCTCAGGCAAAGGCTGCATTGAACAGAGGGGAGCTCTTGAGTTCCCCCTTCCACCTGCACTCTTCCCGTGCATGCACCTCCTATGCTCAGTCACTGCCCAGCCCATCTGCTCCTGCTGCTGCTCAAGCTTCAGCACTGTCTGCACTTCCCCAGAGACAGTCTCCATCCAAACTGAGTGCATAAGTCCACCGCACCGTCCTCCTCTTGCTCCTTATGCTGCTCTTGCCTCCACTCCTCATGATCATCACTTTCCCCTCGCATGGGCAATTGTTGGTAGCACTCAGAGCCCTCTTGGTGTTGCCCAAAGCACTCTACCATGACCCTTGCCTGCCTGTTGGGCAAGTCTATGTTGAGGTCGGCTAAGCTGCCCTCGTTCGGCGGATACAGCCTTGAAACCTTACCTTACCTTACCTATGCTGTGGTCTGATGCTTAGGAGCACTTCTGGGGAGTGTCTACAAGGCTCCTTGGAGGGGGACATCCTAGACCCTGCCAAGGCCTGCCTTGCTTGTTTTGCATAAGTTTCAATTCATTGGAGGCAGCCAAGCCAGTTTTTGCCATGAGACCCCCCTCCTTAAGACATTCCACCTAATGAAAGAATCTTTTTTCAAAACTCCTTTTTTCAATTCTGCGAAACAAAATTTGCAATTTGCTAAGAAAGTTTTATGTGTTTGCTTAGACAAAGTTGCTAGTGAGACACGAGGCATTTTGTTATCGTGTCCATGCAGTGCACCAACTAGCGCAGTGCCAAGCCGCGGGCCTCATAGGCAGGTTTCTAAAGCATGCTGCAGGTGCCTTGCGCATGCGCTAGCTTGCCTCAAAGACAGATTTTTAAAGTAGCATGCAGGCAATCTTGAAGTCCATAATTGGAAATAGGGACATTCAGTTACAGGGGTTTGAGTGGTACCCGGGATCCAAGGAGTAAGAAGTTCTTTAGAAGGAAAATATTGCATGCGTTTCAAGCAGCATAGGTTCCATACGGAAGCTTTGACCGGAACTTTGTAATTACGTTGTAACGCACTTCAGCGCATTCCAGGATCTATGGATAATAAAAAGACTCCAGTTCAGATAACTTGCGTTCCAAGCAGCGGTGGTTCCATCCTGAAGCTTAGACCAGAAGCCTCGCGTTTGCCATATCAGCGTATTCCGCATACGTGGACATAATATACATTTGAATGTTGGACTTTAAAACGTTGTACTTGTGACACAGTCTCAAGCGGAGTCTCAGGGTGCCGGTCTGTGCAATATCCGGGGAATATCCATCCACCGTCCCGCGGAGTCCAGGTCTCGGACCTCTCCAGGAGGGCGTCAAAATCTTAATCATTTGTTTTTTGTTTTCTTGGAATCTCGCGGCGTCAGGGCGCAGGGCTATCCGGAGTGTGACCGAAATGAGTTAACGACTGACGTATGCCTGGGGCCGCCACGGTGCTTCGCCCGCAGCTTGGAACAACATAGGGCCCACATGCCAAGGCGTTAGGCGAGGGGGGCCCGTACATAATTGACCATGCAGGATGCGAGCACCTTGCTTCATGCATGACGTACACCCATCTTAGTCTTCACAAACACGAACGCATTCCTGCTGGAACTTGAAGACCAAGCAGGAAGGCTCCATGAATGCACTGCAACTTGCAGACCAAGCTGGAAGCTGCATGCACATAGCCTGTGTGCTACACTGCCCATAGTTTGCATGCTTGTGCAGCCATTGCTTGCATGCAACAAGGCTATGGGGTCTTGCACTGTCTTGCATTGTTAAGTGCCAGCAGGTAAGGAAGGCGTGCCCTTCCATGGCTGTGAAGTCCATTGCTGGGGAAGCATGCAGCCTCGTGGGGTGCTATCAGCCCAGACAAGCAAACACCAAGGTATGAGCATCACCTGCTGGAAGCAGCTGAGCAGGGAAGCACCAGGGGTCCAAGGCAACGGCCGGCAGGCAGCAAAAGTGAGCCTCAGCGAGGTCGCAAGAGCGGCATCAATTCTGGGGTAAGTTGAGCTCAATGATTTGCAAAGTTTATAACGTGGGAGAGAGGGAATAACGGACAAGCGTCCAGAATCCACCAGCAGCAAGATTACCCCAGCGCAGGGTACCCCCAGCTCAGGATCATTGACGTAAGTAAAATGGATTGGTACTTGTTTCTGCTATTTACCGAGTCAACATCAAGGTAGGAGCACGACCGTCAGAGAGCAATCTCAGTGCGGGTGCCAAAGCGGCAGCATTTCAATTTTTTACGTAGTCAACTATATTTACATAATGCCTTTGTTATTACAGAAAGGCAGACCCCCCCCGTCAGCACTCCGTCTGCGGAAGGGTCATTCTCCTCCTCCTGACTTGCGAACCGCTTTCATAAGATACACATCAACAGGTTTGAAATACTTTTTAAAACGCTGTTTCAGTATCCGGAAGCCCGCTCCGCTAGTCACCCTTCAGCGATCCCTCTCGCATCCAGTCCTCAACCACGCACCGATGCGTTCTTTCATACCCAAGGACTCAATGCCTTATCCGAGCCTGAAGGGCGCATCCGGCTGGCCTGCAGGGTGAAGGCCAGCGTTTTGCCTGCAAGCCCCCCTCCTGCAGCCTCCTCCTGGGCAGGGGTAGGTTTGTAGAGGGCCTCCCAACCTGGATTGGGCAGCTGGGGGCCCAGTGTGGCCTCAGTGCAGCACCAATCCAAGAGTGAGAGGAAGAGTGTACATCACCGCACTGCCTGGGGCCGGCGCGTGACCCCCTATGCTACGCTCTGTTCCTGCGCTTTGGAACCACTTAGGGCCCACATGCCAAGGCGTTTAGCTAGGTGGGTCCAAACACAGTTGACCACGCAGTGCATGCATGCACAGGCATGGATTGTGCACTTGCATGGACTGTGCACCTATGGAGTAGACTCAATTCACTGTACTCAGTTAAACATACAGAACATGCACGCAGAGACTCGAAGAACAGGCTGGAAGGTTTCATGCATGCGTCCTGTGTGATGTGCTGCATTGTCCATGGCTTGCATGGAAGGGTGCGCTTCAGAAGAAGCTGTACAGTGCTAGAAAGTGCAAGGCCTCAAGACTTGTGAGTTTACAGCCCTGTAGCATGCAAGCAATGGCAGCACAAGCAAGCACAATGCCAGCAGGCAGGGGAAGCGTGCCCTTCCATGGCTAAGGAAGCATGCAGCCTAGGCCAAGCCAGCAGCCCAGACAGGCACGCACCAAGGTCCAAGCATTACCTACTGGAAGCAGCTGGGCAGGGAAGCACCAGGGGTCCAAGGCAATTGCCGTTGCAACGAACCGCAGGCAGGCAGCAAAATAAGCCTTAGCGTGAACGCAAGAGCAAGAGCGGCACCAATTCCAGAAGCTGAGCTGAATGAAATGCAAATTTATATCTTACTGTGGAAGGCATGAACATACGCCCAGAATTCACCTGCGGCGAGGTCACCCCAGCGCAAGTGCCATTAACGTCTATAAATTTAGTATGAATAGGCTCCAATAATTTCCCGTGGTAACTTCAAGACAGGCGCACATCCGTCAGACAGCAACCTCAGTGCGGGTGGCACAGTAGCAGCAACTTAATTTAGCAGTGCATTAGATGCTAATTAATGTAATTGTTTGTGCAAACATTATGGCAATCCAGGCTCGCCAGTACTCAGTCCGCGGAAAGCTCATTATCTCCGCCTGGCTCGCGAACCTGCCCTGGCGCACGGCCTGCTCCGTTGAATTTTTTTTCAGGCTTTTAAAAATTGCGCTTCCCTTACGGGGCGCCCGCGTGCTGTGCTGAACAGTGAGTGTGACCGTGCTGCGTGTTACACTTTTGCTGTGAGCTTAGGAAGGGTGTAGGCCGGCTCTTTAGTAGGTAAACAAGCCCTGCATAGCTTCAAAACAGGGGGGTACAAAACGGGGGCACCCCTGCGCTACTGGGGGCCGGCGCGGGATCCCCTCCACTGCGCTCCGTTCCCGCGCCTTGGAACCAGGTCCTTGGCAAGAGGCCCAAGGAATTGCCTTTTTCATTCTTGCTTCATTGATCGTTATTTAATGCTACCAAATTTACAGAATAATCTCCAATTTATAGCCATCAAGATTTTTCACAGTTCAGTGTTCAAGCCCGTAAATCCCCCCTCCCCCCCCTTTCACTAAATGGCTTTATCATCAGGATGGCACTTGTGCAGCACACAACACCTGACGTTCACCAGTTGTCCTGGCAAAACGCTGCAACCTCACCTGTAAGATGCTGGCTGGTTGGACCATGCTTCAATCGCAGTCACCGCAATGACACTGCACCAGCAGAAGAGCAACACAAGCACTCAGGGGCAGCAAGGATTCCTGATCATGTGAGCACTTTCATCACATGCTACATTCAGTCAGAAAAGGCATGAGCAGTATCATTTACATTTACAAGAGATGATCACCCAGCAGGCTAGCACGTGCCTGAACAACACAAGGCAGGGCAACCTTCATGAAGATGGGAGGGCCCATTATACAAGTGTGGCTGAATGCGTGCTGAAAGCTAGGCAGCCGTGTCAGCGCTGCTCCCCTTTCGCAGTAGCACCACAACAGGGATGTATACAGTTGGCTGGCCAGCCACAGCAGAGGGGGACATGGGTGGGGGCTCTCGCTTACTCTGAGTAGCTGGCGGGCTGTTGCAGTTGCAGATTATCTCCGCTGTTGCCTGCAGACGTCACAACCACCACGCGCCTGGCCAGGCTGCTGATGGCGTTAGCCAGCGAGGTGGTGCCACTGCAAGGACGGTGTGCATAAAGCAGGCAGGGCAAGGTGTGCTGACTAATGCATGCATGTTCACCCCTGAAGCCTCTGGTGGGTAGCCATGAGCCACAGGGGGAGCAAACTGAAGCTCAGCTTTGTGGTTGGCGGACTCTGCGTGTGTGTGTGTGTGCGCGTGTGTGCGCATGCGTGTACATGTGTGCATTTGAGGAGGGGGCCCAGAAGTACCTTAGATTTAAATGATTAGGTTTGTGAGGGCAGGGAGTAGTTTACTTCTTCACTATAAGCTACAGAGAATTGATACTCAATACTTGCCACAGCTCTCTTTGCCTGTGTTGTACCATCTGTGCGGCTACCTTCTCCAGCCGAGCTCGTTTTTAGGACTCTTACGCATGTGAGCTCGTGATAAATGCAGGAATAGGGAGGAAATAACATACTAAGATAGTTCAAAGCTCAATTGTGTCAATGTCACTGATGCCCCTTGCCAAGTATCCTTTATTCCAGTCTGCCATGGTTACGCAGATCATGCAACTGATAAAGCCCATGGTAGAACCCTACTGTCATAAGAGCCTGCTTCTGTTTTCTCAACTTCCGCTCCACAAAAGCAAGCCACCGTATTTGCCTTGCATGATGATGTACTAAGACACCCTTGTAAGCGAGCCATGCCACCCTCCCCTCTCCTCTCTAAGCTTAATATCACCGTTATCATGATCATCACAAAATCCTCTCTGGTGTGTCTCTGGTGTGGTGGCAGCACATGCTGCTGCCTCAAATGCTGCTTTTACTGCTGCGTGTGCGTGCATAAACGTGCTGCATGTCATGGAGCAGCATCGACAGTAGCCTGCAGAGCATGGCAATTGCCAATTGTTTGCAAACAGATCTGCTCCAGCATGGCACCCCTGAGTACCTCCATGAGCAAATAAATCCTCACAGGTCTTGAGTGATGCATGCGCTGCAGTTTAAGTGCAGGAGTACCCCTCTCCCTCCCTCAGCAACTCTGGCTCGCCAACACCTGTCATCACTCCTTCACGACTTACTGTGTTGGACAGGTACCCCAAACGACCCAGGATAGATGATTTACATCGACAGCTCCCTGGAGCGCAGGGGCTGACGCCCCTGCTTGTTTGCTTGGGGGCCCTGAGGCCTCACCCCGCAAATAGACATGGTGTGTTAGACCCCTTCTTAAAATCAAATCAATCGATACCCATCTGCTTTGTGCAACCTTGGGAGGGATCTACTGACATGGTCATGCAAATCCAAAAGCCTGCTGCTGTACAGGAGGTGGGATTCTTATTAGCTGTGATCTCAGGCCCTTGTGCCCCATCCACGCAAGCTCAAGCCTGGGCTTGGGGCCTCTGCACAGAAGAGGGGCACAGGCGCAAAGCGCATCCTCAGCCCAGGCTTGCGCCTGCACCACACTCTCAAACGGAGCGGGCGTGCTCCTCTGCACCCTACACCCCACACCTACACCCCACACCTTATCCTTTCACCCCATCCGCCTACCCATGCGCACCAGCCTCGGCAGCCCAAGCTCATGCTGGCCACGCGGATTCTGGGCTCCAGGGAATCCCAGTTGGCGGTCACCCAATCCAGGCCTGCAATGATGCTGTCCAGGCTGCCACGTCCATCTGAATTGAGCACCTGCAGCGTGTGCACCATAAGGCGGCACAGACGCACACAAAGCGTTGCTTGAGCCGCTGCAGTGCTGGGCCCAACGAGAGAGCTAGCCACTGCAATAGCAGGGGGGGCCTGTCCTTAACAAGTGGTGCTACAGCGATGCACCACTATCAAAGTAGGTACCAATTGTAATGAAAATGCTAGCGGGTGAATTGCAAGCTTGCATCAACACCTGCACAGCCCCTCCATGGTCAAGCTGGAGGTGTGCGGACAAACCACCTAACTGCTCTTGCTTAGCAGATGTGGAAGCAAATTTGGTGTCCGAGTACTATGCATCCAAGATGCTGCTGAATATTGCCCACACAAGCGTGGATCTCATGAGAAATTACCTTCACTGGATAAACCCGAGTTCCAGCTGCAACTCCAGCCACACCGTACTGCTCTGCTGTCCAGATCCTCTCATCTGCAGCAGCCGCAGACCCTGCACACATAAGTACATTAAATGTCAATTAAGTGCAGCCCTGTCCTGTGACATTTCAATTCACTTCCTTGAGGGCTCCATCAAATTGCGGCCATGCACATAATCGACATGTCATGAATAATACTTCGTGCTCTTGCAATTAGATGACACAGCCTGTACAGAGGTGCTGTGCACTGCATAGCAATAAGGCACATCCTCCTGGTAGTCAGCGCCCACAGATGACAGTGGCTTTCCCATTAAAACGTTTAAGAATCGCCTGATTGTGCTTCGTCCGCAAAGCTGCTGGATTTTTTTCTTTGGCGGGGATGGGTTGCGCGCGACCTTGGGTATTCCCATCCGCGAATTTACATGCAAATTCGCGAGTTGTTGCGTATGTGTGCCGTACTCACGCGGCAAAATGGAAGATAGGTGACCAGGGATACCCCAAATACTCCCAACAACGCCCCCAACACTCCCTACAGCTCCCTGTAGGCCACCAACTACTTACATGGGTAAAGGAAAGGGCAGGCTCACAGAGGAGGAGGAAGAGAAGGGGGAGGGGTCCAGCGGTGGAGAAGAATGGATTGAGGGGGAAGATGCACATGCTGAATCTGATTTCTGGCCACAAAATAATTGAATTAAACGCTATATTTGTAGAGGTGAAAGGGATAGATAATGAGTGCTGGATGCCCCATAACATGCTGGGAGAGCCCAGGGGCGCTTTCCGCACCATGTTTTTAAGACATATTTTCAATAGCCATCTCTTATTCGTCACTTTTTAGCTTACGCACATCAGGGAAGTACAGGCACTTTCGTAAACATTGAGGGGGGCCCAGAAGTACCTTCTCCATTTTTATTAAAAGTATGAGGGGGCCCGGAGTTGAATCTTCTCAGATTAACGGTATGGCCCTTTTAAAAATAACCCGGGCCGGGGGCTGGCGCCCCCGGCCCGGGTTAGTGAGAGTGAGGTGGCAAATATGCTGGGCTGAAGGAACCTGATGCTTTCCCTAACTTGTTTTCTTTTTTCACACCTTTTACAAGCTATGTACTTCCATTAATTCTGCAAGAATACTGTGTGTGGGGGCTTATTACCCTAGGGCATGAAATTAGATTATCCTTGCCATTGTTTTGTTTGTGTACTGTTGGGCTGCTTCCTTGTTTAACCCAATGAAAATTTGGGTTTCACTTATTCACTTTTCAAGGGTAAAGAAAAATACATAAATAATTTTGTTTCATGTTTTTATGAGGAAGTCCATGGTAAGCAGACCATTTTAAGCAAATTTGCTCACAGATCCTGCAACTCTTCAACCCGGCTGTCTGGCTCAGCCATACGTGCATCCTTCATTCTCCCCACTGCCTATTCACCTAAGCGAGGAAGGGTCAACATCTTCCTAATATTTTTCACACATCCAAGCCACATCATCACCCTCCTCTTCCACAATATCTTAACCATCATCTAAACCAGGCTCATCACCATCGTCAACACCATCATTCAATAGCTCCATCTCAATGGCATGCACCCTTTTGAATGAAATGCTCATCATTAGATCATCCCTTTACTCTACAGGCACCACTGTGAACACTTAAGGCAGATTCTACATCTATGATATCCAAAACTAAGTTAGCAACTGCACGACAATGAATGAAGTGTCGTGAAATTCAGGCGGCCTGTAAAGCGGTTTTGACAATGCGTTGCACGTTAAATCCACGCTCAACAGGTGCAGTTTGTACAGGCAAGACTAACATAGCATCGACCAACTTAGATATCGTGGGGAAAGGTCCGGCAATACAATCACAGCGCATCAAGCACAAGGTTCTAGAGGGCATAACGTTTTGGACTTGTCTAATTTATGACATTGACATTGTTTCATTGGCAGTTAATTCAAATTGGATTTTTGGTTGGTAAAAAAGCCACCATGATCATTACCAGAAAAATGCTTGACTAGTGCTTGAAAACCATCTCAAACCTTAAAATCTGGACCTCATCCAGGTCATCCTCTTCCTGCTCCTGCTGCTGCTATTGCAACTGCTCTTGCTGCTGCTGCTGCTGCTGCTGCTGCTGGTACTCAGAAGGGATAGGAGTCCATGGAGCTCCACCAGGTGTTGCTGCTGTCTGAGTTTGCGGGGCTGGTGGGCCAGGTTGATGCAGCTGTACCCCAAGGAGATCAGGGTGGGGAGGCAGCACAACCCCAGGCGGACGAGGTGGGAAAGGGGATTATGCCAAGTCCGCAACATCACTGGGAGTGCCTGCTTGCCCCAAGCAGTCAACGAGCTCTTGCATGGACTGGCCTTCAGACAGCCTCTCAACCCATTTGCGTGAAATTGGAACAGGATTCAATTCTGGAATTGATGCTGGTGGTGGTGCTGCTACTGGTGCTGCTCAAGCTTGCCTCCCAGGAACGTAGATGAGAGTCTGTGCGCGTGCAGAGCACGCCAAACACCCAGAACCCATGCAACAAGCACACAAGCACTCACAAGACACAAGCATCGACCAAGAACACTCTCAGCAACCATTGTACACCAACATCTCTCACTCACAGTTGCTATCAAGAGGAGTCATGGGCTGCTCAGGCAGGGATGGAGCACCCCTCCCCCTCCTTCTTTCTCTGCCTCTCCCTCTGCCCTCCTTCATCGCTATCGCTGGCTTGAATTTCCGGACAGGTACCGGGTCTGATAATTTAATTGTTAACGGCCCCCCCGGAGGCCCCCCGGCAGAATCTTAACGGTATTCCAGATGGGCTTTTTTAAGTTAACGGTTCCCGTCCGGTTTGTACTTCCCTGACGCCGACCCCTAAATGTACGCCAAGGGTCAGCTCAGTCAAGCTTTTGTGTGAAAAGGAGTTCTTGCCCCAGCTCTGAGGGTGCTTAGCTCGGCCCCTGGGACCCCTCTTGTAAGCAGAGGGACCGGGGAAAAGACAGATCTGAGCCCATCCCTCCGTTTCCTGTTCCTCCTTTGGCGTTTTGCCTATATCAATAAAAGTAATTCACATGAGCGGTCCTAATAAATCCTGCCCCTCTCAAGCAATTGCACTCGCCCTTTTGATGAAATGACTTGCTAATTTACATTAAGCGGATGCCAAGGCTGTAAGATCAGGCCACCGTTTCAAATCAGCTGGGATAGGGAATGACAAAGACCAGCACTGTGGCAGAAGCACACAGACTCAGCTGAGACTGCAGTTGCAGCCACCACAGATAACAGGGCCTTCAATTTGCCATGGGCGCCTATGGAAGCCCAGAGAGCTGCTGCTGCAGTACTGCTGAAGAAATGCAGCAGTTGGTCTGGCTGCTGTTTTATGCACACACACGCACACAGGCACGCGCGCACACGGACACACGCACGCGCATGCACGCCTATGGCATGCACACACGTGCACACGCACGCACCTACACATGCATGCACTCACACACTTGCACGCACGCACGCGTGCACGTGCACAGCACGCACAAACAAGCGGAAACGCACGCGCACATGCTCACATACAAGCGCTAGTGCACACACACACACACACATCACAAACACGTGCCCACCTGCCCGTACACCCGCCCGCACGCATGAAACGCACACATACACACCCATGCACATACACATGCACACAAGCAAACGCAAGCGCATGCGCACGCATGCCCATGGAGTAGCTCCTGATCAGGCTGCCTGCCAGGTTCAGTTTCCTTTGGTCATCTCTTTGCTCAGTTGCCTTTGTCACTGCTTTGCTCCAGCAGGGCGCCCATCTGAACTAGACTGCACCTTTATTACTAACAACCCCAGTTCAACAGGTTGCAATTAACCAATCGAACTGTCATTTGACAAGTAACAAATTGATTGTGCCAACTTATAATGGTAGAGGAAGCCCCTCCAGGGCTGTTCGAGTTTGAATTGGATTTGCAATTTGCCCAATGCCTCGGCCTTCTAGTGTTTGCAGTCCTTTATAAATGAATCTTAAATCGCAATTCACCATTTCAGAACCCCAACCAACAGGCTGGCTGCTGAGGAATAAATTACCCCAGAATCCTAAGTAAATCAATGTCCCCGTCAGCCACCTCTCCTGACCCTCAGAACCCCATATTTGCACTGTCTACGGACTCTTGGACGACACCTGAGTGTCATTATGGGCCAGGGGTGCCATCCAGGAAGGTGGCATTTTGGCTTGATAGCCCCCCTCCCCCGGCCCACGCTTTGGGGGCCTCTCCTGGGCCAACCGAGCGTGCAGGGTTGTTGAGCAGCACTCAAGACACAGTTGGCACTTAGGCCATCTGGGGCAAGAACAGCCTTCCCACCTGTGGCAGTGCTTGCCCTCCACAAAGATGGCGCGCATGGCTTCTAAGAACATCTCATCAGGTGCTAAGCTTCCATCACACTCCCCCATAGACAGGTAGGTCCTTAAATCGTAGCCATCAGTCTCGTTCAGGTGTTCTGCACAGGTGTGGGCACAATTAACGCAGCAGACCATGCTTTGTCTGTGCAGTGAAGCCTCTCAAACTCTGCTTTGGCCATGGAATTGGGAGACCCCACCATGTCCAGTGAGAGGGGGTAGAATTTGGCTGGTGCACTCTTGTGAATGCCTGTTGGCAGGCATTGAATTGGTGCCAACTAAGGGCGTCTGGGGGTGGTTGGTTGTTGGCCCAAACCTGTCCGCGGGCAGGGTTACAGTCATCCTTCTTGCAGCAAGAGGGTCATGCTGCCCAGATTGATGCGCATAATTGACTTGTCCACGCTTTCCACACCTTTTAAGTTGAACATTGCCCGCTTGTTAGCGGTCAGCAGGTTGCCAAACTCATCGAACAGGAACTGGAACATTGGATGGTTATTGCAGATCTCCACCATGCGCGGATGATCCTCCTCCACTTCTGTAAGGGACTGCTGGGTCACCTGAGATGAGAGTGGCAGGATTGGTGTTTCCTGCTGGAGCGCCTACTTGACAATTACTCCTATTTGCAAGCCACGGTCAGTACCGTGCGGTGAGTGTGCAAGCATGCACCTGAGTAATGAAGCACTCATGCGTATGGTTGTGGACAAGCACATGCACGTGTATGTACATTACAGTTTAAAGGTCTAGCTCGGGAAGAAAGCGCCAGTTTTACCGAGCACACCACATTCATGCTGACACCACAGGGTGTGGGTGGGTGCTGCTCTTGGCACACAGCTTCGCTTGAATGAATTGCTCACTTTGCAAAAAACAGCAGGTTCAGTAAATCTGAGCAGGTACCCAGCTGCTCTAAGCACCAGGCCAAGCCAGCTGCTTGCTGCGCTTGACTTCAGACACTTCCTCTCAGCTGCATGAGCGATTGCGCACCTGGACTAAGCACACAGTCCTCTCCTGGCCTTGCATGAGCACTTTAGCCTTCCCAAGCACTGCCTTCAGCACTACGTTGGGCCCCTTCTCAAGTTCTAAAAACCCAGGCACAGGGTTGTGGGACACCGTCAGGTTCATCTGTTGGCCTCCCAACTGCATGCACAAGGGAGCAACATTATTGAGCAACAGAGGGGCATGGGCACAGGTCAAGATGCTGCGGCTGCAGGAAGCACGGGTCCCAGGAGGGGGGCAGGAGCACTCGCCTGCACCATCTCCTGAATCCTGCGATTCAGGCCGTGCCACTTCTGCTGCTGCTCGGGTGGCAGGGAGCGCACGCGATCCAGCTGACAGGTCCGGAACGCCGACTCTCTAGAGCCAAAGAGCTTGAGTGCAGCCCTGCGTCGCGTGTGTCATGTCACGGGTAAAGCGCGGAGGGGACAGGCGGAGCGACGCGACGAGCAGGCGCGCGAGAACGCCGGCATGTACGCAAGTTGCAGTTGTCCATAGTAGCAGCATTCGCTATACCTACCTGTTGCCCCAGACGTTGCAGCAACTGCTGCTGCAGTACATCCAAATGGGCATGCTGAGGACATCAAAAACCTTGGAGTCATGCTCGTGCTCGATGTCAATAACAACCTGCACACCCAACGAGCCCGGGAAAAGGCAGGTCTGGAAACATTCAAAGGCAGCACTGACCAGTACTTTTCAGAGGAAGTGTGGGCCCTGCTGGCTAAAGGCTGGTCCCACAAAGGGGTCAAAATGCCCCTGTGTAATCCCACACCCTACCCCCCACACCCCGACAGACAAACAGACACCTGTGCTCCGCTGAAACACGCACCTCCCCCTGTAGAGATGACTCCAGGGGCATGCTTGTGCACAATCACAGGCTCCCAGGGAACGCTGCCTTTTCGTGCATTCCACCTAAACACTCAGGGTGATTCCCTCCCACCCAGAGCTCCTGCTCCTGACTACAAAGCGGTAGTCAAGGGCTGGCGTGCGGTAAGCAACACTGTGCGCCACATGAGTACCATTTATAAATTGAGCTACACATTGAGGCGTATAATAGGCGTAATAATAGGCCTATAATAGGCGTAATAATAGGCCTATAATAGGCGTAATAACTTTTTTATTGTCCGGCAAAGTTCACATGGGAGGGCCCTTTTCTTACCCCCGAGAAGAAAGGAAGTGTTCACACGGAGAGCCAAAAAGCTAATAAAACCCATCGATTAGGCAACTCGGCAACCTAGGGCCATGAATCCGTTGCAACTTCTCGTGTTAGGCTGCGCGTTGAATGCTGCCGCAACGCCGCACAACCCTGAGTCTTCAGATTCATTGAAGCGTGCAAGCGAGCCTGTTC
>LFCJ01001237.1_pt1 | contig 17574 bp, 19 predicted proteins | sample 643141 | NCBI WGS metagenome assembly LFCJ01 (sample SAMN03766243, study PRJNA286221) | soda lake metagenome | biome: soda lake; feature: Kulunda steppe; material: water; isolation source: sample B1-Br-g2 brine of Lake Bitter-1 | place: Russia: Kulunda steppe | collected 2010-07
CCGCCGTGCCGCCTCAGCATCTTTCGCCTTCGCCGCCGCAGCCCGAAGCTGACGCGCCGATAGCTCCGTCCGTGTGATCGCCACCGCCATCGAAACCTCCATGCTGCGATGGAGGTGAATCATATCGACGAGCTCAAGGGAATCCTGCGAGAGTCACGGGAAGGGGCGGTTGGTATGACCGGCCAGATGTGGCGCTGCTTTGCAATGAAGGCGAACCTCATGTTGCCTCCCGCGCGAAAAAAGCCGCCGCTTTCTTGAGGATCTCACGCTCCGTCCGGAGCCGGGCGACCTCTTTCTTCAGAACTGCAATCTCGGCCAGATCCGCTCCCATCTGCCCGTTTCCGGGAAACGCCGCAGCCGGCGCAGCCGCCAACTCCCGCATCCAGCGACGCAGCACGCTCTCTGCCAGATCCAGATCCCGGCACCCCTGGGCCCCCGAAACGCCCCGCTCCGTCACCAGTTTCACCGCCTAGAGTGCGTCGCGTTCATTCGCATTCACGCGCCGCCCTCTAACCTATTGAAATCGCATGCCCGAGGAGCGCAAAAACCGGTCCCCACTTTTGCGCGACATGCTCTAGATCCTGAACTCGCGGCTGAACTTCCGTCTCGTCATTTCCACCCTCCAATTCCATGGTCACGATCTTATCTTCGTGTCCACGGAACCGGCAGCAGCTCACCGGCGCCTAACAGGCTGACGGCGGCGTGGGCCCGCACTCAGTTTGCGGTGTCACTGGAAATCCGCCGAGACAAAGGCCGCGAGGTTCGCGATGTCTTCGTCGGACAATGCCGAAGCCACAGGCATCATCAGCGCCGAATTCGACCCTATCGTCTCTCCGGCGCGGTATTGCCCGAGGCGAGACGCGATGAAGTGCGCGTTCTTGCCGGCGACCGAGGGGAAGCTCGCCATGCCTTGTCCGGCCGGGCCATGGCATTGGGCGCATGCATCCGCATATATCTTCGCCCCGACAGGGAGATCCGTGGCCATGGCCTGTGCCGACGGGGCAACAAGGCGCCACTCACCACCGAACGACTCGAGCCCGTACCCCTGCGGTTCCTCCCCAGGCGCGTCGGACGCGAAATGGTAGAGCGGCCAGCCATTGTAGGTCACGATCTGCTGGTTGCCGTGGTTGGTCGAGCCGAGCAGGGCAGCGTCGGAGCCCTCACCAGCCTCGGGATCCCCGGAGGTCGCGACGAGCGGCCAGGCTTCAAGGCAATCCTCGTCGCTGCAGGATATCTCTGCCTGCTGATCGGGCGAAGCCCGGGTGTCGGCCGTGAAGGAATAGACGGGCCGTCCCTCGGCATCGGTGAGGTAGTGACCGAATTTCTCGCTTTGTGCGACTCCGATGCTGATGGCATCATCCTGTGCAAATACGGGTGTCGCAAGCGCAAGTGCAACGGCCGTGCTGATCACTCTTTGCATGTGGGGGCTCCCTTGTGTCGGTATCAAGGCTCCGGGGCGCCTTGAGGATTGGTTCCACGCGCCAGCGCGGCGCGAGCTTGCCCCGACAAACCGCTGTCGCGATGGCGCGCTGAGTGCCGGTGCGATCATGGCGTGCCGTGCAATCCGGCCGCGCTGGCCGATCCAGAGCGCGTCGCGCTCATTCGCATCCGCGCGACGCGCTCTAACCTTATGAAATCGCTTGATCAAAGAGCGCAAAACCGGTCCCCAATTTTGCGCAACATTCTCTAGCTGCGACAGCTGTCACTTCGGCCCGGGCCCGGCGCGCCAGCGATAAGGCGGGCAGTCTCGAGTGCAGCCGCATCGGCTTGGAGCGGCGCGGCTGCGCTCCGTTCAGTCGGGAACAACCCGGTAGATGTCACCCTCGTCCACGGCGGCGTAGAGATTGCCGTCCGGTCCCTGGACCAGCGACCGGAAGCGACCGGACCCCATGGGCAGGGGCATCTCGGTCACGTCGTTCAGGGAGAGGCCATCTTCGGCGATGTCGAGCACGTCGATGCGCTGGCCGACCGGGGTGTCCCCGAAGCCGATGCCCATGAAACCGACGACCATGCGGCCGTTCCAGTCGCCCCACTGCTCGCCGTTCAGGAATGCCGCCGAGGACATGCCCTGCGACAGACCGTCATTGTCCCAGGCGGGCGGCAGCGCGTCGGGGTAGGTCTCGAAGTCGGTCATCGGCATGTAGGCGGCGCGTTCCGCCGGGTCCATCGCGTCCATCTGCCCCGGCTCGTAGCCGCAATAGCCGTCGGGGCATTCGCCGCGCCCGGCCATGTCGGGGCGCGGGTCCCAGCCGCCATTGCCGCCCGCAACGAGGGCCGTGATCTCGTCGGAGTGCCACGGGCCGTGCTCGGCCGCGATCGCCTGACCGGTGCCGGGGTGAAAGGCGATGCCCTGCACATTGCGGTGACCGTAAGTGTAGATGCGCGGGTCGAACCCCTCGGGGGCGTTGTTGCCCTCGGCCGGGTTGCCGTCGCGGTCGATGCGGATCACCTTGCCGCCCAGAAGCGTCGGGCTTTGCGGCACCTCGGCGCCGTGGATGTCGCCGGTGGTCAGGTAGAGATAGCCGTCCGGGCCGAAGCGCACGCGCCCGCCGTTGTGCGCACCGGGGCCGCCGAAGGGCTGATCGCTGGCCTCGGGCTTGTAGGGGACATCCTCGATCAGGTCGGTCCGGTCCGCCACCCCGTCAAGGTCGTCACTCACCGTGAACCGCATCAGCCGGTTGGTCCCCGGCTCCGTCATGCTGGAGGTCGCGTAGACATACAGCAGACGGTTGTCGTCGAAGTCGGGATCGAGCGCTATGCCCATCATCCCGGCCTGACCCTCGCAGAACAGATCCTCCTCAGTGCCAGCATACCCGTCTGAGCCCGACATGCCCAACAGGTGGTTCACCTCGCCATCGGGCATCAGCACCGAGAGGCCGTCGCATTTCTCGGTGAAGAACATGGTGCCATCCGGCAGGAAGGCCATGTCCCACGGATCGGACAGCCCCGAGAGCACGGTGGTGTGGCTCAGGCTCGGCGCATGGCTGTCAGACAGCGCGGCCGCCGGTAGAACGGCGACCATGGTCGAGGCCATTATTGCACCGACTGGCCATGTGGTCAGGTTTCTGGACATTGCAGTTCCTCCCTTGATCCGGGTCGCGTACCCGGAATGTTCCGTCGGAACTGGCGTGCGCCTGAATTCTCATACTCGGTACCGGCGTCGCTCGTTCAGTGCGTCGCGAACATCACTATGCACACAGTCGCACATATGGATCGACTTAGCTACTTGCATGTCGTGGTGCGGGGGGCACCTGTTTCGCGGGATGGATCACATCCTCGGGATCCGGGGGTCAGGCCGAGCCGGGCTCAGCGCAGCCGTGCGAGCAGATCCGACGAGGGTTCGCCGGTCACCGCGAGCCCGGCACTGCGCTGATAGTCGCGGATCGCGGACTCGGTGTTGGCGCCGATCACCCCGTCGACACCGTCCGTGTCGAAGCCCGCATCGGTGAGCCGGCGCTGAAGCTCGCGCCGGTCGGAGATGCTCATGCCCTGCGCATCGGGCGGGAAACTGCCCTGGATCGGCGGGCCGCCCCGCAGCCGGTCCGAGAGATGGCCTACCCCGATGACGTAGTTTTCCGAGTTGTTGTAGCGGGTGATCACGGTGAAGTTGCGAAAGGTCATGAAGGCCGGCCCGCGCGGCCCTTCGGGGATGATGATCGAGGCCGCGCCGTGATCGGGCACGCGCCCGCCCTCCATGTCGCGCACCCCCTGCGCGGCCCAGTCGCCGGGGCTGCGCGTGCTGCTGCGCCCGGTCAGGCCGGTATTGAAGCCCTCGGGCAGCTGCACCTCCACGCCCCAGGGCTGGCCGCGCCGCCAGCCCGCGCCCGACAGATAGGCCGCCGCCGAGGCGAGCGCGTCGGTGGGATCGTCGGACCAGATGTCGCGCCGGCCATTGCCGGTGAAATCCACCGCCTGTTCCAAGTAGGACGTCGGGATGAACTGGGTGTGGCCCATCGCCCCGGCCCAGCTTCCGGTCATGCCCTCGGGGGTGACGTCGCCGTTTTGCAGGATGCGCAGCGCGGCGATGAGCTGCTGCTCGAAGAAGCGGCCGCGGCGGCCATCATAGGCCAGCGTCGCCACCGCCGAGATCACCGGGATGTCGCCGCGCCGCGTGCCGTAATTGCTCTCGAGCCCCCAGACCGCGGTGACGACATGCGGCTCCACGCCGTAGCGCGCCTCGATGCTCTCGAGCGTGCTGCCGTGGCGGTTGAGCGCGGCGCGCCCGTCGCGCACCCGGTCGTCGGAGGCGGCGATGGCGAGGTAATCCTCGAGCGTGCGGGTGAACTCGGTCTGGTTACGGTCGCGCTCGATCACGTCGGGCAGGTAGCCCGCAACGTCGAGCGCGGAGTCGAGCGTGGCCTCGCTGATCCCCGCCGCGCGCGCGCGGGGCCGGAACTCCGCGAGCCACGCATCGAAGCCCGAATCGGGCACGGGCTGCATCGACGTGCCGCCACTGGCGCCGTTCGAGCTTTCCGAGCCGCCGAAGCCCGGCAGCCCGCCGCTGCAGGCCGACAGCCCCGCCGCCGCGAGCCCGAGCGTCACCGCGCGTCGTGTCCTGTTCATCCCGTCCTCCATCAGCCGCGCCAGCGCCGCCATGCCGATTGCGAACCGGCGAAGGCGTTGATGTCCACCGGCCCCTCGATGCCCGCCACCTCGCCGGTGCCGGTGTATTGCCAGAAGGTCCAGTCGGCGCCCGGATAGACCTGCGACGGATGCCCCGCAACCGAGCGCAGCCAGAACTGCGTGCCGCGCAGATTGCCGATGCCGGTGTCGCGGTAGAAATCCACCGTGGTGTAGACCACCGGGCGGCGGCCGTAATGGCGCTCGAGCTTGTCAAGAAAGCGGTCCGCCTCGGCGCGGATCTTCGTGCCGGCGGGGCGGTACGGGCATTTGCGCGAGGTCGGCGTCCACTCCATGTCGAGCACATGCGCAAGCGCGCCGCGCTCGCGCGGGACGTTCTCGATGAACCAGCGCGCCTGTTCGTCGGCGGTGCGGCAGAAATTGTAGTAGTGATACGCCCCGCGCGCGATCCCCGCCCGGCCCGCGCCGCGCCAGTTCTCGTCAAATCGCGGATCGGCATGGGTCTTGCCCTCCGTGGCCTTGATATAGGCAAAGCTCACCCCCGCCGCGCGCACCGCCGGCCAGTCGATATCGCCCTGCCAGTGCGACACGTCGATGCCGTGCACCGGGTAGGCCCGGGGCGTTCGCGCGGGCCATGGATAGGGGTTGAAGTCCCCGAATTGCGGCGCGCCCGCGGCGGGGGCATAGCCCATCGCCGCGCCAACGGCAGAGGGGCTTCGCGAGAAGGGATTGCCGCAAGCGGCAAGCGCCACAAGCATGAGGACGCAAATCAGGAAGCGCATTCCGGCTCCGTTTCTTGTTTCGCCGCCGGATCGGCACGCGGGCGCTCCCGCGGCGCGCCCTGCGACCACTGCTCGACCGCAACGATGCCTCGAAACAGGCATCCTGCCAAGCCCCTTCGAGCGCGGCGCGGTGAACTGGCCCTTAATGAGCACGGACATGGCGCCGGGGCGCGTCCGTGAAAGCTGTGCCCGCCACGCGGCCGACTGGTGTCCACCTGACCGGGGCATGCCTTTTTTTCGCACCGTGTTTCGTGGTCGGGGGCGATACCGGATGATACCCACCTTTCCCTCGGCCTGCCGGGAGCCATGCGGCTGGAAAGCGGCCTCGACCCGGCCCGCCTCGGTGACGCGCCCGCACCCTGCTGGCCGGGGCCGGTCTGATGCCCCATGGGCTCGCACATTGTCGGATTCTTCGATATGGAGGCGATGCCGAGCTTCCGCTGGCGCAATCGAACGAAGGGACAGTGTTGATGACGGATGAACCGCGTTCCGGCACCGGCGGCCGGTCACATCTCGGCGCCGGATCGCGCATCACGGGCGAGCTCTACTTCCCCGGCACGGTCGAACTGCCCGGCTATGTGAGCGGTCGCGTGGAGGCCGCCGCGATCGTGATCGAGGAGGCAGGCGACGTCGAGGGCGAACTCAGCGCCACGAACATCGCGGTCAAGGGGCGCTTCAACGGCCGGATCAGGGGTGGCATGGTGAAGCTGCACGCGAGTGCGCGGGTCTCCGGCGACATCACCTATGAGAGCCTGAGCATCGAGAGCGGCGCGCAGCTCGACGGAAGCTGTAAACCCCGCGCGTCAGGCAGTCGCGTGGATCCGGCAAAGAGCGCGTCGCAGGTCGAATGAGGCAGCGCCCGCGCAATGGTGCTGGACTTTCGGTCGGGGCGTATTCAGGCGGCGAGAGCGAGGCGCGGGCTTTCTGGGCTGCTGCTTGCCCGTCGCCACGCCACCCGACGGACGCGCACGAACGCAGGGCGCGAGAGCTGATCAATCGCCGCGGTCGACCGCGGAACAAACCGTTGCGGACGCATCGTCGGCCGGTGTGTACTGCCCGACGACCGTGACATCACCGCCGCCGTAACCGAAAGCGCCGCCGCAAGGGAGCACTTCTTTCTCCCCGGCAATCATTACGGGACCAGTTGAGGGGTGGTTGCGTTGCGTGCCGCCCGCGCAGCGCGGAGCGGACTCGCCTGGCATGAAAGGGTCCCAGCGCGGTCCTGCGGGCGCAATTACCCGGATCGAAAGGGCACGTATTGCCGTGGGCAGGGTCATGCCGATCCGCGTCAATCGGCATCCGGCGCGTGGCCCGCCTCGCGAAGCTTCATGAAGAACGCCTCGACCTCGTCCGCGGTCGCGCGCTCGACAGCGCCATCGGCAACGGCATCCTGTGGCCAGATCCATGACGCTGCAGGATCGTGCAGCATTGCCCACTCCCCGAACATGCGCTCGGACACGCTTTCGGACACATGAACCGTCACCTCGACGTGCCGGTCATCGCGCTTGATGCGCTCGACAGCTTGCTTGACCTGCTCTTCGGGGCCCTCGAGCCATTGAAGATAGATGTCACCGCGGCAGATGAGTGCACCCGTGATGCCATCGCGGCGGTTCGCGCGTCGCGCGTCCAGCAGGATGCCGCTCAGGACCCCTTCATCGAAGCCGAAAGGACGGGATGAGTAAATTACCCGAAAGAGACTCATGGGCAGGTTTGCTCCTGATTGGACGCCTGTTGAAGATCGCTACCATAGCGCCGGTCCCCATATGAGGTGCGGGGTCGGCTCTCGGCTCATGGTAGTCTAAGGTTCGATTTCGATCTAGGGGCGCGCCGGGTTCTGGCCAGCGGCAGGCCTTCGCAAACCGTGCATGCAGCCTGCGAGCCAGTCGAGTCCGGTCAGCACTTGTCCGCCACCCGGTTCCTGCCGGTCATCGACGCCGGCCCGGCTCAGGCGGATTGCGTTCGACCGGCCTGCTTCCGGTTGCCCAACCCGCGTGGTCGTCGAACGCAGCATGGCTCGGCGCCCTGAACTGTCGAAGGGCGTAAAGGCTGGTGTCAGCTCGCTCCTGCAGCGCCCCGAAGGCGCGGTCATCGCCGCGTTTGTCGCGCAGACGGGCCGGCAGGCTCAAACCCCGTGCGGCGTCATCAACGATGCGCCGAAGAAGAAGCTGGGGCTGATCGTCGTCTCGGAGATGATCGACGGGACGGGGCGTTGATATCGGCTTGGGATAGACCGGCGCGACCGCGGGACCGGCGCGCGAAACCGTTAACTTGGGGCACATCGGCGTGCGCAAGCCTCTCAAGGAGAAAGGGCGGGGGCGACCTGCGCCGACCCCGCCCTTGCTTCGTCCGCTTGGCGGAATCTTCAGGCGAGGGCGAGATTCGTCGCGGACTCGCGGCCGTTCCGATCACTCTCGAGATCGAAGGTCACGGCCTGGCCGTCATCGAGCTGCTGGATGCCGGCGCGCTCGAGTGCGCTGATATGGACGAACACGTCCTTCGACCCCTGCTCCGGCGCGATGAAGCCGAAACCCTTGGTGGCGTTGAACCATTTCACGGTGCCTTTGGCCATCGTGATGTCTCCCGTTTTGCTGCCACCCGCATGATCGCGATGGCCCGGCTCAGTTTCGTCAGAGTCGCAACTGAAGCCGAAAGGAGACAGAAGGTCGAATGAAGATGCTTCGCATGGCATAGGTGCACCGGATGGCGGCCGAATACAAGGCATGGCGTGCAATAAGGTCGTGAACGCGAACCGCGCGCGGCTGCCGTTCTCACGCTAACGGCCTGCGCCACGCGGATTTCCTTCACGTAGTTCAACATTCTTCCGCGCCGCGTCAATGCCGGCAGGAACCGAGATTTTGGATGATCGACCGCGCGCCGGTGCCAAATGGTCGCACAGGAAACTCTCGACGCGGTCGCAGCGAACACCGCTCGGGCGGACGATGTCATCGGCAATGAGCCCGGCGGGGCTGCGGAGTCGGGTAGTGCGATGGAGGCCCTGACGAGGCCGGACCCCACGGTGCGACCCGTCGCGAAGGGGCGCGATGTTTCCGTGCGGACGCTACCGTGAAGTCCTTGGGCGCATGAGATCGTGCTCGGCCTTGTCTCCGAAAACTGAAAATTCAGCGATCCATGCCGATGAAATTGTCCATGATATCAAGAGCCGCTGGACCGATCAGCACGATGAAGAGCGCAGGAAGTATGAAAATCATCATGGGGACGGTCATGACGGCCGGGAGGCGGCCAGCTTTCTCCTCGGCCCGCAACATGCGTTCACCGCGTTGTTCCTGTGCGAGGACCTTGAGCGCGCGCGACAGCGGCGTGCCGTATTTCTCTGCCTGTGTGAGTGTATTGACCAAAGCTTGAACGGAGGGAAGCGGCACGCGTTCAGCCAGATGGTCCATTGCTATGCGACGCTCCGGCATCAAGCTGAGCTCGAGGGCGGTGTAGCTGAGTTCCTCGGAAAGAATGGAATTGCGCCGGCTCGTTTCAGCGACGACACGCTTTATCGCGGAATCTGCAGCAAGGCCGGCTTGTGCGCAGATGACGAGCATATCGAGCGTGTCGGGCAGCTCCTTCTTGATGGCGGCGAGCCGCTTGTCGCGCATGTTTCGCAGAAGAAGGTCGGGCAGCATGCTGCCGACAAGTGATGCCGCCATGACCGCGCCGAGATCGACGATCGGACCATGGCCGATCGGGGAGAGACCGTAAATGTAGAGCGCCGCGCCCGTCAGGGCTGCGAGCGGTGCGACCATCTTCAGGAAGGAGTAGATGACCAGGGCGTCGTCGCCGCGGTAGCCGGCGCTGACGAGAAGGATGCGCGCCTCTTGCAGCTGGCGATCCTTGATTATGGAAACGCTGCGCGTGGCTTGGCGCATCAATTCGAGCATGCGCTGATCGGCGCTCTTGTCACGGTCTGGTATTGCGCCGCCGCGCGCTTGCCCGGCGCGTTCGCCGCTGGCGGCAGCGATGCGGCGTCGGCGGCGCCGATGCTCCAGGACCTCAGACATGATCAGTATCGCGACGACGGCCAATCCGCCTGCGGCCACGGCAAGAACGAGTTCGAGGGGGGGGCTGTCCAGCATGACTCAGATCTCGAATTTCGTCATCCGCCACATCACGAACGCGCCGAGGAGCATCGAGCCGAGCCCGACCCCAAGCATCACGTTTCCGCGCGAGTCGGTGAAGAGCGGCGCCACGTAGTCCGGGCTCATGAATGACAGGAGAGCGAGCATCACCACCGGCAACGCCCCGATGATCATCGCGCTTGCCTTCGCTTCGGAGGAGATCGCGCTGATCTTCAGTTTCATTGTCTCGCGCTTGCGAAGCATGTCCGAGAGATTGTTGAGCGCGTCGGTCAGGCTGCCGCCGGTTTCGGACTGGATTGAAATCGACACGGCGAGAAAGTCCATCTCGGGCCTGCGAATCGTGTCGCCCACACGCCAGAGCGCATCGTCGAGGGTCTCGCCAAGTTGCACCCGTTCGTGCACGTCGCGGAAATGCGCGCCGAGCGGATCGGGCGTGTCGTGCCCGGCGGTGCCGATACACTCCACGACGGGCAGTCCCGCCCGGATCCCGCGCACGGTCGCATCCAGCGCGTCGGGAAGCTGCTTGAGGAAGCGCTGCGCACGCCGCTCGCCCTGAAAGCGGATCCCCGCATGCACAATGAGCATCCCCGGGAGCAGTCCGCCGGCCAGCGCGCCGGGAAGCGGGAACCCGAACGCCAACCGCGCCAGAACGGCGAGCAGGAGTCCGGTCAGAAGTGTGGCGGCAAGGAATCCGCCGAGGCTCTGGCGCATCCCGGCGCGCTCGAGATCGGCGCGAAGCTGCGATGGGTCGAGCAGCGGTATGAGCCGTGCGACGGTATCCGTCAGCTGACTGACGGTCGCACTGTCATGGTTCGACCGGAGCAGCAGATTGCCCCGCAGTTCATCGACATCGAGCCGTCCTGTCACGCGACCACGGCCCACCCTGGCGAGCCGCGACCGGTGGCGCCGCCGCACCCGCATGACGACGCTGATGACGAAAAGACCGATCCCCACGATCACCGCAACTGATGTCACGAAGCCAATCAGTGCGACCAAAATCTGGGTTTCGAGACCCGGACTCATGCCATTGCCTCCATGAGCCGTTTGCCGAGACCGAAATATTCCGCGCGCGAAAAGAAATGCGGTCGCAGGTTCGAGGACTCGAAGCGGCCGCGAAGCGATCCGTCATCGCCCTCGCCGTCGTAAACGTAGCGAAAGAGATCCTGCGTCGTGACGACCTCGCCTTCCATGCCGGTCACCTCGGTGACATGGGTGACGCGGCGTTTGCCGTCGCGCATCCGGCTGACCTGAACGATGAGGTGTATGGCGCTCTGGATCTGTTCGCGCACGGCCTCGGGGGGCAGCTTGAAGCCCGCCATCGCCACCATGTTCTCAAGCCGCGTGAGCGCGTCGCGCGGCGTGTTGGAATGGATAGTGCACATCGATCCGTCATGGCCCGTGTTCATGGCCTGCAGCATGTCGATCGCTTCCTCGCCGCGGATCTCGCCGAGGATCACTCGGTCCGGCCGCATACGCAGCGAGTTCTTGAGAAGATGACGCATGGTGATCTCGCCCTCGCCCTCGAGATTGGCGGGGCGCGTTTCTAGTCGGACGACATGGGGTTGTTGCAGTTGCAACTCGGCCGCATCCTCGATGGTGATCGTACGCTCGCCGACATCGATCATCCGCGACAATGCGTTGAGCAGCGTCGTCTTGCCCGAGCCGGTGCCGCCCGAAATCAGAATGTTGAGCCGTGAGCGCGACGCGATCTTGAGCACGGTGGCCATCCCGGGAGAGATGTTGCCTTGGCGCGCCATTATGTCGAGCGTGATCTCTTTCTTCGCGAATTTCCGGATCGCGATGGCGGGTCCGTCGATCGCGAGCGGAGGCACGATGATATTGACGCGGCTACCATCCTTGAGCCGCGCGTCGACGAGTGGCTGCGACTCGTCCACGCGACGGCCGACCTCGGTCACGATCCGGGTTGCGACGTGCATTACATGCGCGTCGTCACGGAAGATCGTGTCCGTTAGCACAAGCTTGCCGCCGCGTTCGACATAGACCTGGCTCGGACCGTTGACCATGATGTCGTTGACCGAGTCGTCAGCGAGCAGCGGCTCAAGCGGGCCCAGACCGATCATATCGTCCACGAGCAGCCTGATCACGGTGCGCAACTCGCCGGCGTTGAGCTGAACGCGCAATTCGGTGGTGATCTGTTCGACGATTTCTCCGATCTGGCGGCGCAGCTGGTCGGGCGACAGGCTCGAGGCGACCGAGATGTCGATGCGCTGCATCAGGATCGGCATCACCTGCGCCTTGACATCATAGACGCGATTGTTGCGGGTCTCGGGGGCGGTCGCCGTGGCGCTCTCCTCGAGTGGATCATCGGCGGGATTCGCGCCGGTATCGCCGTCGCCGCTCGACTGCTGCTTGCGCTGCGCTTCATCGACCAGATCGCGCAGAAGCTGGCGTTGAATGTCGAGCGAGGGCCGTTGCGACGCTTCGGAAAGCGCCGCGTCCAGCGCGTCGTTGGCAAGTTCGAAGAGTTGGCGCTGGTTGAGCGCTTGCTGACCATCGAGCGCTGCTTGAAGGCGGGTCGTTGCCGCGGAACGCAGCAACGACAGCTCCGCACCGCCCGCCGGACCTCTCGCCATGTCGGTTGCAGAGTCTTCCATGTTCACCTCAACGTCCGAAGATACGACGCAGAGCGCCCCTTCGGACATCCTCCGGCACCCCCGCCATCTCCTTGCAAATGCCGATCAGCGTTGTCGTCATCCGGTGTTTGGGCTCTTGTTGCGCCAGTGGCCTCGCCGCGAGGCTGGCACGGTTCATTGCCTTCGTGTCGCTTGCGACGCTGGCCCGAAGGGGGCGCTCCAGACCGGCCTCGAACTCCTTCGGACTCACCTCCGGCGTCGCACTGACGCGGTTGGCGACGACATGAAGGCTGCATTCATGGTTGCGCTGCGTGGCGACCTTCGCGATCCGGTTCGCGTCGCGCAGGCCGGCGAGGCTGAGTTCGGCGACGACCACGAGATCGTCGAAACGGCTGAAGAGGGCCGCCTCGCGGTTCAGGAAATGGCGCGGCATATCGAGGACGCTCATGTCGAAATTGGCGCGCATCGTGTCAGCGAGACGGAGCATCTTGTCATCCGAGATCCGCACGGTGTCATCGAAATCCTCCTCGGTCGCGAGGACGTGCAGTGTCTTGGTCATCCGCGTCATCGCGTTCTGCAAGAACACATGATCGACCCTCTCGGGATCCTCGAAAGCATCGCGCAGTCCCCGTGTCGGTTCGATATCGAGCGACAGGGCCACCGAGCCGGCATAGAGGTCCATATCGACAAGCGCTGTACGGCGCGAAAATTTTTCCGCCATGATCCAGGCGGTGTTGATGGCCAGTGTGCTGGTGCCGACGCCACCGCGCGCGCCGAGCACCCCGATGACGCGTCCGGTGGGCTTCGTGCCCTCGGCCGGCTGCTCGAGGCGCACGAACACCTCGCCCAGCGCATCGGAATCCACCGGCTTGACGAGGTAATCCCGCGCGCCGGTCTTAAGCACGCGGCGGTAGAAGCGCACATCGTTGACAGTGCCGAGTGCGAGCACCGAAGCGCCGAGCCTTGCGAGTTCGACGAGCCCGGCTTCGGCCTCGTCAATGTCCATTTCGGAGATGTCGACAATGAGAAAGCGCGGCAGCGCCGTCACCCCGATCAGGCGCAAGGCAGTGTTCAGACCGCCCTTGCGGATACTCGCGCCGGTCCACCCGCGATTGGCCGCGAGGGTCTGTGCCGCGGCCAGAGCCTCGTCGTCCCCGACATAGGCCGCGAACGGCTCGCGATCAGAGTCGTCCTCGAACACCATCTCGGGGCGGACAAGCTCGGCGACCTGGGCCATGGCGTCAGTTACCTCCGTTTGTGTCGAGCGGGATAAAGACGACCTCACCGTCGCGCTGACGCCTGATCGCACCGGCCGCCGGCTCGCCGCGTGCCGGCCCGAGCGCGCGCGGCCTCGTCAGGTCGCGCTTTTCGGCCGCCATTTGCGCCAGGTTCGTGGGATTGGCGCAGTTGAAGGTCGGAAACGGCATGCGGTGAGCAAGATCACTTTCACTGTAGCCGCCATCCTTGCAGTCAACGCCGACCCCTTCGTGCCGGAAGACCTGCACGAGCGCCGTATTCTTGCCCGGATCCTCGCGGCTGAAGCCGGTCGCGGCGCTCAGCTCCACGCGCGCGGGGCCAGCATCGATCGCGCTGCGCAGACTCGCTCTTCGCTCGCGGTCACGGCGGTCGGATCCCGTGCCGCGCATGCTCACGATGACGTCGTCGCCACGACGAAGCCCGAGCTCGCCCAGAAATGCCGACAGCCGTTCGGCCTCGCCCGGGGCCAGTCGTGTGCAGCCGGGCATGAAGCGCACATCATGATGCGCCTCCGCGCCTTCGGCGACGAACTGGGCGCGCTCGAAGTTGCCGATCGGCTGCTCAGCGCAGCCAGCAAGCAGGAGGGTGAGCGCACCGGCCGCAATGGCTGGCCGAATCCGCGCGGGCAGACGATATACCCCCCTCATTCGAACGCAAACCCGGCAGTGCCGTGCAGACGCTGCTCACTGATGCCCGCGGGGGTACTGTCGCCGCCCTGAAAGCGGCCGAGGAGAATTCGCTCGAAGTCGTTCGGCGGTTGGAAGCCATCGACGGGCGTGCGCAGATCGTCGGGATGCGATGGCTGGACAACCACGGGCGTGACCATGATCACGAGCTCAGTCTGCTCGCGTTGAAAGCCGCTGGAGCGAAAGAGCGCCCCGAGGATCGGGATGGAGCCGAGCCCCGGCACGCGCGCGACATCCTGCGACGATGAGTTCTCGATCAGACCGGCGATCGCGAAGCTCTGGCCGCTTGCCAGATCCACGGTTGTCTCTGCGCGGCGTGTGCTGAGCGCGGGCTCTTCGCCACCGGCCGCGAAGTCGAGATCGCTGACCTCGGTGGCGACCTGAAGGCTGATGCGATTGCCGTCGATCACTGTCGGCGTGAAGCTCAGCCCGACGCCGAAATCCTTGAACTGCGTGGTCGCGTTGCCGTCCTCGTCAAATTCACGAAAGGGGAATTCGCCGCCGGCAAGGAAATTTGCAGGCTCGCCGGTGCGCGCCGTCAGGTTCGGCTCCGCGAGGATTGCGACAAGGCCCTCTTCGGCGAGGGCTTCGAGCACCACATTCACGTTGATGTTTCCCGGGTTGCGCGTCACGTTTACGCCGTAGCCGCCGTCGACTCCACGGCCGCCGCTGAAGCTCGTGCCGCTGCCGATGCCAAGCTCGTTCCAGCGAATGCCGAGCTGACGGTCCATGTTGCGGCTGACCTCGGCGATGCGCACCTGAAGGTTCACCTGAACCGGTTCCTCAATCTCGAGCCGGTTCACGATGCGCTCCGCATCAGCGAACTGCCGCGCGGCGCGCATGACGTCCTCGGCCTGCTCCGGGTTCTGCACGCGCCCAGTCACGACGAGCGAGTTGTCAATAGTGCGCGCACGGACGGGTTGGCCGGGTGCGACGTGTTGAAACGTCTCGGCAAGGGCGCTCGCATTGTGCCCGACGCGGACATTCGCGGACATCAGCACCCGGTCATCTTCATCGAGCGCGAAAAGCGACGTTTCTCCCACCCCGGTCGCGGTGAGGTAGAGAAGGCGCGACGAGCTGACCTGCACGTCGGCCACCTCGGGGTCGGCGATGAAGACATCGCTGAAGTCGGAGCTGGTCCGGATCAGCTGCCCCGTGCCGACGGTCAGCGAAACGTCGCGCTCCTGCTGGGCCTCGACGAGTTCGAAGGCCGGGGCGGCGAGCGGGGCGAGGGCGAGGCCCAGGGCGATCACGCTCGCGGCGGCCATGCGCCGGCCGGGTGGAAGGGTGTTGCTGATATGCCTGCTCACGACTGCTCTCCTCGTTTCATTCGGCGGTTTCGCCGGTATCGCCGGAGAGCGGCTCAGCGGGTCCAGAAGCGCTCAGATCGACCTCAGAGACCGCGATGCCCCGCACGACCCGGACGCGCCGGGACACCTGCGCGGGCTCTTCGGGCGCCGCACTGATCTCGCCCTCTGGTTGTTCCATGATACCGAAATGCAGGCTGAGCAGCGAAGAGATATCTGAGTCGATTGTCATGGTGCGGCTATTTTGCCGCACTGCTTCGGGCGTTGGATCGCGGGCGGGCGTGTCGGAGCGGGCGAGCTGCAGCATGTTGACCCCGGCAATCTCGTCCACCTCGCCCGTGGGATCGTCGTCGCGCAAGGAGTTCAGGACCAGTGACAGATCCCCGAGGCGGCGGGCGAGGGAGATAACCTCGGCCTGCTTCGAGGTGACCTCGAGCGTGATCGTGTTGCCGACACGCGCCTCGCGCGTGCCGCTTTCGAGTTCGCGGTCGATCGCGAGGACGCGCCGCTTGCCGAGCAGGGTTTCGCTGGCGCGCATGTCGCGCTCGGAATTCGCGTCGTCGCTGGAGACCTGGTAGGTCATGATGAGGTCGACGCGGTCGCCGGGCAGGACATGCCCGCCGACCGCGGAGGTTTCGGAGACCGGGACGGCGATCGCGCGCTTTCCCGGTTCGAGGACAGCGGCGAGAAAGCCGCGCTCGCCCGGCTGGATCGTGGCCGAGCGCGCGATGGGCATGCCCTCGGCGAGCGGTTGGCGCGCGACGGCGCCGTAGAGGAGGTCCTCGCCGTCGTCATCCGCGCGGATCATTTCCGCGGACACGGCGCCCTCGTCGAGCGAGGTGGTGCGCAGATCCTCGGGGCGGATCAGGGCGCCAGCGGCGAGCGACGCGACCGGCACGAAGATTTCCGCCTTCGGGTCCGGCGCGGGCGTCTCGGACTCTTCGGCGACAGGCGCCTCGGGCGCCTGCCGCGATTGCATGAGGTAGAGACCCGTCCCCCCGGCCACGAGCATCGCAATCATGAGTATCAAAAACATACGCATTTCGACCTCGCGGAAGGGGTGTTGGCGTCATGGAACTCGAGCTTCAGACAGCCCGCTTTGCCGGCTTATTCAGGATCGTTCGTATCGAGATCCGAGTCATCTACCGCATCATCGAGCTCATTGCCGATCCCAGCAAAAATATCCCCGAGGCCGTCACCGATGAAGCCCATCCCGACGATCGCGGCTACAGCGATCAGTGCCGCGATTAAACCATACTCGATGGCGGTGGCGCCCTTCTCGTCGGAGCGCAGGGTCTTGAGAAGTGTAAACAGGTAGGCCATGAAATTTCTCCTTTTCGCCGTGGGGGTTCCACCGGGAAAGGGATATCGATTCGCGTCCTGTTCTCAAAAACGGAAACGCATAAAATGCATATCAAAACCGTCCGGTTCGGCGGTGAATCGTTAGGATTTTATCAACATCTCCTTCAAGCCCGTCTACTGGCGTCGTTATGCCGTTGATTTACTGGCCTGTCGAAAGGTAAACGTCTACGATAAGCCAAAATTTTTATTGAAATTCGATGGAATATTACAGCCCCGGCGGCGATGTTTCTGAGTGCCGGGGATATTTCCGCCGCGTGCGGGGAGGGCGAAATTCTGCCTGCCGCGATTCGACCGGCGCGACGGCCAGCCGGGCGACTCAGGGAACCCCGGTGCGGCGCAGCCCCTCGAGAAAGGTCGTGGTCTGGTCCCGGCGCTTGACGAAGAACAGCCGCTCCTGCGCGAGGCCGCGCGTGAAGCCCGGCCGCGCGCGCATCAACTCGCGGCGCGCCGACTGCGCCGCCTCGGGATCGTCCAGAAACCCCAGCGCGGCGGTGCGGTTGGCATGCGCCCAGTAATGCGCATTGGGCACCAGCGTGGCCCGGCGCGCCCAGTGCGCGGCATCCTCGACCTGGCCGCCGAACAGATGCGCGAGCGCGCGATACGACATGAACGCCCAGCGGAACGGGTCATGCGGGCTCAGCGCGATGGCGCGGTCGAACTGCTCGAGCGCCGCGTCGATGCGCCCCTCATAGGCCAGCGAGTCGCCCAGCCCGCAAAACGACAGCGCGTGGCACGGGTTGAGCGCGACGGCGTGTTCGAGCGCGTCGATCGAGCGGGCATATTCGCGCCGCACCAGCCGCACCCGGCCCAGCGTGAAGAAGGCGTTGGCCTCCTGGTCGTCGCGCGCCACCCCGGCCTCGGCCAGCCGCAGCGCCTCGTCGAGGCGGGCGGCGTCGATCGGGCCCTCGAAATACACCATC
>LFCJ01001238.1_pt1 | contig 17573 bp, 24 predicted proteins | sample 643141 | NCBI WGS metagenome assembly LFCJ01 (sample SAMN03766243, study PRJNA286221) | soda lake metagenome | biome: soda lake; feature: Kulunda steppe; material: water; isolation source: sample B1-Br-g2 brine of Lake Bitter-1 | place: Russia: Kulunda steppe | collected 2010-07
ATCTGTATACGGAATATATTTTCTTGCATCTTTATTCCATGTAGGACATTGCGTTAAAAAGTCAACATGAGCAAATCCTTCATGTTCAGAAGCTTCTTTTAATATCTCAGATGCTTGATTTGGATTTACAGCAGATGTTCTTGCTACATAAGATGCACCTGAAGCTAATGCTAATGAAAGTGGTCTAACAGGTTCTTTTGCAGAACCTTTTATTTCTGTCTTAGATTTATGACCTTTTGGGGATGTTGGAGATGTTTGTCCTTTTGTTAATCCAAAAATTTCATTATTAAATACAATATAGGTTAAATCATGATTTTCTCTTGCTGCATGTATAAAATGATTTCCACCAATTCCATATCCATCACCATCTCCACCTGCAACAATAACTTCTAAATCTGTATTTACAATTTTTGCACCTCTTGCAACCGGTAATGCTCTACCGTGTAATGCATGAAATCCATAACTTTCAAAGTAACTACTTAATTTACCTGAACAACCAATACCAGTTACAAGTAATATTTCATCCGGCGATTTTCCTCTTTCTGCCATAGCTTTTTTAAGAGCATTAAGAACAGCGAAATCACCACAACCCGGACACCACGTTGCTTGTGGTTCTATCGCTGGAGTAAATTGGTTTTCATCTGTACGAGAATTGTTATTATTCTGTAATATACTAAAATCATTCATTTTGAATCACCTTTGTAATTTTGTTTCCAAGTTCTTTTGGCGTAAATGGATTGCCATTATATTTGATAATCGATTCTAAATTTTTACCTTCGAAAGAAACATTTTTTAATAATTCATCTTTGAATTGTGCTGTTGCATTCATTTCAACAACAATTATATTATCATGTTTATTTATAAATTCTTGTACCTCTTTTTGTGGGAATGGTTTTAATTCACTTATACCCATACTATTTAATTTTAATCCCTCATTATCATATAGTGTATCCACAGTTTCAAATACAGTTCCTTGAATACTTCCGAAACAAAGAATAGCTGTATTTGCATCTTCGTGACCATGTTCTGTTTGATATGTATTATCTAAAGAATTTAATTCTTCTCTAATATCGTCTAATTTTTTAATACGTCTAGACATTATTTCATATCTGTTATCTGGGTCTTCTTCTATATGACCTTGTTTATTATGTTCATTTCCAGTAGTTAAATATCTACCATCTTTTTGACCGGGTAAACTTCTTGGACTATAGCTTGAACCTAACTCATCTAAATATCTATATCGATTAAATTTTCCAGATTCATGATGAGGTAATTCTGCAATTTCATCTTCTGTTAATGTTGTTCCTAAGTCACCACCATTTGTTTCTGTCTGTGTGAATACAGACTTATCAACATTTCTCAATTCACCACTTATTTTTTGGTCAATAAGAATCACGCTTGGGAGTTGATATTTATATGCTAATTCAAATGCTTTACGCGTCTGAATGTATGCCTCTTCAATATTACCGGGGGCAAATACTACTCTTGTTGTATCTCCTTGACTTGTATATAATACATGATGTAAATCAGATTGTTCTGGTTTTGTTGGTAAACCTGTAGCAGGACCCCCTCTTTGAGCCTCTACTAACACAATAGGTATTTCTGCCATTTCAGCTAAACCTATCGATTCACTCATTAATGCAAATCCACCACCACTAGAACCTGTTAGTACTTTTGCGCCCGCGTGACTAGCACCAATTGCCATACAACAAGCTGTAATTTCATCTTCTACTTGTTCTGCAACACCACCATTTTTTGGAATTAACTCTGATAATGTTTGATATACTGTTGTCCACGGAGTCATTGGATATCCTGAAACAAATTGAACTCCTTCATCTAAAGCACCATAAGATATAGAGTGACTTGCAGATAATAATAATTGTTCTTCTTCATGTTCAGAACGTGGTATTGAATATTTTGAAGAATTATCTTTTGCTCTTTCTTCAGCTTCTTTTAAAACATTTAAATTCATCTCTTTAATTTCCCCGCTCATTTTTTCAGAAATAATATCTCTAACATATTCTAAACCTGTAGAATCAATTAAAGATAACATATATCCAACCATAGCTGTATTCTTAATTACAGTTCGTCCATGTTTAGATGCTAAATCTCTGAAATTAATGTCATGAACATCCCAATTGTATTCTTCTACTTTGTTTTCAAATTCTTTCGGAAAATCATTTTTATCAAGTAATCCAGAATCATAAATAATAATACCTCCTTCAGATAAATCATCTAAATTCTCTGTTAACGGTTTTATTTCTTCATTTCCATAATATGCATTTTCTGTCGGATTTCTAGCAAATGAGTCACCAAGAGCAAGTAAAATATCATATTCATCTGGTCTTGAGCGAACTTTTTCATCTGATACTCGCAATTCAACATATGTGTGACCACCTCTAATTCGTGATGGATAATGCCTGTGAGTAAACACATTACATCCAGAACGCATTAATGCTTTTGCAAGATTTGTACTTGTTGAATCAATACCATCTCCACTACCTCCTGCTATACGAATCGTTGTCGATTTCATACAACTATTCTTCGTTTTATCTTGTATTAATACTTACGTCATATTTAATTCGTAACTTATTATAATTTTAATGTAATAATATTTATATGTTTGTGAATGTATTATAATACAATGAATTATATAAAAACTATAAATTTGTTTATTATTTCATTATTTGTCATATCTATGTTTAGTATGACCGTAGTTTCTGCATCAGATAATGAAACGGTAACAGGAGAACCTGATATTAATATAGATATTGATAATGATAATGTGACCCCTGGAATAGAATCTCAAAGAAATCTTACTATAGAAAATACAGGTTTTATACAACAAGAAGGTGAAGAAGAATTTGAGAATATTGTTACAACGGCTGAAAATTTATCTATATCGTTGAATTCAAATTCTGCGAATGTCACTCCAGAATATGAAGACATAGAAACGTTACCAAAAAATGAATCTGTAGATATTCCTGTTTTGTTTGAAACGGATAGAAATCATTCGAATGGTTTTGATTTAACAGTAGAAATTGACTATAATTATACTTCAGAAATAAAATATGATTCCGTAGATAATACTGTACTAGAAACCGTAGAATCTTCTGAATCTATTATAGAAATTTTTAATTTTGATACTAATAAAGTTCCAAATATTGTTATATCTGAGATAAATTCAAATATTTCTGTTAATGAAAATGGAAAAGTTGGATATAAATTTACAAATGAAGGTACAAAAAAAGCAAAAGATATAAACATTAATTTATTATCACAAAATCCAAGATTAAATTTAGATGATACAGATATTATTAATGAGTTAGATATTGATGAATCTAAAGAATTATTTTTTGATACGGCATTTTCAGATACTGCATCAGAAAATTCAGATTATAAATTTAAATCAAATATATCATATACATATAATGATGATATTTCATATACAGAAATAAATACGTATAATATTAGTCCAGAAAAAGAAAGAAACATAGGTATTTCTATATCTGAAAATGATTTATATGTTGGAGATAAAGGAAAATTAATACTAGAATTAGAAAATACAAATAATATCACGTTATCAGATTCAACGGTTAACGTATATTCTGATTCAACAAAATTTGAAATTGAACCTACAGATAAATCACAGTATATAGGTGATTTTGAATCAAAAGATACGAAAAAAATATTTCTTGATATATCATTTTTAGATAATATAAATGAAGATTTAGATTACAAAATAAATTTAGATGTTGAATACAAGAATGAAAATGAAAATATTATTCAATCTGATTTTACTATTTCACCTAATGAAGAAAGAAATTTCGATGTGACTGTTCAAGATAATTCTGTACCCGTAAATGGATTTGGAGATATTGATTTTGAATTAGATAATAAGAATAATGAAGATTTTGATGATGTAGATATTTCATTTGATACAAGAAGTTCAAGTATATTATTTAATTCTGAGGATACAACATACACACAACGTATAGGTTCATTTTCAGATACAGAACAATTTTCTGTTAGAGCTAATGCATTATCTTCAGCAAGTAAAGATAAATTATATACATTAGAATATGTGATTACATATACAGATAAAAATGATATAACAAACGTGTTTGAGGATAAAGTAGATATAGTTTTAGAAGAGGAACAAGACATTGATGTTTCTTTTAAAAATAACAATGTATCTGAACGTTCAAATACAGATTTGAAATTGAATGTTAGTAATTTTGGACCTAAAGATTTAAAAGATATTGAATTGACTGTACAAGCAAGAAATGATATAACGATAAAAAATTCAGATATTCGATTAGATGAATTAGATGCACATGGAAATAGCACTGTAATAGTTCCTATTGAAACGCCATTAAACCCAAGTTCATATACGCAAAATATTGATTTAATTCTTGAATATACCTACGATGAACTACCAAATGTTGATATATTTGAAACCGTTGAGACAATTTATATTGATGAAATTGATTCTGAATTCTCTGTAAATATATCTAATAATACTATTACGCAAGGTGAAGAATCAACAGTTCGCGTTGAAGTAACAAATAATTTGAATGAATCCGTGAAGAATGTAGATGTTGATTTTAGTGCGACAAGTCCTTTATCAGTATCAGATAGTAGCTCATATATTGATAAATTATCTTCTGGAGAATCTAGGTATATAAACGCAACAGTATCTTCATCAGGTAGTGCCACTCCTAATTCATATCCGTTAGATGTTGATTTCAAATATGACAATGAAAATGGTGATTCACAATTATCTGAAATATATACAGTATCAATTAATGTAGTTGAGTCCGATGATTCATTTATATCTCCAATTGTGATTGTTATATTAATTACATTTGGTGCAGTAGGCGGTGGGATATATTATATAAAAAGAATTAAAAATGAAAACTAATATTACAGACACAGTAGATGATTTAATCACAAATCAAAGTAAGCTCGTCATAATAGTATTTTTATTAATTACAATTATATTTTTCTTAGGATTTTTTCAAATAAGTTCTGATGGAGGAACAGCACAATTTATAGACGGAATTGAATCTGTTGAAGCATTAGAAAATATTAATGAAGAATTCCAAATTCGAACTGTTGATGAAGGAGATAATACAGAGTCCACGCAGTTAATCCAAGAACGAAGAAATGTATTGAGTAAAGAAGCATTATTAGAACAAGCAAAGTTTGAACGTGAAATTTCAAAACGGGATGATTTTAGAATCACCAATATAAATAGTGTTTCAAAACAAGTTGCATTATCTTTAGACCCAACATCAGATACACCTTCACAACGCGTTAACACTCTAGAAAAATCTACAGAACAAGAAATTAAAAATGCCGTAAGGAGCGTATTAGAAACAGATTCATTTAGAAATATTGTAAGTGATGACTATAATAGTGTTGACGTTAAAGCAAGTATTACAATATCTACGACAGAACATGTATTGCGTGGTTCTCAAGATGATGAGCCTACAGCCGGGACAGAAGATAGTTCTCCTGTCGAATCAATTCAATTAAATATGGCTAATTTCGCAGATAATAGAGGATATTCAATTACCGTTTTTGGTGGTGGAATACAATCAAATGAATTAGGTTCTGTTATAACAGATTCATTATCTTTAGTTATTCCTGCTGCTTTGATATTTATAACTATTTTTCTGATTGTTGCATATCGTGACCCATTTGATATTATTATTGGACTTATTTCATTATTTATTGTTTTAATATGGACTTTTGGGTTTATGGGATGGTTTAATATTCCATTTACGCAAGTATTAATTACAATACCACCATTAATATTAGCTGTAGGTATTGATTTTGGAATACACTCAGTAAATAGGTTTAGAGAAGAATTTAATGATAAGTCCATTTCAAGAGAAGAAGCAATGATTAAATCTAACAGACCATTATTTATTGCATTTGCTCTTGTTGCAGGTAGTACATCTATTGGATTTGGTTCAAATATTACAAGTCCATTAGAATCACTACAAGAATTCGGAATTGTTGCGTCAATTGGTATATTTTTCACATTTATTGTGTTTGGAATATTTTTACCAGCTTTAAAACTTGAAGTTGATAAATTAAGAGATAAATATAATGTATATGAATTCGGTTCGAAACCTATTGGAAATGATAATTCTATTATAGGGTATGTTTTAGCAACAATAACAAAATATAATATTAAATATCCTTTTGTAATAATATTCATAGTTTTAACAATGTCTATTGCTGGAGGAATGTATGCTATCGATATTGATAGTGAATTTTCAGAAGAGACATTTTTACCACCTGAAGAATTGCCTAGTTATATAGAACTTGCCCCGTCAGAAATTGAACCATATCAAACGCCCAGAATTAATAATTTGAGAAATGATAATTTTAAACAATTTGGAGAATCTAGTCTTATAATATATATTTCTGATAATTTAAGAGATGATTCCTCATTGGAAGAAATTGATAGAATGAATAATTATGCTCCAAATGACGTTATAAAAACAGATGAAAATAAAAATGTTGAAGTAACAAATATTGTTTCATTCATACAAAATAATGAATTTTCTGAAAATACAAATCAATTAATAGAAAATTCTGATACAACTAATAATAATATACCCAACCGAAATATTGATTCTATATATAATAATATTGAATCTGATAATAGACAATCACAACTATATATATCAGAGAAAAGAAATTCTGCTCGCGTTATTTATACTGTTGAAGAAAGTGCAACAACAGATGAAATAATTGATGCTGGAAATACAATTACAGAAAATACGAGATTAAATGCTATTCCAACCGGTGAAGCAATAGTATTCAACGAAGTATCTGATTTACTCGTAGATTCTACTATAAATAGTTTAATTGTATCCATATTAATGACCATTATATTTCTTACATTTTCATACAAATACATAAATGATAGCTATTTATTAGGTTTTATAAACATTATTCCAGTTATTGTGTCTGTAGTTATGTTAGCTGCAACTATGAAATATTTAGGTATTTCATTAAACCCCATAACATCAATTAATCTTGCAACGTCAATTGGTATTGGACTTGATTATACAATTCATTTAACTCATCGAATATCTGATGAATTAAATATTAAAAATACAAATGACGCACTTATTAATTCGGTTCAAAAAACTGGAGGGGCATTATTTGGAAGTGCTATAACAACAGTTTTTGGTATCGGTTCATTATATTTAGCAATTATAGGTGTATTAGCTGAATTTGGATTAATAGTTGCACTTGGAATACTATACTCTTTCGTTTTCTCAATATTATTAATTCCACCATTATATATTATTGTTGAAAAAATTAATTAATTCCCATCAAATAAATCTCTTAAAAACAACTAGTATTTATTATTTCTAATTTCAGAAAGAATCTTTTTAAATTTATCTAATTCATTAATATCTATACTCAATGTTTCTACATGATTAAATTCACCAGTTTCTTTATTTTGATAATAAACATAGTATTCCATAGTATCATTTCCCGTTTTTTCAAATCTAAAATCTCGGAATTCATACCTATCAAAATTTTCTGTCGTAGCTTTATGTCTAAGTTGTTTTACACTATATACTTTTTTACCCCAATTATCGGACATATTTAAAAATATATAATTAACCCTTATATATTTTTGTATTTTATTAAATTTAATTTATACATAGCATAAAAATATTTATAATTTTAATTAATTATTACATAAAATATAAATAATTTAATAATTAATATTAATTATGACTGTTAAATTACAAAAGAATGATTTGCATCCAAATTCAATAATATCAAATTTAAAATACGAAAGTGACGCAACAATTGATTCAATATGTCCTGAAGAAATAATAATTAAAGATATGAAATTAATTCCAATGCACAAAGCCAATTTTAACAAAATAAGGAATTTGTTCGCGTATGTAAGTGATGATGTTTTCAATAATTATGGTTCAGAAAATCATGATTTACCATATGAAACTCGACAATATATTGATAGAAAAGAAAAATTATGAAAAACGTAAAGTGGTATGAATACGTAATAATATATAATAAAAATTATATTGATAAAACATATCTAAATGCAGGAAGTAAATTAGATAATTTTGAACGAGGAATTTGGCTTAAAAAAGATTATTGAGGTAAAAAAATATCTCAAAAAATAGCTGATAGATTAATAAATATTACATATAATGAACTTGATGCATCATATTTTACGGTTGAATGTGTAATTCAGAATAAAAAATCAAGAAAATCAATTGAAAATTATATTCGAAGGTATAATGGTTCTTTTTATCAATAATGGAGGAGAATACCACGGAGCTTGACCCGTGGATGAATCCAAATCGACACGTTTAATAGTGGATACATATATGTATTATATACGGTCAGAGAGTGTTTGAAACTCTGAAAAAGAGTACGATGAACTCCCGAATTAAGCTTCATAAGCTGGTTCACAGTAGAGCTAACCTACTCAAGTAAGATGAGTAACAATCTGACAAACAGTGCTAGGACTGGGATGGTCCAAAGTTACGCCCGTGGAGACTGGAACCTCTGCAACGCAAGTTCTCTCGTAGAAGCAGGAAGCATCGACCCTTGAGGTCGAGGTAATTCACGGTATGGTTCCGCGAACAAATGTTATTTATAACTCAAATCAACTTAATAAGAAAAAAGTTGTTAAACATCCAGAATGGCTTATCACAAAACAAGATTATGAATCTTATGATACTGGAATATCTACAACAATACCAAATCTAAACTATGAAGATATACATTTTGATGATTATTATATCTAATTGTTTGCAAATCGGAATTATTAAATAGATAAATAATATAGATATATTATGGAAAAACCAATTTTAGATATTTATAATGCAATTAATGAATTATATAATCGTATAGAAGAATATGATAATAGTAAAATTGGATATAAAATTAAATATTTAGCTGATTATTATCGGATAAATATTGAAAATAAAAAATCTGTATTTGAAGTAGATTTTCCAGAATATAATAATAGTTATTTTCATTTAAACAACCATGCAAATATTTTAAAACTATCTAATAAATATAACATTAACTCATATATTGTTCGTGATTTAACAAAATATTATATGGAATTTTCATATCTTAATGGATATAAAAAGAAAAACACAAATTATGAAACGCTTGATTTAACAGATTATAAAACAGATGATTCAAAAAAAATTATTACAAAAATGCAATAATTTAATAAATAACAAAAAATATACAACACAACAAATATACGTATCATTAATGTTATTAGATAGACTATATTATTTTAACGAACAATTTGAATCAAATGATGTAATCCTTAGATTAATAAAAGACATTTCATCAGAGGTTGAAAATATGTATGATACTTATGAACCAAAAACAAAAATGGAATGGAATAAATTTGGTTCATCTTTAAAATATACATATGATGAATTACATCATGAATGTTTGAAAGAAATAGAAAGACAAAAGGTTATACGAAAAATCAAAGATGGAGAAATAACAATAGATTAATTTTTATTAAAATATCATATAAAAGTATGTTCAACATTAATTCAGTATATTTAAATAACTATAATCTAAATTTCTTACTATGCAAGATACGTATACTATCGATAATAAGATAAGAAATGCGAAACTAGCTGAATCTAAAATTACAAATTTAAAAGCTAAAAAAGAATCCGATGAAAAATATTTAGGAACTCCTACGAAAGCTAGTATTCAAAATGTTATAACAAAAGACTTAGAAGAAAATGTTGTAATTAGATTTATTGTTGAATTACCTAATGAAAAAAAGGGCCATATTGATTTTACAGAATACATGGTTAATGAAGGTGAATTAGATATATTTTTAGAAAATATTGGTTGTACAACAAATGATTTTTCAAATGGATTTTATGAAAAAATTCCTGTTACATATACTTCTCTTCATGGTTGGAAAGCATTTTACGCTCAAAATAAATCAACATTAAAAACACATCTAGGAAATTCTCTCTTGAAAGAATTAGAACCTGAATCTGCACATATTAGGCCAAATAAAAAATTGAAATTAATGTATCATAGCCTATTTTATTTAACGGCAATATTATTTACGTATCTTATTGGTTTGTCTGTTGAAGGATTTACATTTGGAATAATGTTTGGTATAATTGTATGGATTGTAATTTGGTATTTAGATGCTATGTGGGCCGGATTAAATAGTCCAAGAGAATTAAACGTTAAAACTTAAATAGTTACCGTAATTTATATCCAATTGAATGTTTATAAACAGTATTATTATGGAATCCCCAAACTTCTGAATACTCTGCTCCCTCTGTACCTACAAGAACAGCACTAAAAGAATCTTCTTTAATAATACTATCTAAATCATGAATTAGACCTAATTCATGTAATCTATCTTCACCAATATAATCAAGTATTTTATTAACATTATATTGGTCTCTGATTAATGTTAAATTTTCATCATCAATATTTTCTGCACGTTTTGTAATAAGTTCACCCATAATTATTTATTTTATGTTATATGTTAAATATATTTTCATTGTATAAAATATTTTATATATTTATTTTACGTAATAATATATCTTTATATATTTAAAAAACATAGTTAGAATATGAATAAAAAAGTATTGCAATTTAAATTAGAAAATGAAAATTTCTGTATAGATATAAATAAAATTGAAGAAATTGTTGAATCTGAAAAGTTGACAAATATTCCTAATACAAATAAATATGTAGAAGGTGTTATGGATTTACGGGGAAACGTTACTAAAATAATTAATCCTAAATATTTATTAAATATTGATAATAAAAATAATTTGGGTGATTTTGTAATTGTATTTGAAAATAATAAAGAAAGTATAGGTTGGATTGTTGATGAAGTAAAAAGTATCATAGATATTTCGGATGAAAATATTAATAAACATATGGCAACAAATCAAGATAATGTTAATGGTGTTATAAGCATCGATGATGAATTTTTTGTACTTGTAAATCCAATAGCAACATAACTTTTATTTAATTTAATTTATAAATATATTTATGATAATTCGTAATTGTATTAAATGTAAAGAATATAAATATATAAAAAAAGATGGGTATTGTAGAGCTTGTTTAAATGAAGATACGATTTCTAAGTTAGCAAAATCATCCAGTGGTTCCTTGAAACATAGATTTTTGATTAAAAAATCTAATGAATATTTTATGAAATTAAATTTTATGATAAACATTACTTCACCTAAAAATAAAAAATCAGACATTATAGCTAAAAATCCACTTAAAAATAAATCATTACATAATATTAATAAACCAATACATAAAGATATATACAAACATTTTGGAACAAAAGATATAAATATTAATATTGAAATATCTACGGTTGTTAGAAAAAATCATATTGTTAACAAATTAAATAAAGCACATGCGAATAATAGATATTGTCTATTTATTGTTCAAGACGGATTATCGAATAAAAATAATTTCACATATTGGGCAGAACTACTAGAAAATACAATCTCTATGAGTAGTTCATCTATAAATACGAACGAATGGTCTACACTAATTTATTGTACTAAAGATAATGAATTCAAACTATATGAAAATAAAAAAGTAAATAAATTAGAATTAAATAAATATATTTAAATCTTAAAATATATAACCATGTACTATATAGTTTTTAATATGGATTTAATTACATCTGATTACAAAAATAACGTTAAAAAATTGGCCCAAGATTCAATGAAACATTTAGAACCTATTTGTCAATCTTGTTGGGATGATGGTAAAGATGACCCATTAGGGTTATATAATGGAGTAAATACACCATATAATAAAGCTATAAATAAATATGTAGATGAAATTATTGATAACCATCCAGAAGCTGATTATATGTGGTCTACAGAAATAAGAGACGAATTAATAGATATTTTTTATCAAGAAAGAAGATGGCAATTTAATGGTTCATCTAGAAAAGTAAATCATACATTAGAATGTTATTATTGTTATCTTGAAAGAAAGAATAACGAAGGTGAATTGTCGATTCGGATTTCAGATATTACAGCATCAGACTTATTAAATAAAAAACCTGAAGATTGGTTATAATTAAATCGTAATGTATTTATTTTACGTATGTATATAGTAGTGTATGCCAAATACAAATCCAATATTTAGAGCAATGGATTGGGGTTATGTTTTACATTCATTACCAAATGAAATATCTTATTTCTTACCGAGTGGAGACCCTTTAGATAATAAAAAAGAAATTAAAAAAGAAATTGAACGTTTTAAATTTGGTCCAGAAGTTAGGTATCAGATGCATCTGTATACTAAAGGTGAAATCACAGATGAAGAATTTGAATCTAATGTTGATAAAATAATTTCTGAATATGATAAAGATAAGTTAGAAGAATTTAATACGAACTTGTCAATTATTGAAAACGGTTTACAATGTAGTTTATATGAAAAGTATCTACCCTTTTTTAAAACAATTGATTTAAAAAATAATGAAGTTAAAAAAGCTATTTATAATATAAATAATATTTCTTTTTTATATGAACGTAAAAATAAAGAGCTTTTGAAAGAAAATAATAAATAATTCGTTAATCATATAGTTAAGTATATACGTTCGTGTTTATAATACGATATCATGGCTGATGATTTGTCTGAAAAACATTTAATCGAAGTTATATATACACATGAAAAATTATCTGAAAAAATAAAGTTTATTATTAAAAATACAATAACAGGACAGATAATATCATTATTTTGGGTAATGTTTATTATCCAATTTATTATTTATCCTATTTTTATTGGACCAATAATAATTAATGAAACTATATCCACTCACTGGTCTTCTTTATTTACATTATCTGTAGGAAATGAACAATATGTTTGGACATACTTTACGAGTATTTTTTCACATGGTGGAATATTTCATATTATTCTTAATTCAATAGTATTGTTTTCTTTTGGATTAATTATTGAAAATGAATTTTCAAAAAAGCAATATTTAGCAATGTTTATTTTATTTGGTTTAATTGCTAATATTGCTCAAATATTAACAGTAAATGTTGCTTATTCGATAAATTTTATTCCAATTTATATTGAGTCTATAGATGAATTTATGTTACTTGGTGCAAGCGGAGCTATTGCGGGATTTATCGGTTTAGTAACGATAAAAGCACCAAATGCAATTATACAAATAATAATTTTACCATTTATAAAATTTAAATTAATTACAGGAGTTATATTGTTTTTACTACTAAGTAATTTACTTATATTAGTATATGGTTTTGGAGCATTTAATATAGCACATGTTGCTCACATTGTAGGTATTCTATCTGGAATGATATATGGAATAAAGTTATATGTTATAGAAGATGTAGAATATGTTGTTCGTACACAATATTATAATTTCAAATTGTTATATTTTATGGTACGTTACATCTAAAAACATCTAAAAATTAATTTGTACCTTTTCTTCTGCTTTTTCAATTCGTTCAATGGCATCCATTGTAAGATTAGTATTAACCCATGGATTTGCACAAAAGACTTTATTTAACTCATAATTTTCATTTTGAGCAAACATTTTAAAATCATGAACCGTAACTAAATTATCTTTACGTACTTTACTTTCTGTATATTCTTCAAATTTGAATGTTATTTCTTCATATTCTTCTTCTGTTAATACGGTATTTGCCATAATAAATCAATATTTATTATGTGTTATATATTTTATGTTTTAAATAATTAATAAGATATATAACATATGTATTATATTTTATTTATATGAACGAAAAAGAACTTCGTAAAATTTGGAATGCGGCATTAGAAAACTTTGAAAATAATGCAAATAATTATTTTGAAAAAGAACGAGAAGTTGTCGTAAATGATGTTACATTATTATTTAATGTGGATATTGATAATGCTATTCATTATACAACAATATCAAAAAGTATGGATGATTTAATATATGTAAAAGAACATCCTAAAGGACATAATGTTAAAGAAGTTTTACATAGTTTCGAACAATTTAAAAATAGAGTAGAAAATTTTGCAAATAGTGTAACTTATTAAAGTATATAGGTTTTAAATTAATTTAAATCTTTTTATAATAAAATATTTAAACCTGTTTATATAATATATATTATGAATATAACAGATTTATTATTTCTTAGTATTTTTATAATAGTAGGATTCGTAATGTTGTATTTCTGTGTAAAACTCATTAAAAGAATAAAATTAATACAAAATTCTGATGAAGTTTCAATAAATGAAGCTGTAAATAGAGATGATATTGTACAAATAAATGGAAAAGCAAAAAAATACAAAGATGTTTTAAAATCACCATTAGAAGATAAAGATTGTTTTGCATATGATTATTCTGTTGAAAAAAGAAGTAGACGAAGAGGAAGAAATGGAAGGCGAAGAACAAAATGGAGAACAATAGAACAAGGTGATGATTCTGTTGATTTCATTTTAGAAGATGATTCTGGAACAGCATATATACATACAGAAGATGCTGAAAAGTTATTAGATAAAGAGACAAATTATTCTATGTCTAATTCATCTTCTATTCCATCTACGGTTGCACAAAATAATAATTTATCATTTGATTTAATGGGATTTAACTTTGGTCAAAAATTGCGATTAAAAGAAGGTACAATACAACCAGATGATGAGATATTTGTAATCGGAAAATACAAAAATAGAAATCCTAAAAATAATGAAACATTAGAAATTGATTCAAATGAAAAAATATATATCTCAGATAAAAATACAAAAAAAGCAATACGAACATTGATGATGAAATGTGCAATATATTTATTCATCGGAATACTATTTATAATAATACCTGTTATGATTTTAATAGGAGGTTAAATATATTAAAATAATACAAATTGAGTACAATTAATATACATGTTGTAAGTGTATTCTAATTTTGTTCATATCCGTCTGGAATATCTCCATATAACTTTTTAGCCATATTAACACCATAATGATTAGCAAAGTCTTCAAATTCTTCTAATTTAGCATTTTCAAGAGCATTATCGGGATACGTATTACTATTAAGTAAAGATTTAAGATATTTTTTTATATCTCTAGCATATCGGTAATTAACGCTATTTGCTTCTGAATAAGTGTATGCTTCTCTAATATCTGTAATTACTTTCATTGGTACTTTAACAGACTTATATAAGTTTAATTTAATCGATTCATGTTTGTTCATATTAAAACGATATTCTTCAAGTTCATCAAAATCAAGACCATTTAATTTAATATCTGGTTTTTGATTAGTTCTATAAATATAATATAGTCCATCTTTTTGTGCAGATTGAATTTTTGCGAATAATGAAGCTTTTGGTGAACCTGAAACGCAAAATTCAGGTATATCACTACTTGGTATAATCCCATTACTCATTTTTACGCTTTTTGATTTTCTATCAATTGCTTCATAATATCCACCTTCTTCAATTGTTAAATTTTTTCCATTATTATCTAATGTTGTCCAAAAATAATTCATAGTAAAAATTTATACTTTAAACATTATATAATTTTGTTATTATTTTACCCGTAAAAGATTTATAATTGGTTAACAGAAATAAAGATATGAATTTCGTAAATTTATTTACGAGTTTGATTATTATACTAATATTAATATTTACATATTTATCTATTCAAAAAATTAAAAAAATATATATTATTAAAACAGCAGATGTCGCTAGTATAAAAGAATCTACTAGTATAAATAATCTTGTTATTATAAGTGGTACTGTAAGACAATATGAAAATATATTACACTCTCCAATATATAATAAAGAATGTCTTTCATATAAATATATGATATATAGAAACACAACTTTATATTTGCAAAAAATTGGTATAAAATGGAAGTTAATTGAAAAAGGCTTTAAATCTTGTGATTTCATCGTTGAGGATAAATCTGGAACAGCATATATTAACGTACATAATGCAAAATTTTCATTAAATAATAAAATTGAAGAAATATTTGACGGTATAGATATTCCACAAATAATAAAAGAAAATTCTAATTTAAGTTTAAATTTAGATAATATTAAACAAAAATTAAAATTTAAAGAAAATATATTAAAATCTGGTGAAAATATATATCTTATAGGAAAATTTAAATCGAATGATAATGAAACAACAAGTATCAATACAAAATCTGTTTATGTTTTTAATGAAAATCCAAAGAATATAATTACAAAATTATATTTTGTATTCTTATTATATTCTAATATTGTATTAATATTAATATTATTAATTTTTTTAATATAATCCAAAAGATATAATAATAAAGAAACCATATAACAGTATATGATACGTAAAATATTAAGTATTGTTGCAATTGTAGTATTAATTAGTTATTCTTTTGATATAGGTTACGAACAAGGATATAAAGATAGAGATAACAAATATCCTGATGACTATTATTAAATAATGGATTTAAAATAATTTTTTCCAAGTGATTCTAAGTTTGCAGAAGAATATGCATTTCTACCAATTGATATGCCAACTATATCATTTGAAGCATTAGGTACAATTGTTGTATATATCTCTATACAGTTTAGACGAATTTCTGAATAAGGTAAATCTGTTTTAATTTCAATTAAAACGCCCGGCCAAAATTCATCTTTTAATTTATGTGTTAATTCAATTTCAACATTATTTATCGAATTAAAATAATTAAATAGTTTATCTTGTAAATCATCTAAATCAGGACAATTATATGGTTTATATGATATAATTACAGGAATAATCTCTTTAGATTCATAATATTCTTCTACTAAATAAGAAAATCGTTCATGTTCCATACTTAATATATTAGTTTGTGCGTAAAAAAGAGTTACGATATCATAATTCTTTTTCTAAAAAACCATTTATATCTGATGGTTTAAATTTATGTTTGTTAAAAATATGTTTTGCAGCATCTGATTTTGGTATTGTGTACATAGTATCTATATTATATTTACTTTTTATATATTCAATTGTTTGATGTAATAGTTTTTTACCATATCCTTTATTTCTAATTGGTTCACAAATCCATATCCAACTTAAATATGCAATATTATCAATAATAGCAAATTTTGATATAGCTAAATTATCGTTTTTATCCGTATCATATACAACCGAATCACCAATATAATTGCGATTTGAAATTATATTATTTGAAATTAATTCATTAAATGTTCTATCTGAAAAGCTTACTTTTTTATTATATAATTTAATATACTTTAAATTGTACTCTTTATCCAACAAAATATTAATATTTTCAGCTTTCATTATTTTATTCATTAAATTAATCATCAAACTTAGATTATAAATATCTTGCGCATACAAATTTTAAACGACGTTAATTTATAATTTCAATTTATTATAAATTTTCCAAAATTGTTTAAATTTTTCTTTGTTGACTCTTAATCCATAACAATGATTATTATTAAATACAGTTATCCTATACAAATCCCCGTGTTTTTCAAACTCAATAGAGGAAGATTTTAATGGAAAAT
>LFCJ01001239.1_pt1 | contig 17573 bp, 35 predicted proteins | sample 643141 | NCBI WGS metagenome assembly LFCJ01 (sample SAMN03766243, study PRJNA286221) | soda lake metagenome | biome: soda lake; feature: Kulunda steppe; material: water; isolation source: sample B1-Br-g2 brine of Lake Bitter-1 | place: Russia: Kulunda steppe | collected 2010-07
CCCCCCCCCCCTCTTACCTCAAAAATTGTATCATATGCGCATTGGTCTGGGCAAATGGACGCATGAACCAACCTTGAATCAATCCGATCATTCCTAAATGACTGTTTCAAATAAATGTTTTTTGTTTGCAATTCTAAAATGACTAACTTGTTATAAGTGAGTGTTCTTTTGCTTGCAATGCTTGAATTTATGGAGCTCCATCAACAAGAGGCAAACTTTTTTATCTATTCTTAATTATGGCCTAAGCACGCCTTACAATGCCAAAGATGGTGAAGTGGACCTGAAATTGCTTGTCATCTCGGAAGACAAGGATTTCCGAGTCCAAATTCAAGTTTTTATGGTAGATGGAGGAAAACCCTGGTAAAATACAAATGCTAATTGGCTTTTAAAGAATATTCATCAGCCCCCTAAATTCAGTATGAGCACCCAGAACTTCGCATCAATTACTTGATCACTCAAATGGCGAAATCTCAACACCAGCAGAAAAAGCATAGCAATATTTTAAGATTAGGATTTTATCCCTCTGGTCTAGATTACTAGTTGTGTACCCAGTTTCTCAGGATTGGATTGCATGTTTTAGCGAAATATCCCTAGTTTGGCTGGGCAAATTTGTGACCTACAGGAACTATGCTAGTTTCCAAAGGCCTGCAATATCTATGAGTTGCAAAATGGAAGCCCTTGCACTGTGATTGGACATACCTTCTGTAAGGTTTGAGTTGCATGAAACGCTTTTCAGGTACAGGCTCACCAATTCACAGCAAAATTTATAATCGACTCCCCCAACTGATGGAATCAAATATAATTTGTGTTTAAATCTTCTGCAGGAAGTTGGTGGAAGCTTACCTGGGTCCGGCTTCCACTTTCTTGGTCATTGATGCGCGCTTGCAGGGCGGCCAGCGCTTGCATGGCAGCCTGCGCTGCCTGCAGTGTGCTGCTCAGTTTCCCAGCAACCTCACTTGCTGCAAAGCGCACAACAGCAAAGCACAGCTGTCTGCGCACAACAGCAAGCACAACAGCAAGCACAACTGTCTGCGCACAACAGCAAGCACAACAGCAAGCACAACTGTCTGTTTGGCTGCCGCTCAGGACAGCCAGCTGCACGCAGCAGCAGGCATGGGCGGCGCCCGAGAGGCAACGGAGGTGCACGCAGCACCTTGCCATGCATCTTTGTTGCCATGCATGATAGCATCAATGCATGGTCCATCACAAATAAGTGTGCACGCACTCATGCATGGTAGCATCATACATAGCAGCAGAAAGTTCAGCGATAACAACAGTGACTCCGCGTACCATCCTCCTAAAATTATGCATAATGACTACATGGTTGATGTACTGATGCAGGCCATCATGAGGATGGACACTCTCATGTAGCCCCTGGCAAGCAGGGCTGCTTGCAAGGAGACGACACAAGATGAACAAATGGCAAGCCTGCCCTGGCTGCATGCAAGGAGACAACATAAAATAAACAAGATAAACAAACACTAAGCCTGCCCTGAGGAGCAATGGCTTCCATGCATTGTGTTTGACACCATCAGGCAATTCATCGTCCTTGCCCATCTGCAACCAAGTTATCCCCCTTGCACCTTTCCCTCACAACTGTAACAGATGCGCTCCTGCTGCACACACTATATACTCAAGTACATGTGCGAGCTCCAGTAGCTGAGCTCGGTATTCACCTGGGGAGGCAGACATGGCTATGTTAGGACGCACGCGCTCAAGTAAGTAAGCACGCGCACACGCACACACCCCCACCCTCACTCACCCACACCCGCACCCGCACCCACACCCACACCCGCACAGCCATGAGCAGACATGAGCACCCACACTCACACTCACACCTTCACCCACACCTGCACGGTCATGAGCAGACACGAGCACCTGGGTGACTTAATCAAACAAAAGGTTGTGTGCTGCCCACCTGGGGAAGCGGACATGGCTCTGTATGGCCGCAGCGCCATTTCCAGTGCGCTGCTCAAGGCCTCAACTGACTTTGTGCAGGGCGTCAGTAGCGATCGCTGGCGCGCAAAGCGGTCATCAGTGCCAAGGCTGATGGCATGGGACCTGCACAGAACAGAAGGGGTGCACCAGTCCACCGTTGCGTTTGTGGACACATGTATGAAGATTCGTGTCCATCTAGCGTGTGCGCGGAGGATAGGCTTGGTGACAGTGGTCAGGTTTCACACACGCAGCAGCAGGATAGGCTTGGTGACAGTGGTCAGGTTTCACACACGCAGCAGCAGGATAGGCTTGGTGACAGTGGTCAGGTTTCACACACGCAGCAGTAGGATAGGCTTGGTGACAGTGGTCAGGTTTCACACACGCAGCAGCAGGATAGGATGAGGATTATGTGCAGGATAGGATGAGGAGCCTCAGCTTATGTGCAGGAGCGCTGGAGGCTGGAGGAAGATGGAAAACGCAGGTGAAAGGCTTGCACTGCCCTGATGGGTGGCTCTTCTCACCATAGAATACCAGGTAGTATTCATGCATCCTCTCTTGTGTCTCAAACTCCTAATCAATTCAGGCCTAGCTGTCATGGCTAAGGAAGCCAGTTAACCTCCTCAAGTACCGCCTCAGGCGCCGCCTCAGGGCTAAATTTCAGGGTTTTCCTTAAGGGCCTGCCTAATTTTGTTTGTTTGTCCGTTTGAGGAGTAGGTTACGTACAAGATCATGGGCTAGGAAGCAAGCTGGCACAGCATGACCAGAGGAGGTTTCACCCAAAGCGTAAGCATGCGTGCTTTTTGCCGGGTGCTAGTATGGGCAAGCATGCATGCTTTTGGCCGGGCGCAAGTATGCACAAGCATGCGTGCTATTGGCCGGGCGCTCGTTTGCACCAGCATGCATGCGGACTGTACGTGTATGCGCAAGCACGCATGCCTGCCCGAGCGCTAGTATGCGCGCGGGACATCAAGCACGATCATTCTTAGCAGTGGATGTGTGCATGGTCACCACAAATGGCTCATTTGAAAAAGGTAACGTCTCCATCACGGCCTTGATTGCCAGACCATCTGTGTGAGCAAAAGGCTCTTTGTCGCACAGCCAGTCCTTACTTATCCTCAAAACACGCACATGCACGCGCACACACAAACACACACATACATGCGTGCACATGCATACATACGCACATTTGCTCACATACACCAGGGGATCAAGAGGCAAGTGGGGGGATTTTTTAAGGGGCAAAGCGGGTCTACAGGAAAAGAAGTAAGCAGAGGGATCACGCAGTTTCAGATGGCTGGATGTGCAAGGAGCATGGCAGGGGGGGTTGCCCGGAGCAAGACCAAACACTTGAAGCCAGCAAGAGGAATGCTTGAATCATAAGGGGATAAGGGGATGGCTTGGAGCATGAGGGGGTTGTGGGCCCAGCGAGCAGGCAGGGCATGGGATTTTACTGGGCTCTAATCAGGATGGCCGGCGCGTGTTCCCTCTGCCCCCTTAGCTCAAACCCTTGTGGGACGCAAGGGCTCTGATGAGGCATATCCAATGCAAGGCCTCTGATGAGGCATATCCACACTAATCTCCAGGCCGCGCCGCATGGGCTGATCCCACGGGTGCATGCACTCATCCCAAGCGCACTCATCCCAAGTGCACAGCGCGCTCATGCTCACCTCAACCCGCTGTGCGCATGCCCCCTATTGGCCGGGCTCACACCAAGCGCAGCGGGCTGCGTTACACAGCACACGCCCGCAGCAACTTCTCTGGCTCGCGCGCTCATGCATCCACAAACACGCGGCACACGTACGTGCTCCCCCAAAAAGTGGTACTTCCCTTGACAAATGCGCACGCGCTTCCTTGGTGCGCACGCGCTCACCTCAAGGCTGGGAGGTCGGTGTCCTCCAGCCGGGTGAAAGCTGAAGAAGGCCCATCTGCTGTGCGCACGCCCTCCAGCTTCTGGCCATCAATGGCAGACACAGTGAAGACGGGGAGCACAAAGCCCTCCTTCATGAACCCCTCCTCTCCTGCACGTGCACGTAAGGGCGCGCGCGCACAGCTGTGAGCATGTGATCTCACAGACAGGGAGTGTGTGCGCGTGTGTGGTGTGCATTGCATTGCGTTCGCGCATAGCAGCACAAAAGGGTGAGAGATGCGCAAGGGTTTGCTAAACAGTGCAAGCCCATGATGGTGCCGTGCATGTGTGTATGCGTGCATAGATGTATGCGAAAACGGATATGCTGCAAGTGTCAACCCCTGCCTGTACCTCTACGTATGTGTGCGCGCGTATACGCAGTCGTGGAATTAATGGTTTTCATGTGTGCATGCTCGCCCAGGAGGTGCGCGGGCTCCAGTCAGCTCTCTAAGGGCCAGGCCTGGGCTTGAGCGTCGCACGCTGTGTGTTGCAAAAGGCATGAGAGGGCTTTGGGGGCCAAAACGCCTCGACAGCCATGGAGCGGCATCCAGGGCAGCTGCGTTAGTGCACATTCAAACAGCCCCGTGCGCCCAAGTAGGAAAGGCAGCTGTGGCTACACTGATGAGAGATTGTGGCAGAGCGGCAGCCGCGCAGCTGCCTTGTAATTGGTAGGGGTGGGGCCCAGACAGGCAAACGTGCTGCAGGACACTTGCACACACGTACATGCGCATGCAACATACATGCCCATACAACATACATGCACATACATGCGTGCATATACAACATACGTGCATTTACATGCATGCCCATGCAATATACATGCACATGCAACATACATGCCCATGCAATATACATGCACATGCAACATACATGCCCGTACTATGTACATGCCCATACATACATGCACATAAAACACGTGCACGTACATACATGCAGGCCACATGAGCTGCCGGAGCGGTCCCGCCGCCCAGCTGGGCGAAAGGTGCAAGGCATGCCTGCCACAGCCTCAGGGTGTGTACGCACGGGCGCATGCACGCGAGCTCTGGGGCGCAGCAAACTGGGGTGCGCCCACCCGCCGGCCGGTCGCAGGCCAGAAGGAGAGCTCCCCCGCAGCCAACATGCCAACCCCCCCCCTCCCCCTTTAGCTTAGTGCACGCCTGGCCCCTTCCCTTGATTCCCTTGGTGACCATGCACACATCAGGCCGCTCCCCATTCCTGAACACTGCAAGCACCCCGCTTTCCGTCATATCTAGGACAGAACCTCCACCATATTGTGGACCTATACGATCGTAGTCCAATAGTCCAAGTGACATCATAGAAAGGCCGTTCCGTCTTCCATGTCAAAGCCCCAAAGTCTCCCAACCCTTCCACCCTTCAGCAGCGCTGCTGCTGCTCACCCCTCTTGCACGCCGCCACCGCCTCTCGCAGCAGCTCCAGCTCCTCCCTCAGGCACTCAGCGCTGCCGGCCCTTCCCCTCCCACTGCCACTGCCGCCCTCCCGGCCGGCCCTGTTGCCGCCGCCGTGCCGCTTGCCGCCCAAGGTCTGCTCTTGAGCAGAGAGCAGCTTCAACACGTCGCCCAGAACAAGGCCTGGCGCCTTGCTGCCCTGCACATGCGCGTAGAGGGCACAGAGGGGGGCAAGGAGTGTGTGTGCGTAGGTGTGCATTGAGCAGGCAAGTTCAATCTAGAACGCTCTGTAGACCTGCGCCCAGGGCCTCCAATAAATGCGCCAGGGCCTGGCACGGGTCATGCTTGGCCCATGCACCGCTCATGCATGGCTTGTGCTTGGCCCATGCACCGCTCATGAATGGCTTGTGCTTAGCCCATGCAACACTCATGCATGGCTTGCGCTTGGCCAATGCACCACTCATGCATGGCTTGTGCTTGGCCCGTGCACCACTCATGCATGGCTTGTGCTTGGCCCATGCACCACTCATGCATGGCTTGTGCTTGGCCCGTGCACCGCTCATGCATGGCTTGCGCTTGGCCCATGCATCACTCATGCATGGCTTGCGCTTGGCCCGTGCACCACTCATGCATGGCTTGCGCTTGGCCTGTGCACCACTCATGCGTCATTTTTGCTTGGCCGGGGCACGGCATGCCTTTTAGGCCCCACGGCGCTGCACTGCAGTCCAGTGCTGCTGCACAGAGTCTGCCTGCCTGCCTGCCTGCCTGCATGAATGCATGGCATGCTAGCTCCAATGCTGTGCGACCGCATGCAGAGCAAGAGCAGCCCCACACCATATGCTGTGTGCCTCTGGAACGCCACACCATATGCTATGTGCCTCTGGAATGCCTCTGCTCACACCATATACTGTGTGCCTCTGGAATGCCACACCATATGCTGTGTGCCTCTGGAATGCCACACCATATGCTGTGTGCCTCTGGAAATCCACACCATATACTGTGTGCCTCTGGAAATCCACACCATATGCTGTGTGCCTCTGGAATGCCACACCATATGCTGTGTGCCTCTGGAACGCCACACCATATGCTGTGTGCCTCTGGAATGCCACACCATATGCTGTGTGCCTTTGGAATGCCTCTGCCCACTTGCCTGCAGCGCAGTTTCCGCCATGGCTTTGTGGCTCAGAGGCAAGTAGTTTGACAAGGATGCCTGCACGCCACCACTCCAGCCGCTTGATCTGCCACTGGAGCCGCTTCCTGCGCGTGCATTTGCATTTTGACATGCCTGTCCAGAGTGTGCTGCAGAGTGTGCGTGTGAGTGCATCATCACTTCATGACTAATATTCTGAACTCATCAAAGGCACGCCTCCGCGTCTGTGGAATTGTTAATGCTCAGGTGCGCCGCTTGATGCTTGCCGCATGCACCCAACAAGCTCCTCCCCATATCCAGCTCTACGAGCTGTGCCTCCACCACGCAATGCTATCGCACCATGCAATGCCTCCACAATGAGCTGTGCCTCCACCGCGCAATACCATCACACCATGCAATGCTTTCACACCACACAATGCCATCACAGCACACAATGCCATCACAGCACACAATGCCATCACAGCACACAATGCCATCAAACCACACAACGCCATCACAACACGCAATGCCATCCACCACGCAACGCCATCACAGCACAATGCCATCCACGCAACGCCATCACAACACAACGCCATCACAACACAATGCCATCACCACGCAATGCCATCACAGCACACAATGCCATCAAACCAGACAACGCCATCACAACACGCTCCCACCAAATGCGAGAAGATGCTTGCCTCCCAACATCCAAATTACCTGGTGGCAAGAGCTGGCGGAAGAAGGGAGAGGGCCCAGGCGTGGAGGCTGAGGGTGTACTGGAAGAGCGAAGGCCCTGTGGGCATGTGGGGTGTGCATGAGCATAGGCTTGGGTATGCAGAAGCAAGGGGTGTGCATGTGTATGTGCATGGGCATGAGCATAGGGTGTGTACAAGCATGGACATGGGTGCCTGCTGTCTCAAGTGCTGGTGTGTGCACGCAGATGCTGTAGGACACATGGCATGCGACCGAACTTGCTCTCAACCTTGCGCTAGTACCCTCCTGTCGGCTCATGCTAGGGCCTCTACTTGTCTCTGTCACACGGCTCCCTTTTGAGCCTCCACTCGTCTCAGTCACTCCGCTCCCTTTTGAGCCTCAACTCATCTTCACTACTCAGCTGCCTTTTGAGCCTCCACTTGTCTCCCTTCCTCGGCTCCCTTTCGAGCCTTTCGAAAGGCCAGCAGGGCCCCTCGGGCCGCCTTGGCTTTCCGTGGCTGTCAGATCGGGAAGTTTTGCAGCTCCCAGGATCCTCATATTCTCCACCCTGGCTCTGATGAACGATCAGCCTCACAACCAGGCTGGCAGCCAACACTCGCATGTAAACTCTTGCCCACAACATGTGGCTCAGGCGGCCCACTGACCTCCCCGACTACAATGATGTCGTCGTTGTCACCATGGCCGCCCGCCGAGCTCGTGCCCTTGCCTGCCCCGCACACGGGGCCGGCGTGCCTCTCGGCCTCGGCCCGCTGTGCAGCGGCTGCAGGGTGAGACTCGTAGTCGATGCCGCCTGGGCAGGCGGACAGAGGGTCATACACGAAAGGAGCGTCCATAAAGACGGGCACGCTGCTGAGCACCAAAGCGAGGGGCTGGCGCATGTGAACTGCTGGTTGCGGCATGAACAGTGTGGGCGTACGCCTTAAGAGGCCTACGCCTGCCTGAACAGGACCGCTCAACACACTGCATCCACAATTTGCATCTGCTTCGGTCCCTGTAGCCCCCTCGACGTCCCTCCCCCATCCAATCTCACCGTTGTAGAAATCAAGGATGAGCCGTCGCTTTGTGTATGCATTGCGCCTGCGCCAGCAGGGGCAGGATGCACACTTTTGGGACGCTTCCTGGGGCTGCGGGCCTCCTGAGCGTGCAGGACCCACCCTCAGATTTTGGCTCAAAGAAGGACACCCTGGGCCACATTGGCGGCAGGAAGTTCTTTCTAAAACAAACAGGCAGGGGCAGCTCTGCTTGTTTAACAGGCACACTCTCGTTCTGAGATGCAGCAGTCAGTGTTAGAATCATGTATGTGGCAGACGAGCTCACCCCCCCCCCTGATGCCATGCCGCAGATGTCCACTCACTCCAAGGCACAGCGCTCGGTGGTGGACTTCTTGGGCAAGGACAGGTTCTCGATGATCTCAGAGCGCACCTGGCGATGGTCAGAAGAGCACACGCATGAGCTGCTCACAGAAGATTGGTCAATGATCTGAGAGCGTGCCTAGGAATGGCCACAAGAGCACCTAGCAATGGCTAGAAGAGCACCTAGCGATGGTTAAAAAAGCACCTAAGGGGTGTAAAGAAGAGCACACGAGTGAGATGCTCACAAAAGAGTGTGCACAGCGGTGCCCTTTGTTTTGGATGCTGGCCGCTTGGAGGATGGCCGCGGGGCTGACATTTCATGCACTCCACCAACTTCTAATCAAGGACAATTGAGCAAGTACTTCTGAACAGGGACATCTGAACAAGGGCTTCTGAACATGGACTCCTGAACAATGCAGCCCAGTACAGACCACCAGGCCTACGAGCAAGGATACTGATCTGAGGGCATGCACAGCTTCAATGCATTTGGCAATGCTGCTTGATTCACAGCAGCTCTTGCAAAAAAGCTGTTTGCTCCTAAATTTGAAAAAACCGGCCTATTGCCGTGCCGTGCTGTGCTTGCTCATCACCATGAAGGGAACCATACACCATTCAGCGCATGGTTTGTGACCCACCTGCCAGCGAGGCACCCAGGATGCCAGTCAAGCACGGTGCCCGAGTGTGCATCAGATGCGAGAAGCATACACATTTTGCCCAAATGTGCTTCAGAAGCATACACATTTTGCCCAAGTGTGCTTCAGAAGCATGCGCAATTTGCCCGGGTGTGCTTCAGAAGCATGCACGTTTTGCCCGGGTGTGCTCCAGAAGCATACACACTTTGCCCGGGTGTGCTTCAGATGCCAGAAGCATACACATTTGGGTGCTGGAGGATGCAAGAAAAGTGCAGGGCAGCTGCGGGCTCACCAGCACGTCGGTCTGAGTGCACACAAACGCGAGCGCGCCAGGCCGGCCCTCGTTCAGGAGCCGCTGGCGCAGCGCAGGCGGCATCATGTCCTGCACGCGTGCACACGTGTGCAGGTCAGTGCTCGTTTGTGCACATGGGTGTTACAGTCTGGCGCGCCTGTCGTATGCGTGGCCCCGCACGGGCACGTATACAGAGGTGAGGAGCCCCATGCGCGGTGTATGCACGGCTTGCACCGCAAGCGCACCTCTGACCACACCCCCCTGTTGTTGCGCGTGCCCACCGGCCACGCGTTCCACATGCACACATGTCCTTTTGCCTCTTCCTTGGTAAAGAGCAGCCAAGCGCCACGCCCAACGTGCTTGAGATTCCAGGGCTTGACACAAAAGCTAGCAGCTGGTTCAGCTGGGCCCGTCCTTGCTGATGGAAGCAAAGCTGTGCAAAGAGAGCCTTGTTATGGGGCGCACACAATGACCCGCCATGGCTGTTGCAGCCTCAAATGAGCAGGCTGTGTCCCTGCAGCAGCAGCGCCGCCCCTTTCTGGTCAAACAGACCGTTGCAATAAGCTCGCCCCTCAGGCACACAGCCCGTCTCAGCCCATGCGCCCATCCTTGGAGCAGGATTCAAAGCCGTGCGCAAAAACATGTGCAGCGGCTCACCCCCTGAGCCCATGCGCACATCTTCGGAGCAGGATTCAAAGCTGTGCGCAAAAACATGTGCAGCGGCTGACCCCCTGAGCCCATGCGCCCATCCTTGGAGCAGGATTCAAAGCCATGCGTGAAAACACGTGTGTCGGCTCACCCCCTGAGCCCATGCACCCGTCTTCGGAGCAGGATTCAAAGCCATGCGTGAAAACACGTGCGTCGGCTCACCCCCTGAGCCCATGCACCCGTCCTTGGAGCAGGGAACAAGGCCGGCATACCTTGGTGCTCTTGTCGTTGACTGCTCGGCGGATGTTGGACACCTGCACAGGTGCAACCCAACCCGTTCAAGGACAGACATCATTGGGCACATCCATCAACGTCAACTGGACTGCGGCACGCTACCTGTACCGGGTGCAGCTCATCCTCGGAAAGCGTCCGTGCACAAATATAACAATCACCACAGATGCTTTAATGCAATGCCAGAGGCTAGGCATCTTACCATCAGCCTCAACAGGAGGGCAACCACATCCTTACAGGCAGGCAGGCAGGCACGCAGGCACGTGGGTATGGAGGCGGGCATTACCCTGTCGAGCACTGCTGTGTTGTGTACTGCTTGTCCTTAGCACACTTCTCTCATGTATCATAAATGATATATGGGCTGTTTAGTTGTGCACCTCTTAGTTGCACAGTGCTGTGTTGTGCGCTCAGTGTACCCCATTGGTTAAGTTGTGCACCGTTTTGCTGCATGCCACTTTGTTGTGCTCCGCTCTGTGCTTGACACACTGCTCCCATAGCGCTTCCTGGGCTTAGCCAGCCGTGCACATCAAGCGTACCACAAGCCAAATGGTATCAGCTGCCCCAAGGGCCACAGATGCACACACTCCTCACTTGCAGGCATGCAAAGCCACGCAAGATGCACAATCCGTGCATGCTAGCCGGATGTGCGATTTGTGCGAGCCAGCCAAGCATCATGAACACGCACCAGCCAGACAGCATCAGCCTCTTTCAAGTACGACTGCACCATCTTGCCCCGTGAGGAGTTTTCGTCCTGGACGCCTGGGGTGGCATGAGGAAAGTACAAACTTGTAACCGAGCATACTGAGGCAGCGGGGATGCCGCTTGTTGGTTACCAATGGCGACATCTTGAGGCAAAACAGGGACAAACCAACACAGTTTCCACCACACTTCCACTGTATACGGCCACACAGAGAAGCACTGCTCTGGTACACATGGGTGCACATGAGCATGCTGAGTTGCACGCAATAGACATGCAACAGAACAAAAAGGCCACCATTTCCATGCTTGAACCAAGGTGCACGCTTGCCAACACGCCCCTCTTCACGTCAGCCTTTAATTCACATGTTGGTCACAACACACATGCACAGGTACATGCAGGGTACACTTGCACAGGTGCACAAGCAGCACATACACGTGCATGCGCACACGCTCACACAAAGCCCACCTGGTGCATCCACGAGCGTGGTGCGACCAATGAGCTTTGACCAAGGCCCATGCACCACCACGCGGCGCACAAGCGGCCTGAATCCAGCAGGAAAAAGGGATAGAAAGTTTATATCAAGAACTATGATTGGATGATGCATGCAATAAAAAAATGCATGGCCATGACTGCCAGCATTCCCTGTCAGCATGACATGCTCTGCAGCACTTAGGAGCGTGGCCGAGCCTGGAGTCATAGTCGGCGGGCAAGGATGTGCTTATGAGGCTTGCTTGGGGTAAGCAAACTAAAGTGATGATGTGAGCAAGGGGGGGACTCACGTGATGATGAAAGCAGGGGGGGACGAAGGAGGAAAAGAAGGCACAACGAGACTGGCAAGTTCAGGAACAGCAAGGCGGCAGGGCTGGCAAGCTCAGGAACAGCAAGGGAAGTGGGCACCGTTTGGTGCGGGATTGCCCCCTTGTGTTGCAGCTGGCTTTGGGTCCTGTTGTTGCACGTCGTGGGGCATGCTGGGGCTGGGCATGCTAGGGCATGCTGGGGCTGGGCCCAGCAGAGGCTGTGCACACAAACGCTCACGGGCATGTCTGCCTGCCGCATCACCCCACCCTATGCGCCAGGCAGTGCGTGAATGTGTTGCACAACGCACCCACGCATGCGCGCACGCGCAGGGTGCGCGGACATGCCGCGTGCTGCCGCGCTGCTGCCCTCCGCGCGGCAACACGTGGCAGCAGCGCGGCACAGCTTGTGTCATGCCCAACACGACGCACCACATGGAGGCCGCCCCTCCGTCGTCAGCCGAGTCCACGTAGGGCTTGATGAGCGTGTGCAGTTCATGGGCGGTGTCCGTGGTCACGCGAACTTTATGCCCCACCATCTTCATCACCTCGTGGGCCTGTGCGTGCAAGAAGGTGCTGCATGTGTGGTGGGACACAGGCATTGCACCCCAGCTGGGGGGTTGGCATGGGCTAGAGAGCACTCACTTATATGCGCATGTGCGTGCGTGCATGGATGCATGCATGCGCGCTGATGCGCACCTTCGCACGCCAGCACAAGCGGCGGGAAAGACCTATAACGTCGTCAGGCAGAAGCATGGCAGGCATGTGATGTGAGAGCAGGTCTGAGTGCTAGCTTGCCGGGGGTTAGCAGGGTGTATACATGTATAGGGGCAGCAACGGACATGGCTGGTGATACCATACCTGCATGCGCGCGTTGACCTGCTGCACGGACACGGCCAGCTGCGCACGCAGGCCGCCATCAGTGACGCCCAGGACCTGTGCATGTAGACACAGCGCTGGGGCCAGGAGGTGAGCGCCGCGCAGCTGCCAGAAAGCAAACACAAGGCGGCCACCGGCGCGTGAAAGCCATCCTCTACACGCACAGCGCGTCAAGGGGTGGAGCTCACAAGGCCAAGCACACTGGGGAGGACAGGGCGCATGCACACAGGGTGCGCAGCATCCGCAGCGGAAGCGCATACGCACCGGAAGGACAGGGCGCAAGCACACAGGGTGCACAACATACGCAACGCGTGATGGACCGACAGGGCGCTGCAATCGTGCTGCAAGCTGTGAAGGAGGTGGTTGCCTTGCAAATCTTTGAAGCGCAGGGTGAGTCTGAGTGCTTTGCAACTTTGGGCAGCACAGGCTGAGCATATGCTAACGCTTTGCAGATGACACACAGCGACAAATGAAAAGCACGCAGGCAGTAAGAAACACTCCCTGCCATAGGAAGTCAAAACAATCGCAGGGTACGAACAAGTCACGTGCAGATGACCAGTGTTTTGCACAAGTGTACATGCACCAGCAACCTTGACTGCCAAGTACATGCATGGTTGCCGACCTTGTGGTTGCGTATGCACGCGCGCATGTGCACACAGACACACAGACACACCTCATCCAGCTCCTTGTCGCTCAAGCTGCTCAGGACCTTCCAACAGATATCCTCCTTAGCAGCGGCTGTGGCTGCAATTTCACCCACTTGCTCAGGAAGCTGCTTGCGAAGCCTGCGGCGCCCATCCAGGAGACACACATCCTCTGCCCAGTTTCATGACAACAATAGAGGGCTTGTCATGCTGCTACAGAGAAGGAAGCATGCTATGGGAGAAAAAAGCTGTGTAGCCCTTGCCTTCTCCAAGAGTTTTGATATCCAACACCAAGCATGCTCAAAATATGCTCATACTGTTTCAAAGCCCAGCTCCTTGGAGAGATGTGATTAACCAGCAAGGCAATGAAGATCATCCATGGTTTTATCAAGGCACGAAAGACACCACGAGATAGACATCATGTAAGACTGCATAACCAGCGCGGACCCACCAAGCTCCCACGTCTTTAGATGAGCTGGGGTGCTGCAGCAGCTCAGCCACCAGCTCACGTGGCTTGATGACCTGCATGCAATGACATAAAAGAGGATAGGGTGCTTACAAAAAGTCACATAATCTCCCAAATTTACACTCATACTGTGACCAATAGCCGCCAGGTCACATGGTTTCATGGCCTGCATGCAAGGACATGGCAATCCTGGGAATAACCCTTAGACAACTCTGCGTCCTGCTCCCACAGGATTACTGCTTGCCGTTATGGAAACACCCCAGCTTGCTGCTATCATGCCAGTAGGCTTTGCCACCTAAGACGTAACCCAGTGCAATACGTGGTCCTTAATCCCATGCACAGAAAGCCCTTGCAGGCCATAGAGTCACAGCCAACAATAAATCCTTGTCTTATGGTGTGAGCTATCAATCAAAGGCCCGCCTTGGAGTAGCCTTTCACAGCTTCGGAGCGAATCGGACCTTGCCAGAGGGTGCTAGTAGCACCCGCCCAAAGCACATCCGCTTTGAATTCTCCCGGCCCCCTTGCTTGCGCCACGTTTGCGCTGCCAAGCCTCCCATAGACCCAGGCAGCCGATGCTTGAGCTTGGGTCTGGCAGGCTAAGGCGCATTTGAGCACACACTGCCAGCTGTCCCTTCCCATCACACCCCAGCTCTGCCAGCGCAGCAATCATGGCCCATGCACGTGGCCATCAAGCTTGCATGGCCACCAAGCTTGCGTGGCCACTATGCATGTGACAGGCCTTTGACGTCAAAGCATGCTAGGAGAGGCGCTCTGCCGCCCTCCAGGCGCACCTTGGCTTCCCGGGTGCGCGTGTGCAATGCATCCCACATGGCTTGGCCGTAAATACTTCGCAGCTGCCAGTACGCATCATGCCCTTTGGTGTTCTCGACCTGCGTTGTTGGGCCAGGCATTGGGCATGGACAGCTGAATAGGATAAAAGCGGCCAGCGCTGTGCATTTCAGACCGAATAGGATCTGAATAGGATAAAAGCGGCCAGCGCTGTGCATTTCAGACCGGATAGGATCTGAATAGGATAAAAGCGGCCAGCGCTGTGCATTTCAGACCGGTCACTTGGCGGCAGCATCGACGCCCAGATGTCCTGAGGCAGCAGGAGCGCGGAAGCTGAAAGTGCTTAGGCTGGATACGAACAAGCTGCAAACAGGGTTACAAGGATACACTCTATGCACCAGTCTCTCAAGCACAAGCTGCAAATAGAGCTGCAAGGATACATGCTGCGCACCGGTCTCTCTAGCATGAGCTGCAAATAGAGCTGCAAGGATAGACGCTGCGCACCGGTCTCTCTAGCATGAGCTGCAAATAGAGCTGCAAGGATACACGCTGCGCACCGGCAGCTTTATTAGCAAGAGCTGCAAATAAAGCTGCAAGGATACATGCTGCGCACCGGCCTCTCTAGCACGAGCTGCAAATAAAGCTGCAAGGATACATGCTGCGCACCGGCCTCTCTAGCACGAGCTGGCCCTTGTCATCTGTGAGTGCTGCAAAAAGTTCCTCCTCCTCCCTCTTCCACTCCTCACTGGCAAGCAAACACACGTGTAAGAACTCTGACAGTTCCCAAGTGATGATAATGTGTCGAACACCATCTAATGTTTGGGCTGTGTTGATCATGCACACTGTGCGAATCACGACAGGTTTGATGCATTCGCACGAGCTTGGAAAGAACAGAATGCTGTTTTGCCACAAAGCGCACTGGGTGCACAAGCTTTGCCAGTGAGGATGCTCAGTTTGCTCAGGATTGGCAGGCATGGAGCACAGTATAGCATATAATATGCTGCATATTGCAAAAAATGTGTGGGCCTAGCACAATGACCATTGCGCCAACGCGTCTGTGATGCCCACTTAGAATGGTAAGCCACCTCAATACCCTGCAGATTGCCTTCAGCAAGCAAACCAGCCACGCCTCCTGTCGCCTGCAGCTCATTCGGAAATCAAAGCTCTGGAGGGTCGCTAGGGTCGCCTCATCTGCATCTTCCCTCACCTGGACACAAACTCCACCTCACTTGTGTAGTTAGGCAGATCATGTGCGCTGAGCTCGATGATGGCAGCCGTGCATGCCCGCATGCCGTTGGTAGGCACTGCAACAGCATAGCAAGGGATGAACACTTGACAAAAAGCATAACGGCGCAGTGTCTGCAGCAGGTGCCATAGGGCTTGGCCCATGAAGCTTCAGAAGCAAGCTTTTCTTTCTTACTTTCTCTAGCTTAAAGCTCCAGACACTGAGTGCAGATGGCACATGCAGGGCTGCTGGCATGAGCACTAAGTTAAAGAGAAGTATGCTACATACTGTATGCGCAGTATCTAACAAGGCATGCAATGTGAGGCTTGTGAAGGCTTGTCGATGCAGTTGCCCTGTTTAGGCACCCACCGATAAGCAGCTCCTTGAGCAGGGCATTAAGCAAGCTACTTTTTCCGGCTCCTGTGTCACCCTACAGAATTGAGAAATGTGTTGAGAAAAAAGGAAGGGTGTGCTGGCATGTCTCCCGTCATAATAGATAGAAACAAGCTCAGTGCAGACGAGTTATCTATCCGCGGCAATTTGTGCGCAGGACGCAGGAACAGTGATCTAAATTGTGTGCGCGACCATGCCTGAGGAAAATAACTTAAACACTTACCAGTACCACTACCGTTGGGCATGGATCATCATCGTAGGTATCCTGCAACAGGCGACAGGTGTAGACAGATGGCAGCCTTGAGGAATGCTTGTAGGGTCACTGGAACATGCATGTTTGCATTACTCACTCTTCTTTGTCTCTTGGAGGGCGGCTCATCCTCAACTCCTTTCATTTCTTTTGGCTCAACCTCTCTCGTCTTCTGGTTGCAGGAAGAGGCTCAATGCCTGCCATAAGTTGATAGAAATGAAAATTTTTACTGTACTACATGCTCGTGCTTACAGCCTCCCACATTTTAGGTTTCTCCAGGCCACTTTGTTTTTTAAAAAGGCAAAATGCCGGTGGAAATAATCAGTTTGGCCAGACCGGCAGGCCCGCCTCCCAAGAAAGCCCAAGAGATTCAGACATTGCGGTGGCTCAATGAGGCTTTTGGCCAGGACAAGGAGGGACAGGAGTGGGAAACTGCATTCAGTGCTCTTCTCTCTGGGGAAGTCCGGGCAAGCCAGGTAAATGTGCCAGGGTCAGCCACTGACAGCTCCAATTGTGCCGAGTGTGCGCACACATACACACATACGTACTCAAACGCTCCCAAAACTGTACAAGATTCGCTCAACATTGTGCAGCTGCGCGTGATGAGTGAGGATGAGATGCGAGAGAAGCTGGGGCTGACAAGCTTTGGCAAACGGAGGAGGTAGGGCAGGATGATTGTCTTGTCGAGTACAATTCTTGTTGACATGCACATGCATTCCGAGGCTGTTTTCCTTCAAGATGCATACGCTCTACAGCAAGATCACACTGCTTGAGAATGGTGCGCCTGCACATCTGCACACGCCCTGATCAATCCTCTCTGCATTCAACCAATTTAGCTCGGCAATCTCAATCGCGCTACTTCATGTGAACTTCGCCTAAAGGTGTTGATGATGGCGCGCTTGCTTGGGTTGCACAAAACCTACGCTATGGCCCCCAGAATGCCTGCATATGCCCATTGCGCGTGGGCACGCACATGCACACATGTGCACACGCTGCTTGCTTTTACGAACATGCACCCAGCATGCATGCACACTGATACATAACACTCATGTGCACATGCGCGCATGCTTTTACTCCCAGGCTCACGCTGGCCATCCACGGCCCTCAAGGCATGGTGCCCCC
>LFCJ01001240.1_pt1 | contig 17571 bp, 23 predicted proteins | sample 643141 | NCBI WGS metagenome assembly LFCJ01 (sample SAMN03766243, study PRJNA286221) | soda lake metagenome | biome: soda lake; feature: Kulunda steppe; material: water; isolation source: sample B1-Br-g2 brine of Lake Bitter-1 | place: Russia: Kulunda steppe | collected 2010-07
TCAGCAAAGGCAGCGCTGCTGATGTTATTGTGAAGATGGGTGTCTGCCACGCTCTGATTTTGAATGCAGGAGTGCGTGTAGCCACGTCCTCCAACATGCAACCAGCGCAAGAGGGGCTCCATGTACAGAAGGAATAGGAAAGGTGACAGTGTGTCTCCCTGGATTGTGCCTCTCTCAATAGGAATGGGGTTGGTGGAGTGGCCTGAGGGGTGTTTGACCTGGGTGGTCGCCTCCTCATAGAGGTTCTTGACAATCTCTATTGCATCTGTGGGTTAGGGTTAGTAACACACGCGCGCCTACATACTGTATGTAAGCAATAAAACGATAGGAATCATTAGTTTGTTTCTGGAAAAATTAGAGACATCCTCAAAACAAGCTTGGGAGAGATAAAAAGCTCCAGTCTGATTGACAGTAATTTGTGTGCCAGTGGTAAATCGTGAAACAAGTTTGCAAAGTGAAGCCTCAATGTATCTTGCACATGCTATAGTGTACATCCTGGAGGAGCTGGCTTCATTACACAATCAACAGGGCTGAGATTATTATTGCAAGTTATAATTTATAACTACCGCCCAATGGCATCCACACTGCCAAAGACAGTACCTGTGCCTGGTCACAAATCAAGAAGCAGCTCCTGTACCCAGATAAATTGCACAGACATGCACATGCACAACTTCAAGCGCATATTGCATTGCTCATTGCAAAGTCTGATGTTCCAGTGCATTTCTACAATATCAAAGTCCTCAGTGGTCTTCTTGGGAGCAAATGTGCCAATACAATTGCCTAACACGCAGCACTTGATAATGATGGCCATGATGAGGAGCTCCTCCCACCCAAACTGGACGGAAATCCGTGCACACACATCTACTGACTGACTACTGAAGGATTGACAAGTGCTCAGCTTCAAGCAGCTACATTGTGAAGCCCGTGCTGGCTTCTTGGGAGAATTGGGTAGGTATTAGGACTTCATGACCATTCATCGAAGCCTGGGAGATGCGGCAAGGGAGTCAGGCTATGACAAGGGATGAACACATCTTTTGAGCTAAGTAAACACAAGAACAAGCAACTCTTTTTGGACCCGCCCAATAATTACCTTCAAGCAGAAATATTTAGTTAAAAATACAGAACTGGCACCCTGTATGCTCATAAGTATGCCTTCGTGTACAGTAGGCTGATATGAGAGAATCCATAGCAAATTTAAATTTGACTATTCGACTTTTGCCTCGTATCCAGACTAAAATCAAAATCAGCCCAAGATCTGAGAGAACCCATGGTTATGAAGATGCAGATTTTTTAAGCACCATAAAATTCACCATTTTGGAAGTGCAAACCTCGGGGTCTGGGACCATCATGGCGAGATATACGGGCCAAGTTTATACATGCCAATTCGTGTTTCATACAATAAAATATACGACAAAACTTCAAGATGATTTAGTGTAATTTTACTGAGACTAATTCAAGCCTCTACCTTCGCCCCCTGGCCACGATGGAAATTGATGTGCCTGTCTTTGATGTAGAGGTACAACCTATCAATCTCTTGGCATTTGTTCACTGATCACTCTTCACAGCATTTGCCCACTCTTACTTCTCATGGAATGCCATGTGCACATTCTCTGCTGGTGCATACAACATCCCTTGTGCTCCTCTCTATGACCAGGGCTACATCGCGGGCTGGTCAGGCCATGCACGCCTTCACAGGCTTTTATTCATCTCTGATAGATCAGTTGGCAAGCCACTTGAGTTGGAGTCCCTGAAGTTGCTGCACAATGAAGTCAAGAAGGTAAGCTCATGACAATTTGTCAGCGTGCCTTCAGGACATCACAGATAGACACACAGGCACACACACGTACATGCGCGCGCGCACGCGCACACACACACACACACACACACACACACACACACACACACTTACACAACTCACACAAATTCATTGCGCACATGCACAGACACACACGCACGCACGCACACCCACAAAAGATCATAACATGCCCGCACGCATGCGCATAGCATGCGCAGACACGCACGTACGCGTGTCAACAGTGATCATCGTAGACTAGCGGGTGTGGGCAAGGAGGCAGGGTTCCTGAGAGCGTGCGCTCAGAGCCATCACTAGCGCACCTGTGTGGACATGCCACAAGCACCTCAAGCACTGTATGCACTTGTGTCTGTGGCCAAGAGAGCCAGAGAGGGCTCGCCGCGAGTACGCCAGCTCGGTCTGGAGGGCACTTTCAAATCAAATGTGTGTGCCAAGCAGTTGAGGCAGCCAGTGGTTTTGAAAGCCAAGCAGTTGAGGCAGCCACAGTGGTTTTGAAAGCCAAGCAGTTGAGGCAGCCACAGTGGTTTTGAAAGCCAAGCACGCTCTGTGCCTTTGCTTGCCCTCACAGACGGAGAACACTCAACTATACACCATGGTCGTAGAAAGGATAGCCGGGAGGCTGGGGTCGGCATTCTGCTTTGACAGGTGTGCTGCGGTGGGACGCGGCAAGATGCTTTGGGCGCAAGGGAAGGAGAGAAGGAGGGTTAATGAGGTGGGCTTTGTGGGGATTGCTGCGTCAGATGTTAGAGAAGAGGGCGGATACAGGCTGATGCGGTGGAGCCGGATGCTTGTGAAAACAGCGGAAGTGAAATAGGTGCAGTGGGTGCAGAAGGGGGGTGCAAAGGAGGATACAGTGGAGGAGGATGCTGTACAGGTGCAGTGGGGACGTCTCACTGGATGATGGACTTGCAAAACACAGGCTGCCGGCAATCAGAAGGTGCGGGGCCATTGGTCTGCTGCGAATAAAAGGGATGTAAGTGAAGTGCCGGTTGGTCTGTTGTGAATCAGGGTTGTTGGTCTCCTGTGAATGAAGGGAGAAGGACAAGAACAAAGGGAGGGCATAGAGAGGAGGTGTTTGAGAGGCACCACCACTGCCTTTCCTTCCCTTTCTTTACCCAGGGTGTTCTCATCTCGTACCCAGGGTGTTCTCATCTCTAACCCTGATGGGCGACGCAACCAATGCCTTTGCACGTGTGGCGCAGCCATGTGTGGCCGCTATGCTCGTCCCAATCTGCTTCCTCATCTGCCTTTGCGATGCCTTTTGCTGGTGATAGTCTTGGCCGCGCGGTAGATCAGGTGCGTGGTTGCAAGCCAGCTGTGGAGGGTTCCACGCTTCATGCCGCTGTGTGTGCCTGTTGGGTGCTCCAAGGGTGCTCCAAGGATGCACCAAGGGCGCTCCAAGCCCACCTCATGGCCGGCCGCAAGTGTCAGGTGCTCCAATCTGCGTCAGGGGACCTTTACTCCAGTCAGGTGTGCCCCATCTGTCCCATCCGTGCTAGCCGCTCCCTGCCACCCGCTGCAGGGAGTGGGCAGAGGGCACAGACAGGAGGGCCCAAGCCAAGCAGGAGCGCCTTGAGTCAGAGCTGCACGGCTACAAGACCAACCTCATCAAAGAGTCCATCCGCATGGGCCATAACGACATGGGTGACTTTTTCTATGAGCGTGGGGAGCTGCAGGTGCGGGCATGCATGTATGTATGTATGTATGTATGTATGTATGTATGTATGTATGTATGTATGTATGTATGTAGTATGTATGTATGTATGTATGTATGTATGTATGTATGTATGTATGTATGTATGTGTGCGTTGTGTGTGTGTTGTACGTTGTATGCTGCGTTCACGTGAGCTCCTCTGCCACAGAAGCTGCCCAGCCCTGCCACAGAAGTTGCACACCCCTGCCATAGAAGCTGCACATGGCACTCGCCTGTCGCTGATTTCCTGTGTCCTCCAAGCCCTCTTATCAAATTGCATCTCAAGCAAGCCTTGATCGCAAATTGGAACAGAAGATCAAAGTTGCAGGACTCACTTCAAAATTCACCAGGACGGCTCAAGCTTTGCTTACATTGACCGGTATTTAGGAAAGCCAAGGCGCTTCAGAATTATAGCAATGCTACTAACATCCTCACATTAGGAGGGGGGACATGGCATGTTTAAGCTTCGGCACAGCAGCAGCCACTCCTTGCTGCTGTTGCCTTAGTGCCTTGTCTTAGTTGCCTGCTGTTGTCTTAGTGCCTGGGACTTAGGGTCTTAGTGCCATTCCTTGCTGCCGTTGTCTTAGTGCTTGTTGTCTTAGTGCCTGCTGTCTAAGTGCCTGTTGTCTTAGTGCCTGCTGTCTTAGTGCTGTTGTCTTAGTGCCATTCCATGCTGCTGTTGTCTTAGTGCCTGGGAGAGCCTCAAGGACTGGTCGGAGGAATACCATGACCACTCTGAGCCGGCTTATTGGAAGGGCTTATCGGAAGGGCCGGCTTATTGGAAGGACCGGCTTATTGGAAAACCATGATCACTCTGAGCCGGCTTATTGAAAACAGCCGTTGCTCAGTCTTGCAGCTTGCTAGTTGCCTGCACGATCCAAAACATCTTGTCACGCATGCACTGGAAGCATGAGTAGAAAGCGCTTCTCTGCCTACTTCTGTGCCAAAATAGCCGGGCCCTCTCCAAAAGTCCACCCTGCCCCAACCCATGTGTGGAATGCGCCAACCAGTGTGTTTTGGCACCCGGGATCAACGCCCTGGCCACGCTCAAGTGCTTGGTCTGCCTATGTCGCATGCAGAACGCCTTCAAGTGCTTTGTTCGCTCCCGGGACTACTGCACAACCAGCAAGCACATCATCACTATGTGCATGAACGTCATCAAAGTGGCTGTGGAGCTGGCCAACCCACTACATGTGTCAAACTACGCCGCCAAGGCAGAGAGCACACCAGACTTGATGGTAGGGGGGGGGGGAAGGGCAAGAGGCGGGCGTCCTTCTTCCAGCCAAAGCAGAGAGCACGCAGACCTGACGGTAGATGGGAGGGAAGGGCAAGAGGCAGGCGTTCTTTGTCCAGCCAAGGCAAAGAGCACGCAGACCTGACGGTAGATGGGAGGGAAGGGCAAGAGGCAGGCGTCCTTTGTCCAGCCAAGGCAAAGAGCGTGCCCAACCTCATAACAGAGAAGTGCAAAAAGCGGCAAGCGGTCCTCTGTGCTTTTAGGCCATCAAGCAGATGTGAGGCCGGTCTTTAGTCCCCACGGGGCATGCTTAACCTTACTAAGCCACCGTTAGCGTTGTAAGGTGGGCAGGTGGGGCTCAGGCTGTGGGTGCGCTTAGCGGACCCAGGGTGGCGCTCGACTAAGGGATGAGAATCAGCTAGGCAGCCTGGGGCATGCAGGCATGCAGAACTGTTGTTGTTGATAACCAACTTGAAACGGGGAGTTGAGCCCCAAATACAGAGTGCCTGGGGTTGCTGTGGCCGGGCTTTAGTGCTTGCACCATTTGGTGTGAATACTAGGCTATACCAACAAGAGCAGCAGCAGCAGCAGAAGGGGCAGGCAAGGCACTACGCTGCTGCAGCATGGGCTAGTTCGCATAAGCGCCTTTCCAGAGTTTGAATTTGAGGGCATCCCTCAACTAGAAAGGAACCCTGCCCTACCAGGGCCCTTTTGCGTTCTGCATATTTGTCCATGAGCAGAGCCGGCCATATATCCAATCGCCCAGCTCTGATAGACCCACCCAGTGCAGCAGCACTCGCTTGCAAGTTGGGTCAGTGCAGCAGCACTCACTCAGTTGGGTCAGTGCAGCAGCACTCGCTCAGTTGGGTCAGTGCAGCAGCACTCACACAGTTGGGACAGTGCAGCAGCACTCACACAGTTGGGTCAGTGCAGCAGCACTCGCTCAGTTGGGTCAGTGCAGCAGCACTCGCTCGCAAGTTGGGTCATTGTATCCTTCCTTACAGGCCGATCCCGTGGCTCAGGCCAAGGTCACTGCTTCCTCCGGCCTCGCGCTGATGCACAGCAAACGGTACAAGCTGGTGAGTGCGTGCATGCAAGCTGGTGAGTGCGTACAAGCAAGCCTGCGTTCCTGCCTGCGCAGGCAGCCTGGCAAGGCATGCTACTGCACCACAGACCCAAGGCGTGCGACAGTTGAGCTCCACCCACTCTGAGTAGCCCACACCCTTGTTGATTAATGGTGTTTTGCTGATATCTTATGGGGGCTTGACACACTGCCCCCGCATTTGTGTCCCCCTTCCTTTCCGTGGTAAATTAAGAATGTGGCTGTGCTCTGCACAAAGACGTACAAGCTCAATGGATGCATGCACGCTTGCAGGCTGCTCGTAAGTTCACTGAAGTGAGCGCTGAGCTTGGCACGTCCTTCAACAACGTTATTGCCCCCCAGGTGTGAGCTGCTGCTGCCCTGGTATTGCAAAAGTGAGCACACTGTCACAAAATGAGCACACAATGCAGACACACAGCACTGGAAGCAGCGGCACGTGCCCCGAGTGAGCTAGACCTCATGCAACTTGCTCACATCTCTTGTCTGAATCGAGCTAGAAGTGAGCCTACCAGGCAGGCATTTTTGAGTGAGCAGTACTCTGACCTTTGCATTGCTCTGATAAAATAGCCAGTAGGCCATGCCGTGGCCCTCACAACAGCTGACTTGTGATCTGTCGCGCATGGCATGCAGCTGACTTGTGATCCGTTGCGCATGGAGTTGATGCCGTGCGCGCCAGAAGCGTGCAAGCCAATTGTAAGCCAATTGTAAGCCAATTGTAAGCCAATTGTAAGCCAATTGCAAGCCAATTGTAAGCCAATTGTAAGCCAACTGTAAGCCAATTGTAAGCCAATTGTAAGCCAATTGAACTGTCCTTGTCCCTGTGAAGCTGCCTCACAAGCTCGGCCATGCTCGCCTGGTTCAATCAGATGATCCTTGATTATCCCTGCCTCCTTGGTCACAGGATGTGGCCTTGTACGGTGTCCTGTGTGCACTGGCCACCTTTGAGCGTTCAGAGCTCCAGCAGCGCGTCATGTCCAACATCGGCTTCAAGGAATTCATGGAGCTCACTCCGGAGGTGTGGCACGTTCCTTCTCAGGGTCTCATCAATTGTCGCAAATAAAGCAGGAATAGCCTGATGCATAAGTATCAGGGACTTGTCACTTGTCACAGATGAACTAGGAATGGCTGGACACATAAAAATCTCAAAAAGCATTCCTCACTTGTAGAGGGCACCTGAGTTCTTGCTGCATGTGGACTGGGCAAGCCAGGCAGTCAGAATATTGTCATTTGCACATTTCCTGTAGCCTCGCCATCGCAGCATGCTCTTTTTCCTGACGTGCCTGCAACTTATGGCGCAAAGAGGAACAAGTCCTTGTCCTTTTTGTGACGTACCTACAACTCATGGTGCAAAGAGACTTATGACGTGCCTGCAACTTATGGTGAGAAGAGGAACAATTACTTGTCTGCATCTCCAGGCATGTGAGCACTAAGACCTGGCAAGGACAGGATATGCCATGCTTGCTGCCCCTCAATACCTTGCCACAAAGCAAGTGCTACTTCAAGGTCTGTCTACAGCCTGGCATGATGTTGTGCTGATTCCGGATCCAGCATCAAGATGAGTCGATTGCCTCATTGCTGTACACCCGCGACGCGCAGATGCGCGAGCTTGTTGCAGACTTCTACAACTGCTGCTATGCACGCTGCTTGAGGAGCTTGGATGCCATGATCCCTATGCTCATGCTGGACATGCACCTGGCTGAGCATGTTAAGGACTTGCATGGACAGGTGCGCCCTCTGCATCACATTTGTGTTTGTAACTTTCAATCTCTGTGCCTACCCAGCCTTCCATGTCACACTCACATGTGGCAAACACTCTGACTGTTTAGAGTGTAAAGTTGTTTCCTAGCTACAATCATTCATGCCGCAGTGTGTACACTGCTGCCGTGCTAAGCAAGCACATGTTTGAAGCCGCTGCAATTCAACAGAGTTTGGGCAAACCTGCCTTGTTTGGGTGTAGATTTTGGAACAACACTCAGGGGTCCTGGTGCGCGCCCATACTTGTGCCCCCATCATATGACCATTGCGGTGTGCCCCCATCATATGGCCGTTGCGGTGTGCAGATTCGTCAGCGGGCCCTTGTCCAGTACACCCTGCCTTTCAAGAGCGTGAACCTATCAGACATGGGCACAGCATTTGGGCTCACCCCTGAGTAAGTTAAACTCTGACTCAGAGTCTGAGTAAGTTAATGGGTGCGCCTTGTTGTTTGTGGATGTGCATGCTATTGGACTACCACGTGAGATGACCATTGGTCAGCGCACTGCCATGTGTTCTTGCGCTTGGGCTCATCCTTCGGGCAAATTCAGATTTGAGTCAGCCCGGCCAAGCTATTTGTGAAAATGTGTTCTTGCGCTCTGGCTCATCCTTGGGCCAATTCAGATTTGAGTCAGCTCTGCCAAGCTATTTGTGAAAAGCAGGAGTCTCTTCCTCATTGCAAACAAAATGTGCTTGCTGAGTGATTACTTGGCTTAACAGCTCAAGGGTTTAGCCCATTAGCCCCAACCCTGAAAGAGTTGAACTGAGGGACCTGAGCCTGCCGACAAATTGGTCTGTGTGCACAATTTCAAGCCAAGCGCATTGGTTGCAAACAGAATGAGATTGACAGCTGGAGCAGGCAACGCACCTCCGGCACCTGCATGCTGTGAGAGCAGCATTTCTTCCCGCGCAACATTTGTCTTTCGAGGTCTGTGCTTGAAATTGCGACCCATCCTTGCTCCACCTGCCTCTTGCAGGGAGCTGAATAACGAGCTGGCCCGCCTAATCACAGATGGCACAGTGAAAGCTCGTATCGACAGCCATGCAGGTAAGAGCTTGTTGGCGCAAGCCTAAGACAAATGTTTGGCCAGCCAGACATTTTGAACGAGCTGCAGATAATTAAGTTAGTTGTCATCACGCACGCTGCGTCACAATTGTCTTGAACGTGCCTTCAAGCCAGCGACAGCTTGGCCACATTGGAGACCCGCCCATGCTCAGTGCCATGCTGTGTTGCGCAGGCATTTTGTATGCGCAGCATGATGATAAGCGCTCATCCACCTTTCAGAACGTGCTCTCTTGTGGCGAGGCGTACCTTAAAGAGACAAAGGTAAGTTGAGGCGACCTTAAGAGGTGACCTCTAGAGTTCCGTACCAGCAGCTGTGCTTATGCTTACCCATTGTGCATGTAGAAGGAGGCAAAAGGGGAATCCCATAAGCATATGTCCTGCTGATTGGTAAAAGAGCTGCTTTTTTTTCTCCCTTTGGTGTGGTGCACTTCATGACTCATGTGCCCCGGAGGCAGTGTGTCCACGCCTTCACAAGTTAGTTAGTAGCAACAAAGCAGAGCTCTGAAGGTCAAGCGCATTGTTTTCACAATCTTGCAGCCTTCCAAAACAAATCACTCTTTGCTGTTTTTTCCTATCTTTCAAAGCTGTGTTCTCCTCCATTGCCTTGCTTGACTGCGTGCTTGTGTACAGGCGTTGCTGCTGCGCGCCAACATGCTGCAGCACGACTTTGTACAAAAAGGGAGAGGGGATGATCTGCCACTGCCAGGCCTCAGGTTTGTGTTTTTGTGAACATAGCGTATTCCCAGCCTCTGTTTAGATGCACCAAAGGCTTCAAAACTCGCAGTTATGCGCTTGCGAGCATGTGTTGAATAAAAATGTGTTGAATAAAGTCTTGTAGAGTGACAAATGAAGCAATTTTAGCTGTGCAGATTGTTATGCTTGCTACTGTCTGCATGCTTAGAAGTGGTGGCGGCGGCGGAGGAGGAGGGGGCAGGAGAGGGGGTGGACCAACATCTATGGACCAAGATGAGCCACCAGGTAACTGCACTACTCATTTTAGAAACACAGTTTGTAATACAGTGTTTTGAGATGCAAGCATCCCCTTTGCTATGCTTCTTATTAGCACTGCTCCCTGGAAAGAATAAGTCAACACAGACCAGATACCTTGAATTGCGCATTGAGAGAACCTGTGGCCGCACTGTGGCAATTTAGAATGAGGCTTTGCAACTTGGGCAACATGGAATGAAGTAGAGTTAACACACACATACGCATCCACACGCAGGCAACTTTGCTCGCTTACTATTTTGCACCTTGTCTGCAGGGAGAGGGCCAGGGGGCATGGGCAGGCGCGGTCCACCCTCCATGGGCGGATCAGGCAGGGAGGAGAGGCGATTCGGGGGCCCGTCTGGCCGCCCCTCTGGAAGCAGGCTCGCATTGTGAATTGCTCGACGTTGCTCAAAGCAGTTATTAGACCTATGATGCTTGATTTTGTTCCGAAGATTTGCTTTAAATTGTTCTGGCTAGACACTATTTCTTTTTCAAGATGCCTTGCATAGTAATCAATTCAGGGAGAAAAAGGCCGCTTAGCGAGTTGCTGTGTAGGTCCTTATGCTGAGTGAGGAAGTCTTGAGATGGTGGAGGACTGCTAGGTGTTGCCGTGCCTGGCCAGTTCTACCTGCCAAGCTGGATGGTGGAGGGTTGTTCACTGTTGGAACTGCCATTGGAAACATGCCTCTCATGTGCCACTCTTTGTATACCACTTATCACATCATTGTAAGCTAATTAGTTGTGCTCCAACCACAAATAGCTTAGCCAAAGTCTAACAGGCATATTGAAAGGAGGGGAAAGTAAGAATTGCACAAGAGGCGAGGTGGTATGAGAAGAAAAGGCAATGGCACCAGAACGCTGGAAGCTCTATCATGCAAGAGTGGTTCTGATCATCATCCATCCATCCATCCATGATGGAACCGTTCTATTCCTTGACGCCAAAACCTAGATTGCTTGGACGAGTGGAAACAGGATGGAGGTAAGTTGATCTGCGAGTAATGAAGCAGCAACTCAGCACGCTGCACGTCAAAGACAAACTCGCAATTAAACCTAGTTTGCTCCTTGCGACCTTGTAAGATGTATGCCAGGGAGAAAACCCCTCTAGCCCTTTGGGGGCAACAGTCGTGGCAGCGCCCAGTCCAGTCCATCCACCCAGTCCAGTGTGAATACGTCCGACAGCAGCTGCATGCAACGCTGACTGTCAGCGTTACGCTGACCTTGCCTATCTGCAGGTTGAACAGAGAGAGAAAGTGTAGGGGAAGACAAGGGTATCCGTTTCTGAGTCAGAGACTCCGCAGTCTCATGGCGGGCAACCTGTTGTCTGCTTGGTGTACGTTGTCACTGTCTGCAGCCAGTCCCCACACTACATTTGCTCATATTCAGCTCAAACATAGATACCCTACAAATACAGTTATGATCGTGCCGCTTGTTTGTTGGTCTGCAGCAGTCTCTCAGCGTCATGGTGACATACCCTACATGGAGGGTAACGGGAGGGGGGGGGGAGGATGCGCGGAATAATACTCTTAAGAAGGAGCAATAATGTCATGATGTTACATTTAGATCGCACTGTTTTTTACTGCACACAGCTCCGGATAGTCGAGCAGGCGGCGGGGCACCTGAGATGGGAAGCCGATTATCCACCCTCGTAACCTGTGGGTCGGGGTTCGAACCTCACTGGAGGTCACCATCCGGCTAAGCTGCCCTCGTTCGGCGGATACAGCCTTGAAACCTTACCTTACCTTACACTTAGATCGAAATACCCCAGGCTGTAATAGCCCTGACTAAGATGACGAACAAGAGCAAGGGCTGAAAACCGTCAGGCCTGCAGCCACACCAACACAACGAGGTACAAACTTAGCTTTGAAAGTAACAGAAGCGAAGTGGTTTTCTGGTCTTACAGGCACAGCTGGCCAAGTACTTTTAAATGTGCCCAGGACACTTTAGTTTAGAGTGTTAAGGCAGAGATGACCGCCAGCCCAAGTTAAATAGGTCAAATGAGGAAGGAATAAAAGAAAAAGAAAAAAGAAGTGATTGCCTGGTTGCGCAATGATGTTAATGTGCCCAGGTCAGTAAACAAACTAACAAATGCCATCCACAAACCGTTACATGTGCGCACAAAAGAGAAGTTCCACATGTGAGATTCCACTGCAAGCCTTACTTCTTAGGAGATGCACAACACTGCAAGATAATAGTAAGGTTCCAGTTGCAAGGCTGTGTTCACTTGCATTGGCTTGCACTACTTGTTTATAAAAATGAGCTTTTCCCTGGCCTAGAAATCTGGATCGAATGCACGCTATTTAATGCCTGACCCGTGCAGGCCAATCCTGCACCAACTGTTGGCAGCAACACGTTGCGCTCTGCACTCGAGCCAAGGACACTCAAGCTATTGTCACTAACTTAGTGTTGAACGCTCAGGAAGGGCTACTTTGGCAAATCTGGATTTCTATCACGATTCTGATAGAAGCAGGCCCTGCAAAGTTGTCAGATAGGCGTTGGCAAGAAGTTCTTTGCCCCATAGATCCCCGAGTCCCTAAGCGCACCAAGGAAGGTCACGCTGTGCCATGCCTGAAGCAACTTACAATATTACGTTGGTCAAGCACAACAGGCACACACTCTAACCTGCTGCAATAGCCTGCCCTCTGTGTTGTTGTTGCTGCTGCTGCTGCATGCACTCACACCCAGGGCAATTGTGCAGCTGCTCATGCACGTACGCATCACACTCAAAGCAAAAGACGCGTGTGCATTGCGGACACTGGAGCACCATGGGGGGCGGTGGACCTGGGCGGCCAAATGGCATGGGCGCAGTCCTGCAGGCCACAGGCAGATGGCTGCTTTGTGCCAGAGCTACAACACTGGCTGGAAGAGCAGAACAAGCACACTGGTACACAGAAATGACACTGGCCTGGTGCTCAGGACGCACACTGGGCAAGTGCACAAACAGCTCACTGGCCTGGAAACACCTAGCATGCTGGCTGGGCTGGGAAAGGCACACAAAAGCTGCGTGAGGCAAATCATGTGCAGATAAAGTGCGGTGATGTCACTTAAAATGCCCCACAGGAATGCATGACCCTGTGCATCATCCTCCGGAGCACGTGGGGGTAGTGATGGAGGGAGGGACCAAGCCTCTGGAGCAATGAGGGGGTGGTGATGAAGGGGGGGCCAAGTCGCCTCCCGCGCAGGCGCATGCAAGCTGGGCAGGGCTCTCAGGGTGCAGGCAACCGGATGAGAGCCAGTCATGCGCAGATCGGGCGGCTGTTGCAGCCAGCTTGCAAGCGCCTTTTGGCTGAGGGAATGGTGATTTGGCTCAATCAGGACTTGGCCAGCAGACAAGCCCAGCCCTGATGGACGACAAAGCACGCGCGTGCACACACATGCACACACTTGCGCACAAACGCAAACCCATTCCCACACATCCATGCACCTCTACACTGCCCTGCAATCGTGCCTCAGATTCATGCTACACTGCATGTGTGTACAAGCGTGCACCCAAGTTCACACCCAGTGAGCTCTTGCTGGGTGAGGTCCGCAAGGCACCCAAAGCAGTCGCGGCACATGGACACGCAAGCACACGGACGCACACACACATTTGCGCACTCGCACACTCAAACACCCAGCGAGCTCTAGCTAGGTGAGGTTCGCAAGGCACCCAAAGTAAGAGAGGCACTTTGGACACACATGCACACGCACACTGACATACACACGCACCTGATCAGCTCTGGCGGGGTGAGGTCCGCAAGGCACCCAAAGCAGTAGAGGCTGTACGGCACTTCTCCCACGCCCTGCAGGGCTGCCCCGCGTGGGGCCCCTGCCTCCTCTGCACCGACGCACACCTTCTTCCGCGGCGGCTCCTGCAGCCCCACCCAAGCCTTCCCCTCCTGCCCCAGCTGCGACTTGGACGCGGCAGGCTGCTGTGCTGCAGCAGCACCTGAGCCGTGCGGCACACACAGCTGCAGGTCCAGCACGGCCTGCACCTGCTGCTGCTGCAGCTCGTCGTAGCGCGGCACCGGGAACAGGTGGTGGTAGGAGCGTGCCAGGTGCGGGGATGAGATGAGCGTGAGACCGCACACGTGGCACTCCCCGGGCAGCTCCGCAACGCGCGCTGCGCACCTGCGTCGGTGCCGCACATCCACATCAGCATGGGGACGACGGCAGGCCAGCCTTCAAGTGGCGCCATTTGTGGCCAAGGGCAATGGCACACACATCACACACAACAAGTCAACACCCTTCCTTGCCACGCCCGTGCGTGCAGCGCGCACGCTCATGCGTGTGCGCGTGTGTGCGTGCATGCGTGCGCCCTCGCTTGGGCAGCACACAGGCAGCTTGCCAGATTACATGGAGCTAGGCAAGCAAAAGATGCAAGTGGTGAGGAGAGAGCAGATGCAAGGCATGGAGCCAAGGGATGGTTGGTGCTCCCCTCTGGTGGCACTGGGAGAGAAGGTGGTCCCTTCTGGTGACCTGGGAGAGACGGTGCTTCCCTCAAGGTGCGCTATGAAGACAGTGCCTCCCTCTGGTCACACCGACAGCACACTGCTCTCTCAGGTAAAAGCACACTGCCGTCTCAGGTAATAGCACACTGCTCTCTCAGGTGACAGCACACTGCTCTCTCAGGTGACAGCACACTGCTCTCTCAGGTAACAGCACACTGCTCTCTCAGGTAACAGCACACTTTACTCTCAGGTGACAGCACACCGCTGTCTCAGGGGACAGCACACCGCTGTCTCAGGGGACAGCACACCGTTGTTAAGGCTTTCTGCGCCCACAGAGCAGCCGCGGGTCAAACGCGCACCCCCTGGCACGGTTGATGCTGAGCAGTCTTTCAGCTGCGGTTGGCGCGCAGCCCTGCCCCACCTTGGACAAACGTAGCCCCCAGGCGACAGCCGCGCCTCAGCGCCCACGAACACGGCAGAAGCAGGGGCATCTGGGCCCTTGTCCGGGAAGCCCATGCACACCTGCACATGGTCGTCACGGGCACGCCATGCGTAGCTTTGCAGTGCTGTCGTGCACGAGCTGTGGCTCTGGGTGGCGCATCCTGAAGTGCCGTAGGCAAAGTCTGAGGCGCACTGTACGGACGCGCAAGGACGGCCGACGTTTGTGATCAGCTCTTGCCCTGAGCTTAGCAACAGCCCCAGGTGCCTCCTGCTCTCCTGCTCTCCCTGCATTTGACGCAGTTGTCACTTGACTGCGGTCACTTGAAGGCTGCGCAAGCACCTGCCAGGGTGCCCATGGCAGAGGCACCCTCTTGCAACTTAGCCTCCAGCAGATTCCACACAGAGGCCCTCGTGACACACGCCTGTTGCCTGAATGTGCCCCGCGTGCAGGCCACATGCAGCTGTGCAGACCATGTGCGTGTGGCCTTCTCGTGGCCTGCACGCTGGAAGCACAAGTGTGTGTGTGTGTGCCACAGACATGTATACTCCCGCATTGCGCTCCTCACAAACAAGAACACACCCATCAGCAAGGGCGTGGGCTGTGGTACATCCCATGAGCGCGCAAAACCCAGGCTCAGGCGTCGCAGAGCATAAGACAATACCGGAGGAAGAAGCATGCCCCTCAAAGCCAGCAATGCTGCTTGCATGCCAACATACCAGCTCTGCCCCCAGGCTCCCTGCCAAGGCAGGGGGCGGGGGTCCATGGGCCAGGAGCAGATCTGCAAGCGCACAGTGTGCAGGTGCAAAACAATCGCATGTGCACGGTTCGCATGCGTGGGAATCTGTGTTTTCTTATATGTGACTTTGCTCATGGGCCAGGAGCTTGAAGCATGGTGGTTTGAAGCATGGTGGTTTTGAAGCATGGTGGTTTTGAAGCATGGTGGTTTGAAGCAAGTCAGCATGGTGCTTGAAGCATGGTGCTTGATGATGCAGAGGCTCCCGGGGCACTTATTGAGGGCGCGTGTGCCCGGATGCTGGCACCACAGTTGATGGTGGGTACACGTGCACGCATGGCAGCTTTGAGCATCATTCCGTTAGCGCCGCACATCCTTGCACACAAGCCAAGCATCACGGCGCCCTTCCATGTGCCACCGTGGGCTCCGTGCACGTGCATTGAGCACCATGTCAATCTGTGCACCATCGTGCCCTCAGATGTTCTGCATGGTATGGCCTTGCGCGCAGGACCAGCCAACAGAGGGAGTTCAGGAGCGCACAGCCACTGGGATGCAGCTATCAAGAGATGAGTGCAAAACCAGCCAACAGAGGGAGTTCAGGAGCGCGCAGCGACAGCGGTGCAGGTTTCAAAAGATGCGTGCAGAACCAGCCAACAGAGGGAGTTCAGGAGCGCACGGCCACGGGGATGCAGCTCCCAAAAGATGGGCGCAGAACCAGCCAACAGAGGGAATTCAGGAGCGCACAGCCATGGGGATGCAGCTCCCAGAAGATGCCCGCCGGGGCACACACAGCATGCGACAAGAGCCAAACTCTCAGAAGACATAACGAATGCAACGGGTGTACAACAGGATTGTCAAGCTAGAAGAGAGGAGACCCTCCCAAAAGATGCACGCAGGGACGTGTAACCACCAGAGATGTGCCCTTAAGTGCATCATCAATAGAGCATGGAGCAAAAGCAGCAGGGGGGGCGCACAGGAGTGTGGCGCCCACAACACATCCAAGCTCATTGTGAGACAGAAAGGCAGACCATGCTGTGCACCAGAAGCAGGAGTTGGAGTGGTGCGGCCAGCACTCCTACCGCAATCTATCCCTCTTGCCTGACAGGTGTGACTCGTTTAAGGCAATGCCGTAGCTGCCTCCTGTCTCATCAGTCAAACGCCTGCACACGTGAACTTCAGCTGCAACTCCCACAATGGACACCCTGCAATGCATACAAGGGCAAGGGGCAGCCGGCATAAAAGGACCAGCGCATCATGGCCCTAGAGGCCAGCGTTCCTTAATGTTGTGAATCACGCACCCTGCGTTCAGCAAGCCCACTGACAAAACCAGACAAGTACAGTCTGTGTATGTGTTCACGTACGCGCATGGACTTGCTTTTGTGGTGCAGAGCGCGTCCTATCCTCTGAGAAATAGAAATTTGGTAATAGAAAGGAAACGCTGGCAAGCAGATTCAGTTCTTTTTCCTCTTGAAACAGCCTCTCTGCTAGTTCCAAATTGACTTTTTGCATGCGTTTGTCAAGCTCAGCATCACAGGTGCAAGGGCCTCCTGAGAACAAAGTATGCTGTCTTTCAAAAATAAAAAAGCTTCACCTTATTTTGGCAGCCTTTGCTGCCTTGATGCTGTCAAAGATGTTACCAGGATCACAAGTAGACAGGGCTGCAAAAAGGATCTGCAATGTAACACAAAAAGCGATGAGGAGAGCTTGCACACATTTGTAGCAACAGGAAAATAGCAATCTTACAGTGAACTTTCCAGTATCCTCAACAGTATGTGGTTTGCACCACAGTCCTTCTGCTAACCCTTCATCAGCAAGGCAAGGCGTGCTCATGGTCGTCTAAGTCATAAAACTTTTAGTCTACACAGCCTTATGCGGCCCCAACACAGTGGCTATCAGGCACGCACTGCCAAACCGTCCGCTGGAAGGTGTCAACATGTCTGTAAATCAATATGCTTGATGGTACCATGAACTGGCAGGGCATGGTTGCTGTTCACCATGCAATCACACCCCGCCAGGGCCCTACTGCCAGTGCAATAAACAGCCAAAATACTGCCTCTTCCACAGCCACATCTGTGGCTGATCCAGGCCTGCACTGCAGTGTACGCACCAGCATCTCTCTGTGGCCATAGGGGGGGATCTTTTGGAGCAGTGCCACGCCTGTGTCTAGCGCATTCTGGAGGGACACCGCTCCCGTGGCACCTGCATGCATAGGACTGACAATCATAAGAGAGAGGACGCAGGGACAAGCACCTGCATGCATAGGACTGACAATCATAAGAGAGAGGACGCAGGGACAAGCACCTGCATGCATAGGACTGACAA
>LFCJ01001241.1_pt1 | contig 17565 bp, 18 predicted proteins | sample 643141 | NCBI WGS metagenome assembly LFCJ01 (sample SAMN03766243, study PRJNA286221) | soda lake metagenome | biome: soda lake; feature: Kulunda steppe; material: water; isolation source: sample B1-Br-g2 brine of Lake Bitter-1 | place: Russia: Kulunda steppe | collected 2010-07
GACGCCCTCGGGCGAGCGATCCTCTTCGGCGGCGCCGTCAGCGCCGCGTTCGGTGCCGTGGTCATCCGTCGGTCGAACCCCACGCTCTCGAGTACGGTACGCATCGCCTGGGGCCTGCCGTTGGCTGCTGCACTGTCGCACGGCCTCTCGTTTGCGGCGGGCGAGTCGACCGCGGCCATCTCCTGGACGATGGAGGCGATCCTCGCACTCGCGTACGTCAGCCTTATCGCAGGCGTTCTGGCGTACGTCGCGTACTTCTCCCTGCTGGATTCGACCGGCGCGATCCGGGCGAACCTGGTGTTCTACGTCGTCCCGGTCGTCTCGACGATCGGCGGGGCCGCGTTGCTCGGCGAGTCGATCACGACGGTCGCCATCGTCGGCTTCCTGACGATCTTCGCCGGGTTCGCCGTCATCGGCAGCGAGTCGGTCGACCTCACCGCGCGGCTGCCGACGGTCACCACAGGTCGTCCGAAATCGAGGGAGCCGCCGGCTGGCACCGAGGAACCGCGGGGCTACCGGTCGGATTGATCGAACGGGAGAAACGACCGGTCAGTGCAGGTCGTCGAACGACCGAACGCGGTAATCGCCGAGCACACACCGGCCGCGTCGGTCGTGGCCCACGCGCTCGACGTGAATGGCGTCGAGACCGGCGTTCCAGGCCGCGCCGACGTCGTTCGCGCCGTCACCAGCGAGGACGCCCTGGTGGCCGTTGTAGCCGACACCGAGGTCGGTCATGACCTGCTGGACGGGGCCGGGGTCGGGCTTCCAGCCCGTCTCCTCGGTACAGCACAGCCGCGAGTCGAACCAGTCGCGGATGCCGACGGTGTCGAGGACCGGTTCGCAGAGGAACTCCTGACAGTGGGTCACGAGTCCGACAGGGACGTCGAGATCGGCGACGAACGCGGCGTCGTCGTGGAGGTAGGTCTGTTCGGCCCGGACCAGCGGGTCCTCTTCGGCGTGGAACGCCTCCCAGAACGTCGTCGGGTCGATGCCCCACTCGAGCAACTGGTAATCTCGCGAGCCCGTCAGACCGTTCCAGATGATGTCCGCCTCGCGGTCGCTAAACTCGCGGCCAAGGCGGTCGCCGACCCGATCGAACACCTCTCTGGTGTACGACCACTCGACGTCGACGAGCGTTCCGTCCAGGTCGAGCAGCCAGAAGTCGTAGTCCGCTCGGGGGTCGACCACGGTATCCATCGGGACGGATGAGTATGGGTTTCTGGAGTATATGTCTGTTGCTGGAGTCCGTGCCGATCGGACGACGAACAGTTTCGCCTGCCTCCGTGCCGATCGGATGACGGCAGTTCCGCCTGCGTCTGTACTGATGACGGACGAGGGCCTAATACGATCCTGTGAAGTCATTTTCCGCAGAGAGCCGCCCCGTGGAGGGTCACTGGTAAACGTTACATCGATCCATATCAGTCGTCGGCCACATCGGCCAGTCCAGCGTCCGCCCGTTCGAGGTGCTCGAGCAACGCTGGATGGAGGGAGCCGTTCGAGCCGAGCAGCCCTTTGCGGCCCTTGGCGTCGAACTCGACGGTGTAGGGTTCGCCGGTCTCGTCTGTGATCGTCGCGCCGGCGGTGCGGGCGACGACGACGCCGGCGGCGACGTCCCAGGGGTGGGTGTCGTACTCCCAGACGGCGTCCGCGCTCCCGCTCGCGAGATAACAGAGGTTCAACGCGGCCGAACCGAGTCGGCGGACGCCGCGGGCGGCCTCGTAGTAGTGTGCCAGAAACGAGCCATCCGGGTCGTACCCGGAGAGGAGCATGCTTTCGTCCAGCGCGTCGCGGTCCGTGGTCTCGATTCGGCTGTCACCCTCGTAGGCGGCCTCGCCGGCGATGGCGTGGAACATCTCCTCGGTTTCGGGGACGTAGACGACGCCCACGACGGGAACGTCGTCGTCGAGCAGGGCGATCGAGACCGAGTAGTTCGGGTTGCCGTGGGCGAAGTTGCCGGTGCCGTCGAGCGGGTCGATCACCCACGTGTACTCGCTGTCGCCCTCGACGTACTCGCTCTCCTCGGAGACGATGTTGTGATCAGCGAACTCGTTCTGGATAACGGTCTTGATGATGCGGTCGGCCTGGTGGTCCGCCTCGGTGACGATGTCCGACTTGTCGGTCTTGTACTCGACGGACTCGATCTGGCCGTGGAGCTCGCGAAGCGGTTCGCCGGCGCTTCGGGCCGCTTCGATGGCGATGTCGCGCGCTCGCTCGACGACGCTCGGCGCTCGCTCGGGCACGGGCCGTCGGCCGGCGAGCAGTTCGGTCGGCCCGGAGTCGTCCACCTCGCGGGCCCCCCAGCCGAGTTTGTCGGTGATCGCCGTAAAGAACGGATCGTCGTAACTCGTCCGGACGACGTGAGCGCGCTGGTCGGCACCGGTCAGATCGATCACGCTCCCTTCGCTCAGAACGGTGTGGGTCCGGCCGCCGTCGACGAGCACGCTCGCGGTGCCACGGGTCACGATCTGGAGTTCCGTCGTCGGCGCGACGACCAGCGGCCGGATCCCCATCCGATGCGTGTGCAACGGGACGATCTGGAGCGTGTGGTTGTTCACGGGGTAGTGGACCGGCCCCTCGGCCGACAGCGAGATACCGGTCGAGCCGGTCGGCGTCGACACCGCGAGCCCGGTTCCCTCGAACTCGCCGACGTACTCGCCGTCGGCGAACACCTCGAGCCGGGTGACCTTCCGGTCGATCGGGTTCTCCGGCGGCACGTGCTGGATCATCACGTCGTTGATTCCGGTCGCTTGCAGCCCCGGCGCCTCGATCCGGATCTGCTGGCGACTGTCGACGGTCGCCCGTCCCCGGAGGACCTCGTCTAAGGCCGCCTCGAGGTGTTCGATCTCCACCCGGGCCAGAAACGAGAGCGTCCCCGCGTTGACGCCGAGCAGCGGAATTCCCCGGGGGGCGAACGTCTTGATCCCCTCGAGGAACGTGCCGTCGCCGCCGATCGTCACGCCGAGGGTCGCCCGACTCTCCCTGTAGACGTCGCCGACGTCGTCGCCGACGCCGACGGCCGAAAAGCCGATCTCGCGATCCCTTGCCCACGTCCGCAACCGTTCCACCGGGTCGTCGCTGTCCGGGCTCGCGATCGCGATGATCTCGTCGGTCGTCGCCAGTCGTCGCCCGTGCATCGTAGCCGTACAGCGGGTCGCCGGACACATAGCTCCTTCTCAGTCGAGGCCGGAGTCGACTCGAGTCGCGAGCCGAACCAGGCGGCGAAACGACTGTATGCCAGCGGGCTGTCGAGCAGCATATGACAGTCCTCGACATCGCACGCGAAGTCGTCGTCACGGAGTCCGTAGAGACGTCCATCGCGGACGTCGTGCGAACGATGCAACGCGAAACCGTCGGCAGCGTCGTGGTCGTCGACGACGGCGATCCGGTCGGACTCGTCACCGATCGAGACCTCGCGATGGTGGTTCTAGACGAGAACGTCGACGTCGAGGAGACGCCCATCCTGGAGGTCGTCCCCGACCGGCTGGTCACCGTCGACGCGGACGCCGGCGTCTATGATCTGGTGGCGCTGCTGTCGGAAAAGGGGCTGCGTCGCGTCCCCGTCGTCGACGACGGGGACCTCGTCGGAATCGTCTCGCTCAGCGACGTGGTCGTGCTCCTCGGGATGGAACTCCAGCACGTCGCGAACGCGATCCGGACGACGGCACCCGCCTACGAGCGACCGGTGACCACGTTCGACGACGACTGATCGGCGTCTCGAAGCGCTGGCTTCGGCTTACCCTATCCGGAGTCGTCCGAACGGACGCGAACGCTCGAGCCGAGGTACTTCGAGAGGACCTCGTCGACGGTGTCGGCGTTGAACGCCTCGAGGTCGTCGGCGATGGCGGCCTTCAGCGCCTCGAAGTACGCCGCGTCGACCTGCAGTTCGCGAAACGAGGCGGACTCGACGGGCGCACCGAGCCACTCCGAGGCGAGTCCGCGGACGTACTCGTCGTCCGAGGCCTCGCCGCGCCAGAGGGTGTCCCGGAAGAAGCGCCACCCCTCGGTTCCCGGCTCGGGCGCCTCGCGAAAGAGCGTTACCGTCGTCTCGGCGCTCGAGGGCTCGATCGAGACCGCCTCGTGGTCCGGCTCGAGTCTGATCCGGGCGCGGAAGACGTATCGCCCCTCCATCACGACGTGGCGGTCAGCCCTCGCGCTGGGTGCGCTCGGACTCGAGCAGTTCGGCCATCTCGAGGTCGGCGTCGGTGATGCCGCCTTCCTCGTGGGAGGTGAGTCGGATCTCGACTTCCTCGTACCGGACGATCATCTCTGGGTGGTGAAACTGCGACTCGGCGATTTCGCCGACCATCTGGGCGAAGTTGACGCCGTGGAGGTAGTCGTCGAACTCGTAGACGCGAACGATCTCGTCGTCCTCGCGGGACCATGCGGCTGGAAGGCGCTCCTCGATATCGTCGTCTGAGAGTAACTCGCCCATGGCGGGTGGAACGATTGCGGTTCAAATAATGGTTGTGCCGCGACGGGCAGGCCCCCGGCGCCGCGCTGTATGACTCGCTGAAGCGAGATCGTACGCGAGACAATCGCACGACCTTCCCACGCAGGGTAACCGTTGACCGCTCGTGAGCCCTCCGTTCGGGACGATGACGACGACACGACACTCTCGATTCGAACTGGACCCTCCAGGATCGGTTCCGTTACGAGCCTCCTTCGTTGCGCTGTGGTCGATCGACCTCGTCGCCGCGACGCTCTTTTTCGTCGTCCCGTACGCGGACGAACTCAATCCCGTCACGGTCATGTTCTACGAGCTGTTCGGGCTGCCGGGCGTCGCGCTCGCGGCCGTCGGCTACGCCGGCATCGTCGTCACGATCGGCCACTACCTCTCCGAGCCGCTCGACCGGCAGTTCGTCGCCGCGGTCGTCGCGCTCTACGTCGTGTTCGTGATCAACAACGTGATACTGCTGGTCTTTCGAATCGCACCCATAAACGTCGTGCCGCTGTGAGGAGCGTCGGCCGCAGGGCGGTCCGAACTCATATCGACTCCGGTAGGTCAACCCCGGCCGCGAGCTCCTGCGGTCGGCCCGATAGAGCGGTACAGCGGACCGGTTCAGTCGCCGTCCGGCAGTTGGAGCTGTGGTTCGGGTCGACCTCCCTCGTCGCCCGACCCATAGGTCGACTCGTCTAGGTCCGGATCGAACAGCTGTAACGCGGTGTTGATCGTGCTCCAGTCGTCCTCTGCGGCCGCCTCGCGGAGGCTCTTGGTCGGCGGCGCGAGCAGCTGGTTGACCAGCGCGTCGGCCATCGACTCGACGACTTCGCGTTGCTCGTCGGAGAACGACTCACCCTCGAGCCGTGCAAAGGCCGTCTGCAGTTCCCGCTGTTTCATTCGCTCGGCCGACCCGTACATCGCGGCGATCACCTCGTCGGCCCGCGAGCGCTTGTACTGGTCACAGAGCAGCTCGAACTCGAAGTCGATCATCGCCTCGACCTCGCGGGCGGCGTCGGCCCGCTGTTCGCGGGTCTCTTCGGTGATCGTCTCGAGGTCGTCTAAGTCGTAGACGGCGACCGACGACAGCGAGTTGGCGTCCGGTGAGACGTCGCGTGGCTGGCCGAGGTCGACGACGACCTGTTCCGTGTCCTCGGCGGTCGACTCGTCCGAGCCGCCGTCGGTCGTGAGATGATCGGGGCCGAGGACCGGGTTCTCGCTGCCGGTGGCCGTGACGACGACCTCGGCACGGCTCGCGACCGTCGACAGCGCCTCGAGCGGGACGGGCTCGGCGTCGACCTCGAGGTCCGTCGCGAGGTGCTCGGCGTGCGAGACGGTCCGGTTCGCGATGAGCAGTTGGTCGACGTCCGCGTCGGCGAGACTGCGGGCTGCGAGTCGTCCCATCTCGCCGGCGCCGACGACCAGCGCGGTCGCGCCCTCGACCCCGACTTCGGCCCTCGCGAGTCGCGTCGCCGCAGAACCGAGCGAGACGACACCCTCGTTGATCTCCGTCTCGGTCCGGGCGCGCTCGCCGACGTGGATCGCTTTCGTCACGGCGGCCTCGAGCATGTTGCCGATGCCGCCGACGCTGCGGGCGTCCTCGTAGGCCGTCCGGACCTGACCAATGATCTGGTCTTCGCCCAGCACGACCGACTCGAGGCCCGCGGCGACACGCAAGAGGTGGCGCAGGCTCTCGTCGTGGTCGGTCACGACGAGGGCATCGTCGTCGGTCGAGTGGAAGAACGCCTCGAGTGCGACGTGGCCGACGGAGCTGTCCGGCGCGACGACGTAACACTCGACTCGATTACACGTCGAGAGGACGTACGCCTCCTCGATACCGGAGACTGAAAGCAGCTCCTCGACGCCGGCCGATTGACTCTCCGGGCTCGCCGCCGCGAGGTCGTCGACACACCCCGAGTCGTGTGTGACACGCGCCGCGGTCACGACACCCGACGAACTCACGGTCTATCACCCTCGGCAGTTAGGTCCTCCCCCAGCACGTCCTCGATCACTTGTCGCTTGTTGGGAGCACCGCTACGTAAAGCTGTCCAAACTTCCGACGAGCTGGCGACGTCGCCGACGAGTTCCCGTCGGCGTGTTTGCGCCACGTTTCGGGACTTGAGCGTCGCCCGGAGCTCGGCGCAGACGGCAGCCATCTCGTCGGCTCCGTCGATCGTCGTCTCGAGTTTCTCCCGGAGGTGTTTGCTGAGTGCCGGCGCCTGCCCGCCAGTCGAGACGGACACGACGACGGGACCGTTCCGGACCGTCGCCGGAACGACGACGCTCCCCGCGTCCCGGCTGCCGGCCCGGTCGGCCCGGTTGACGAGGACGCCACGCGCTCGAGCGGCTGCGTCGACAGCCTCGTTGATCGATTCGTCGTCCGTCGCAGCGACGACCAGCGCCGGGTCGGTCCGGTCGAGCCAGTCGGCGACGGTCTCCGGGCCGGGTGCGGCCCGGACGAGCGACGCCGAGCCGAACGACCGGTCGGTGAAGTCGGGGCTGACGACGAGCACCTCGGCTTCGCGGGCGAACCGTCGGGCTTTCCGGGCGCCGACGGGACCGCCACCGAAGACGAGTACCGTTTCGTCGGTGAAATCGTGCACCAGTGGAATCATGGAAGGGTGTGGGTCCAAACCGTGCGTCGAGTCGGTCGAGACGCCGCGTCGGCGGTCACGCCGGCGGCCGACTCGAGCGTGACGAACCGACCGACCGGCGGTCGAATCGTCGGTCCAGCGACTCGCGCGGATACGGGACGTCGCCGAGCGCGGCTGACGGGCGACCGGGCTCGGAGGGGCGACGTCCGTACGCATACTCGGGGGTCGGTATCCCCAGCATATAAACGGACCGCACGTTCCGATCCACTGGGAGCGAGCAGTGGTGGAGTGGGCCGGAACGGACGGAAGGGGGTCCCCCGCCGGTGTCGGATCGCCGGGCCCCGCACGGACGGTGTCGATCAGGCACCCTCGACGCCGGTTACCTCGAAGCCGAGGTCACGGATGTCCTCGAGAATCGCTTCCTGGTCGGCGCTCGCCTCGTAGTAGATGACGATGTGAAACCCGCCCTCCCGAAGCAGTTGCTGACACTCCCAGACGAACTCCTCGTCCTCGAGGGTGAGTCCCTGGTGCTGGTTCGAGGAGAACTGCGGGTCGTCGTTGCCCGAGTAGACGTAGCAGTCTTTTGGGTCGTAGCCGGCATGCTCCGCGATGATGTCGCCGACGTCGATCGTCGCCTGCATCATCTTGACGTCCTCCTGGCCGTCGTAGTCAGTGTGGACGATGGCGCCGTTGAGTTCGATCTCGCCGGGTTCGAGCAACGCCTTGGTTCGCTGATAGAGGTCCTCGTCGATCACGTCAGCCATTGTCCGAACTCAGACGGCCCGGACTGATAGCCGTCACGATTCCGCCGAGCGCTCGAGCCGCCGTATGGCGGGCGTACGTCGTCTCCCGGGGACGGGGCTCGACGGGTCGGCCGACCGACGTCTCCGGAGGCATCGCCGTTGTGATGGGTTTCACTGGCGGAGAGTCAGACGCAAGACACATAGTCGTCGGTGTCGTCCCATCGACCGATGAAGCGGTGGTTTCGCCGGTGGGTCGACGCAGTTTACGAGGGCGTTCTCTCGAGAGAGGTCTCCGGAGCACCGACACACGTCGCGGTGATCCAGGACGGGAACCGACGCTACGCCCGCCGCAAGGGGGACGACGCGCCGGACGGACACCGTGCAGGGGCCGAAACGACCGAACGTGTCCTCGACTGGTGTCAGGAGATCGGCGTCGAGGAACTGACGCTGTATACGTTCTCGACGGAGAACTTCGAACGTCCGGACGAGGAGAACGAAGAGCTGTTCGACCTCCTCTGTGAGAAGCTCCGGGAGTTCGCCGACGCAGACCGCGTCCACGAACACGAGGTCGGCATCCGCGCCATCGGCGAGATCGAGCTGCTCCCCGAGCGCGTCCAGGCGGCCGTCGACTACGCCGAGGACCGCACCCGCGAGTACGACCAGTTCGTGCTCAACATCGCACTGGCCTACGGCGGACGCTCGCGACTGCTCGAGGCCGCCCGTGACGTCACCGCCGCGGTCGAGCACGGCGACCTCGAGGTCGAGGAGATCGACGTCGAGACGATCGAACGGCGGCTGTACGACCAGCCGGTCCGCGACGTCGACCTGATTATTCGACCCGGCGGCGAGGAGCGGACCTCGAACTTCCTGCCCTGGCACGCAAACGGGAACGAGGCCGCGGTCTTTTTCTGTACGCCGTACTGGCCCGAGTTCTCGAAGGCGGACTTCCTGCGGGGGATCCGAACCTACGAACACCGCGAGGAGTCCTGGCGTCGGACCCGGGCCCGTCGCGCGATGGCACTGCTCGGCGCCCTCGGCGACGCGGACCTGCCCGAGGCCCGTTCGGTGGTCGACCGGTTCCGGGACTCGCTGCCCACCGGCGAGCGCGGTGCACTCGACGACCTCGAGAACGCCGATCGGTCCGGAGACCCCGACGGCATCGATTCGAACGGACACGCGGCTGATTGATACGGGTTACTGTACGTCAGTTCCGGCGCAACCGCGACCGAGGCGGCGGTTGCGCCGGTACATCGGTACAGGAATCCGTATGAGAGCCGTCCCGAACGGGGACCGGCTATCGACCGAACCGCCGCGAGCGATTACAGTATTCCCGAACGGCGCGCAGAAAGTCCCGCTTGCGGAAGTCCCGCCAGTTGACGTCCGTGAAGTACAGTTCCGAGTAGACGGACTGCCAGATCATGAAATCCGAGAGCCGTTCGGCACCCGTCTTGATCACGAGGTCGGGTTCGGCCGGAAAGACGAGGTGCTCCTCGACGCGCTCGCCGTCGATCTCCTCCGCCGCGAGCGACCCGTCGTCGACGCGTTCGGCGAGGGTCCGAACGGCGCTCGTGAGCTCGTGTTTGCCGCCGAGGCCGATCCCGATGCGGATGGGGGCGTCCGCTCGCGTCCGGTCGTCGGGGCCGCGGACGGCGATCTCTCTCGGGGCGTCGATCGACTCGAGTTCGCGGCGCAGCGGCGGGACGGCGCCGGTGTCGAGGACGCTCACGTAGACGGTCACCCGGGAGGCGTACTCGAAGGCCCACTCGAAGAAGTCGGTGAGCGTCTCGTAGGCGCCACGCTCTAAGAGGTCGCGTTCGGTGATCACGAGGGCGACGTGATCGGGCGGCTCGGCCTCGTGGCGACGGATGCGACGGGCGAGATACCGTTCGTACAATCCCACGAGCGCGAGTACTTCACGCCGTCCTATACAGGTTACGGGTGTGAGCAATCGTTGCAGCGCGTGGATACGAAGGGGTGCAGAAGACGCGCTAAAACCGGTGAAAACGTCGGCAGACGAGGTTCGGGAAGCTTCAAGTAATCGCCACAGAAAGAGACCCGTATCGTGACACCACCCGTTCGGCGAGCCGCCGTCTTCGCGGCACTCTGTACGCTCTCGCTCGCCGTTCCGCTGTTCGGACCGGCGACCGGGGCCACGCTGGCCGCAGTCGCCTTGCTCGGCGCGTTCGCCGTCACCGACGGGCCGCTGTTCGAACTGCTCGCGTATCCCGGTGACTACGAGGACCGACGGCTCTACGGACTGATCACGTTCGTCCTCGCCGGGGTCGCGCTCGGCCTCGTCGCGGTCACCGCCTCGCTGTCGGTCGCGGTTTTCGTCGGGACCGTGTTGCTCGTCGGCTACGGCAATCTCGCCGAACAGCTCGCCCGGTCGGTGACCGACGACGAGGCGGTCGTCGTGACGGCGTTCTGTCTGGCAGCGACGGCTGCGGCGGTCGCCGGACAGACCGTCTCGCTGTGGCTCACCGACGGCGTCGTCGGCACGGCGCTTCCCTCCGTGCTCTTTCTCGCTGCCAGCGGGGCCTTGCTCGCTGCCCTCCTTCGAGACGTCCTGTTGCTCTACGACGACCCGATCGTCATGCTCTCGGTGGGCGTTCTGCTGTGGCTGCTCGCCGAACTCGAGCCCGCGATCGGGGCCACCGAGATCGCCCTCGCGCTCGCCGTGACCGTCGCCCTCGGCTTCGCCTCGTACGCACTGGGGACGGCGTCGGTCGCCGGCATGCTGACCGGCGTCCTGCTCGGGCTGGTGACGATCGTCCTGGGCGGCTACGGCTGGTTCGTCGTCCTCATCGCCTTCTTCGCGATCGGCGGCCTCTCGACGAAGTTCCGGTACGACCGGAAGGAGGAACTCGGCGTCGCCGAGGACAACGACGGTGCCCGGGGCAGCGGGAACGTCCTCGGCAACGCCGCCGTCGCGCTCGCGGCCGTCCTGGGCTACGCCGCGAGTTCGGCGACGCTTCTGCCCGGGAATCCCGACCCCGCACTGTTCCTGTTCGCGTTCGCCGGCTCCGTCTCGACCGCGATGAGCGATACGCTCTCGAGCGAGATCGGCAGCATCTTCGAGACGCCACGGCTCATCACGACGTTCGAACCGGTCGAACCCGGCACCGACGGCGGCGTCACCTGGCAGGGCGGACTCGCCGGGCTGGCCGGTGCCGCCGTCGTCGCCGGCATCTCCTACGCGCTCTTCCCCGAGGTCGACGCCCTCGGCGCGGCGATCATCGTCGCGGCTGGCTTCGCCGGGATGATCGTCGACAGCCTGCTCGGGGCGACGCTCGAGGGATCACTGCTCGGGAACCAGGGCGTGAACTTCCTCGCGACCCTCTCCGGGGCGCTCATCTGTGCGTTGCTCGTCCTTTCGTTCGCTATTCTGGGATGAAAACGAGTCGGCGGATACGAACGTCACGCCGCGACCAACGACACCGCAACCACTGTGGCGATCAGTCGTCCGACGGCGGGGCAACGGCGTCTCGAGACGTCCGCGCTCGGCCATCGGAACCGTCGTCGGGTCGCGGAACGCCGACCGTCTCGAGGTCGTCGGTCGTCCGCCACTGGTGGTAGCCGGCGACGGTCGTTGCCCCGAACATGACGAGCACCCACAGACCGAGCAACACGAGGGCGATCGATGGTGGAGGAGACATTACAGGCTGTACTCGAGGACAATCGACTATCAACTCTCTGGTTTCACACCAGTTTGGAGCAACGATGCGCGACAAACCCACACGATTGATCACTGTGTCTGCGATAACTGATTGGAATTCTGGAACGGCCAGTCGCCTGTCGTCCCGACTGGGCGGGTTATGCGTCGATCGACGGCCGTCGTCCGATCCCGGGACGATTCGAAGTCGGAGCGGTCGGGACCTACCGATCGTCGGGGGCCGTTTCGGCGACCTCCGTGATCGCGTACACCCGTGGCTCGGTCGGTCGCTTGGTGAACTGACCGAGCGTGCGGGCGATGATCCGTTCGACACCGACGTCTGCCGCCAGGTCGAGTAGGCGCTGGCTCACGATCCCGTCCAGGACGACCGTGGTTGGTGGCTCCGACATCGCCTCGAGCGCCTCGTAGGCGTCACTGGCGTCGGTTTCGTCGATCGTCTCCGCGTCCGCGTCGAGAAAGCGAACGCGATCGGTGCCCGCTCTGATGACCGCGGACGCGTGGTCGTACACCGACGTCGGCTCGGCCGGGTCGGGCTCCACTCGAGCGACCGCGTCGTCGGTCGCGTCCGGGTCGACGCTCGCGGTAGTGTCCGCGGCCGAGTGAGACTCGGAGTCGGTCGTGGGAAGGGGTCGGGACTCCTCGCGTGTTGGCTCGAGCGACTCGTCGTCGATCTCGGGTGTCCCGAGCGGTTCGGAACGGGACCGGTCGGGCGCCGGCGTCGCGCTGCCGTCGGTCGCGGCGACGGCCTCGCGGGGTTCGTTCAGCCCCGAGACGGTGTCGTAGGGTACTTTATTTCGCAGGGCAGCGAACACCTGGTGGTGGTCGAGTTCCTCGACGGACTCGCCGGCGGGTGCGAACGCGACGTAGTCGACGTCACCGACCTGTGAAAGTTCCTCGAGGATGAGGTCGCCGCCGCGGTCGCCGTCGAGGAAGGCGGTAACCGTGCGGTGACGGGTGAGTTCGGCCACCGAGTCGGGGACGTTCGTCCCCTCGACGGCGATGCCGTTTTTGATGCCGTATTTGAGCAGCGTGAGGACGTCAGAACGGCCTTCGACGACGATGATCGCGTCGCTGTCGGTGACTCGCGGGCCGGCGGGCAGGCCCTCGTACTCGGTGATGTCCTCGACGCGGACGTGCTCGCGGACCTCCGCCAGGATTTCCTCGGAGGACATGACGCTGTCGTCGAAGCCCGTCCGGAGGAGCTCTTTCGCCCGCTCAACGACCTCCTTGCGCTTTGCTGCCCGAACGTCCTCGATCTCGAGGACGTCGAGGTCGGCGCGACAGGGGCCGACCCGGGTGATCGTCTCGAGGGAGGCCGCGAGCGTCGCCGTCTCGACCTTATCGAGGCTGGTGGCGATGGTGACGTGGCCGTGTGATTGGCCCTTGGTGCTGGTTATTTCGACGTCGATACGCCCGACTTTCTGTGACTGACGGAGGTCGCGGAGGTCGAGTTCGTCGCCGAGGAGACCTTCGGTCTGGCCGAAGATGGCGCCGACGACGTCGCTCCGCTCGACGACCCCGTCAGCCGTAACGTCCGCGTGAATGAGGTATTTCGAGGTGTCTTCCATTGGAGATCTGTCCCGGGGAGGGACCCGGTGACGCGGGAATCGCGTACGGAAACCGGTTTATGTAGGAATTGGGTCGTGACGGGCAAATAGCTGTTGACCTGTGGAAGAACGAACGGAGAACGACAGCAATGGTCATACCGTCGGCGGGAAGTCACCGAAGCGACGTCAGGGGACTGGCACGGCGACGTCTCCAGACGGGTCTGTCCGACAGTATCGACACGCTGGGGTAGACGGGCGTCAGTACGCCGGGCGAGACCACTGTCAGTACGCCGGGCGGGACCAGTACCAGTACGCCGTAACGGCGAGGAGAACCACCAGGCCACCGAGGAAGAAGAGCAGTCCCGGCGGAACGGTCGAGAAGACGGCCTCCGCCGCTTCGGCGCCGCCGTCGGCGACGACGTCAGGCTCGGCGTCGTCGGCCACCGGCTCGGCGTCCAGGTCCTCGTCGGCTGGCGGCTCCTCGGCGTCTTCTTCGGGCGCGTCGTCTTCCGGTGTGTCGTCTTCGGCCACGTCCGCTTCGGGTTCGTCCTCGACCTCGTCGTCCGGCTCCGCCGCGTCGTCGTCGGTCTCCGTGATGCCCACGTCCTCGTCTGCGTCGTCCGTCGGTTCCTCGTCGGCCGTGTCGTCCGTCGGTTCCTCGTCGGCTGTCTCGTCCGGTTCGTCCGCGACATCCCGTTCGGCCTCGTCACCCGACGGCGGGGCGGCATCTTCGGTCCCCGCGGGGACACCGGGCTCGAGCCAGCGCGTGAGGCCGTACTGGACCATGAGACTCCCGCCGGCGAGCGCGCCGATGGCGCCGATCAGCCGCGAGATGGCCGCTTTGAGCTGTGAGCCCGTCGACTCGTCGCTGGTGACGATCAGCGGGCCGTCGGTCGTCGCGTAGACGCTCATCTCGTTGCCACGCGAGGAGTACCAGGTGTCGACGACCTCGACGAGTCCGGCGTCCTCGAGTTTCTCCAGGTGATAGCGGACGTTCTGGATCGAGGAGTCGATGGCGTCGGCGACGTCGCTCGGCGTGCCGGGATCGTCGTCGAGGCGGGCGTAGATCCGTCGTGCCGTCGTCGAGGAGAGCGCACCGAAGACGGCGTCGGCGTCCTCTCCCTCGAGGTCGACGACGCGCGGGGCCCCGTCCTTGGAGGGCGTCTCTGACCGGAAGGGGAACAGACGGGCCATGTCGTCGGTTGCGTTCATTCGATTGTAGACACTTATACTCCTTTTCCTACGTGAAAGAGCGGTTTTAGTCTGGGAAACCGCTGGCCTGCAGCGAGGTATCGCCACCGACCCGTGACGGACCAGCACCGCGTGTCGAAAGAAAGGCATTACTCACGTCGGTGCCGACGACGGGTATGCAACGGCTCGAGCGGTGGGGGTGGCTCGTCGTCGCGCTCGTGCTCTGTACGTTCGCCATACCCTGGTTCCTGTGGGGCGATAGCACGGTCGTGGCGGGGCTGCCGCTGTGGCTCTGGTGGCACGTCGGCTGGATGGCCCTCGCGTCGGTGGTCTTCTGGGCGTTCGCCCGGCGTGGCTGGGGGATCGGAATCGAACCCGACGCCGTGGGCTCGGGAAACGAGAGGCGAGGCCCCGAGGACACTCGAGACACGGGTGATGGGCGATGAGCCTCGCGGTCCAGCTCGGCATCATCGTCGGCTATCTCGTCGTCGCGTTGCTCGTCGGCGTCCTCGCCTATCGGGTGGCCGAACGGACGGCGGAGGACTTCTACCTCGCGAGTCGGACCTTCGGGACGGTCGTCCTGTTGTTTACGACGTTCGCGACGCTGCTGTCCGCGTTCACCTTCTTCGCGGGGCCGAACGTCGCCTACGCCGAGGGGCCGGAGTGGGTGCTGGTCATGGGCCTGATGGACGGGATCATCTTCGCGATCCTCTGGTACCTGATCGGCTACAAGCAGTGGCTGCTCGGCCAGCAACACGCGTACGTCACCCTCGGCGAGATGCTCGGCGACCGCTTTGGCTCGAGGCGACTCCGAGGGCTGGTCGCGGGGGTCAGCCTGCTGTGGCTCTTTCCGTACGTCATGCTCCAGCAGGTCGGCGCCGGCACCGCACTCGAGGCGCTGACCGAGGGCGCCGTTCCCTACGCCGTCGGCGCCGGGTTGATCACGCTGTTCATGATTCTCTACGTCGTGATCGCCGGGATGCGCGGCATCGCCTGGACGGACACCCTCCAGGGGGCGTTCATGCTCGTGACGACCTGGCTCGCGATGGTGTGGGTGCTCGCCGTCGTCGGCGGGCCGAGCGTGGCCACGGGGGCGCTTGAGGCCGAAGCGGCTCAGCACCTCGCGCTCGGGAGCGACCACTACACGCCACAGTGGATGCTCTCGACGGCGATCACGATCGGCTTCGGCGTGGCGATGTTCCCGCAGGTGAACCAGCGGTTTTTCGCGGCGGGGTCGAAAACGGTCCTGAAGCGGTCGTTCGCCCTCTGGCCGATCCTCTGTGTCCTGCTGTTCGTCCCGTCGTTCATGCTCGGTGCGTGGGCTCGCGGCCTCGACGTCACCATCGCCGAGGGCGAGAACGTCCTGCCTGCGATGCTCGCCGAGTTCACACCCACCTGGTTCGCTGCCCTCGTCATCGCGGGCGCGATGGCGGCGATGATGTCATCGTCGGACTCGATGCTGCTGTCGGGCTCGTCGTACTTCACCCGGGACCTCTACCGCCCCTACCTCGAGATGGACCTCTCGGAGCGTCGCGAGGACTTGCTCGCTCGCGGGGGCGTCGTGGCCTTCGCGACGGCCGCCTTCGTCGCCAGCCTCTACAACCCGGCGACGCTGTTCGAACTCGGCGACGCGGCCTTCAGCGGCTTCGCCCAGCTCGCGTTGCCCGTGCTCGTCGCGCTCTACTGGCGTCGGACGACGCGGGCCGGGATCACCGCCGGGATCGCGGTCAGCCAGGCGTTTTACCTCTCGAGTCTGTTCGTCGCCGTCGTCCCGACCAGCTACGCTGGCTGGTCGGCCGGGCTCGTCGGAATGGGGGTCGGCCTGGTCGTCACCGTCGGCGTCTCGCTCGTGACCACGCCCGCGGCCGACGAGCGCCGGGCCATCTACTTCGAGGGGCTGCGAGCCGACTGACGCCAGTCGCACCCGGTGGAAGGGACCGCCAGACCGAAGCCTGTCGATGACGTACAGCGCCGTGATGGCCGTCGACCTGCCCGACGAGTTCGCCAACTCGTGGCGTCCCGTGACGACGTTGACCGACGAGCGGAGCGTCTTCGTCCTCTCGATCGCCGCCGAGACGACCGTCTACGGACCCGTGTCGGCGACGGCTCCGTCGGTCGTCGACGCCGACCTCCCGCTCCGATCGCTGTTCGTCGTGGACCTGACGTTCTCCCCGCCGCTCCCGGCGGTCGGCGTCACCCCGACCGGCGTGCTCTCGATGGCCGCCATGCAGGCGAAAAACCGATTCGTAGACGCCGTCGAAGGGGAGGGGCTGATCGTCGGCGGCGTCCGGGATACCCTCGCCTTCGAGAGCCCGTCAGGCTCGCCAGGCAAGTGGTACGTCCTCGACGCCGCCTACCCGCTCACACCGGATCGAGAGGACGGCCTCGAGCGGATCGCCGCCGAGGCCCACGTCGTCGTCTGGCCGACCGAGACGAGTTTCGGCGTCGTCGGCGGGACTCACCCGCTCGAGACCCTGCCACCTGAGTCGGACGTCGACGCCGATTCGAATCCGGTCGGACTCGAGGTCGATCCGGAACGCGATCGCAAGCGGATCGCCCGACTCGCTCGAGCGATCGACGCGAGCGACAACGGCTCACCGGACGACGAGTGAGCCGATCCGGCGGCCGGCTCAGTTAGCCACGGGAAACTCGTGAGAAATCACCCATTACCCGGTACGCTTATTCGCAGCCACTCGGTGTCGGTGAGCATGGGAGAGGAACGGGATCCGGTCGAACCCGATTCCCGTATGCGCGCTCCAGCCGACGAAGACACCTGCCCGAGCGCCGACACGGGTCCGATCGGCCGACCTCGGGACGGGACGACGACGCCGTCGCTACCATCTGACGTGCTCGAGCGCGTCGACGATCCCGTCTACGCCCTCGACGCAGCGTGTCGGCTGACGTACGCGAACGAGGCCGCTCACGACCTGTTCGGGTTCGAAGGTGGTGCGCTCGAGGGTGGCGAAGACGTCCGTGAACGTGATCGCTCGCCGAACGACGGCTCCGGCGGTTCGCCGTTCGACGGGGCCCACGAGCGGGCACTCGAACGGGGCCAGCCGGTGACCGTCGAGGAGTTCCACGAGCCGACGGACTCGTGGCTCGAGGCACGCGTCCACCCGTCGGAGACGGGCGTGACAGTTCACGTTCGTGAGGGAAGCGAGCGGGTCGACCGCCAGCACGAACGGCTCTCCGCCCTCGACCACGTCAACACCGTGGTGCGGGAGATCAATACCGCGATCGTCGACGGCTCGACGCGAGAGGAACTCGAACGGATCACGTGTCGGGCACTCGCCGACTCGCCGTCTTACGAGTTCGCGTTCGTCGCCGAGGCGAGCGCGACGAGCGAAGAGATCTCGAACCGGGTCGAGGCGGGCGTCGA
>LFCJ01001242.1_pt1 | contig 17560 bp, 20 predicted proteins | sample 643141 | NCBI WGS metagenome assembly LFCJ01 (sample SAMN03766243, study PRJNA286221) | soda lake metagenome | biome: soda lake; feature: Kulunda steppe; material: water; isolation source: sample B1-Br-g2 brine of Lake Bitter-1 | place: Russia: Kulunda steppe | collected 2010-07
ACACACACACACACACACGCACACACACACACACACTCACACATGTACACATGTACACATGCACACGTCCGCGCGCGCGCACACACATACACACACATGCAGGGCGGCCATGGTGGTGTGCTGGACCACTTGGCCCAATGGGTGGTGGACGAGGCGCGTGACAAGCTGGGCGAGCAGGGCTTGCAGCAGGTGGGCTTTGCTATTGTGAATTCTAGGAAACCTGTGGTGCCGGAGCCTTGCCCAGACGCGCTGCCAGCCCTTGCATGCGCCTATATCATCTGCTTGCCTGCCAGTTCTGTGCAAGTTTACCACCGCACACATGATGATGGGGAGTTAGCTGAGCCCCACCGATACATGGGTTTTCTTAACCATCCTGTGTGCGCCCATGCGGTCTGCAGAGCAGCATGATCAATGTGCACCAATCAACTTGAGCACAGATGCGACTATTCTGTAAAGATGCTTCTCTTCTCTGGGCCATCAGATTCCTCATCAAGGCACTAGCGCCGCTGTGGCGTCCATGACCCCTGCTGTTGCTGTGCTGCGCAGTGGGGAGACGCACTGTCCTGGCCAAAGTTAGAGCCCAAAGATGTGCCCACGCAGAACAATGGCAGTGACTGCGGCGTGTTTGCCATCAAGTTTGCAGAGTGCGTCGGGACTGGAAGGTGCGCGCATGTAGGCTGCCAGGGCAACGTTGCCCAACATGCGGCTTGCACGCATCTGCTTACACGCCCCCCTGCCATCTCCTGCAAGCGCATATGCGTGCTACATTGCACTCACTGTCCGCGCCCCCACTTTGCATTCCTCTCTGCTCCTGCGCTGCAAATCCCACCACCTGCAAGATTTGTTTGCATCAAAGCCCTGCCTGCATTGACCCAGCGGCAATGTGCTGCCCCTCCAGCCTGTCGGTGTTGGAGGCCTTCTGTTGAGCGTGGGGTTCTCCTGACTCTGCAAAGCATTGCACGCTGTGTGTGTATTGGCCCAGCGCTCCAAGGGCAGTAGCCTCGGCTTTTCGGGTAGGAGGTTCCCCTGAGGATCATACCCACTCAAGAAAGATTCCAGTCAATCTTGTTCACACAGCGGATCCTCTCTTCTAGTTAGGGCCGCAGACAATGTGAAACTGAGCTTGCTTGCTGCCCTTCATGACTGTTCCAACAAACAAATCCCTGTCCCTTTACCGTGTCCCTATTTGTCACAGGGATTTCGACTTCAGCTGCCTCCATATGCCCCGAATCCGGCGTGCCCTGGCCCACAGAGTACTTCAGCTTAAGATTTAAGTTTTTCTTCGTTCTTCAGCGGCATTGTCTGTCTAGGGGTCGCTCCATATCCCTGTCCACAGGGTAGGTGCTACAGCTCAAGATTCAGTTTGAGCCAGTTTTCTTTCCTCTGCTGCGTCGAATTTCTAAGAGCGCCCATCCAGACACATGGCCTGGCAGAGTTTTGCTTTGTGCCAAATTGGGACGCATGGTTTCCTTTGTTTGTAGTGACATGTGTGTACGTGCGTTTTGTGTGCATGCGTGCTCTTTGTCAGAAATCATAGCATGCCACATCAGATACCTGTCTGGTGAGTGTGGCATGTGGCGGACCATTCCTCAGAGTCTTCATGCAACTCTCATTGTGTCAATGGCTCTTATTATGTCAATGGCTCAGCCCTTCTTTACTTTTTTGGTAAGCAAACGTCCTGGCGTCTTCTCAAAGGCTTGTACCAATGTAGGTTAAATCGCACCACTTTTTGACTTTTTCTTTTGCAACAGCCTGGTTTGTTTACACACTCAGTCAACACAAACCTCAGACCTTGCTGAGGCTTGCTTTAGCCATGTAGCTTGTGCTGCTGTCGGTCTTGTCCTGTACTTCTGTCTGGAGTCCATGCAAACCAGATTATTAGAAGCGTCTCCAAAGGAATGTTACTGGTGTTGCTACCAACTGCCCAGCGCCCCTCTGCATTTAAGAATTGGGCCACGCATCCATAACTACTGGAAATCCAGAGGTTCATCCACCATGCTCCAAGATGCAAGTTAGTTCGTTACAATTATTGTAACTACCCATGATGGGTTCAACTTAAAACCTTTAGCCAGATCATCTACCTATGATAGGTTGGCTGCTGGGCTTGCTGGACACTGCCAGCCAGACCAAAAATATCCTTAGTCTCAGAAAGAAAAAAGTTTAAAAGTTTACAAGTTTGAAGTTTAAGTGTTAACCGCCAGCCTGGTTGTTAGGCTGCTTGGTTTGTTGCTGGTCTTCGCCAGCCAAAAAATAATCCATAATATCCAAAATGAAATTGCAGAGTCTATTGTGCCATTGAGAAAGAAAATCAAAGACAGTCTGACTAGGCAAAGCATGCGGAAGATAAGGGGCCTCCAAAGAAAGAAAAAGAATGATTTGTATGTCTGCTTTAAGAGAAAGAAAGAAAGAAAGACTACGCCAACAAGGTAATCCCTGTTTGCGTGAATTAATGAAGAAGTTCACATCTGGTGCAAGCACCAGGCAAACCGCCACCATCAAACTAGGAAGAAGGTTATTAGTGGGGATTGGGAGGGTTCTGAAAAGAGCCATATGTTCTTTCCTTGATCTTTTTCAACCTCCTGCTTGTATAAATGATCTTTGTTGCATATTGAATCATTCAACGATAGAATGGGTGCTTAAATCGAGAGTAAGTTTTCTTACTCTACACTGGTCTAGGCCAAGCTTACTGATGGGTAGTTCAGTATGACATTTATAGATGGTCCCCATCACTCCAATCAGGATGGTATGTGTATGTGTGGCTTACTTTGTGGCATTGCTGTGCAAGGGCGTGTTTCAATCCAATGTGCTGTTCAGTTGTTCTTGCTAGTTGTTGCTCTGGTCGTGTATCATCACAATATTTCACTTCAATGAGGTATACATCCCAGCGCGAAGGGTGTATAGCCTGTGTGTCTCCAAGACAAAGAGTCTTTGATGGCCATTTTGCGTACCCACTGTCAGTATGCAAATAGCATCTGGTCTTGAGCAGAATCGAAGTTCGTCTGCTAAAATTTTTGATAGAGGCCATTGGGGTAAAGTACTCTTAGCTACATGTGCTGGCAAGACCAGACTTTGTTAAGCCATCCCCTGTTTCACTTCCAATATCTATAGAAATGATGTTTCCTCCAAACTTGCCTTTGTTCAAGGTTTTGGTGATGAGCCTGGAAGCAATATTATGTCTTTCAGTCACCATGTTTTGAATTAAAACATTCTGACAGCCAGAAAGCATATGGATTTGGCTGTCTGGCTGATGACACGACAGACAAGATGAACTAGTGGCTCTGCTGTAGAGGTGGGCCATTTTCTGAGTGTTAAGACTCTTGATAAGAGACCCCGTTCTAAATTTCATCACATTCTTTTTTGCGACATGCTGATTCTTGTATTGCTTAAAAAATTGCTAGTTGTAAGGTTCAAGGTTACAAGGATTGCCAGTTGTAAGGTTCAAGAGAAACAATTTCACATCCTCAGCTCCAATGTTGTCAAAGTAAAAAGCGCCTGTGTCTCCAATGTAAGTCCTGTCAGTAAAATCAGCGAATTGTTCTGTGAATCTCCTTCTCAAATAACACATTTCTAAGCAAGGGCATGAAGAAAGACATGCTTTACATCCTGGACATCATGCAAGTCACCTTTGTCACAGAGCCTATTGTGGATTTGCCAACAACCGGTTTCAACTCTTAGGGCAAGATGCAAGACAAGCAAAAGTCTGTTAGCTTCCAGACACTACCTTTCTTTTTGTGTTTGTGCCACATTAGATAAGGTCCAGGTTGCAGGTCCTATAGGTCTCAGCTCAGCTGCCCTCATTCGGCGGATACAGCTAGATAACCTAACCTAACCAAGACAAGCGAGAGACTGCTAGCATGCCATGAGCGGGATTCTCAGGTGGCATGCAGTGTGTGACTATTAGGGGCTCCAGACAGTCCTCCACTGTGGGAAATCATATGCACAACAAAATGGTAGAAAAAAGTAAAATCCGTACGGTAAAGATTACACAGCTGTACCTGCCTCACAATGGCAGCTTGGCATAAGCATATCAGGCCTGCAACTGAGCCTGCATGTCACGCACTGAACCCTTACATCACTTACTGATCCTTCACATGTCATGCGAGTAATGATCAACTGCCAAACCTATACAGTCACTAACATGTGTGAATTACAAGGGTTACAAGGGTTAAAAGAAAAGGCCTTCAGTCAAGAAGTGTGACTGCTAGCCTGCTCATAAAAAACTATCAGTGCATGAATGAAGAAATAAAGCTTATTGTTTTCCTGGCCCACAAGAGCAGACACATTGTTGAAGCCTGCAGGAGGAAGTAGGGACGCATAAGTCCTTTGGAGACAGACCACGTGTGGGTGGGCGCAGTGAAAAAGGGCGTGTTGCTCTTGTGCATCATTAGCATTACACAAAGTCACAAGTAGGGGAGGTATTGTGAGTCCAGGTCACAGTTTTAATTTCGAAGGGTGTAGGCAAGGAGTCTGAAGCGAGCCACACTGCGAATAACGTCACGAGGGAGATCAAGGAGCACGTATCTAGGAAGGGTGTGTGGTGAATGTGTGACCAGGGCCCCCTTGGTAGGGAGGGTGCACCGTTGATGGTAAGTGGAGCGTTTGCTGTTGCGCTCTCGTGAATGCGTATCAGAATAAGGCGTCCAATACTCCAAGTGCCTCTCCCTGAAATTCACAACAAAACGACCCAGATCAATAGGCTCACACTTCCGCAGCCTTTCCTTGAAATAGTAGGATTGTGTGAGACCATTCATAGCAGACAGGTTGTGAGATGACCAGCAATCATTGCACCGTGAGCTCAGTTGCATGTCAGCTTGTAAGATCTTTCTCGCTGTGGAGCTATTGCTTTGAGTTAAAGCATTGTACAGCCGCACTGCCGCCCGAACCAGTTGAACTGTAGAGGCTCTAGACCCCACTCGCGCATGATGCACCGTGAAAGGGTTGTGTCCTTGACCATCAGAATCCTCTTGAGCACCGTTACCAGCCATTTTTGTGAAGTATTGTCCGTTTCTTTGCACTGTGGTAAGAATGGGGTGGCCCAAACCTGGCTTGCATATATACCAGCAGGAATTGCTCAGGAGCCACATGTAGATGTGTAACCTGTTCGAAAGGTCATGTTCCTGTATGCATTGTTTGATGCGGAAAGTACCAATGGACGCAGTGCTGCATCTGCTGCAGTAGTCAAATTGATACAGGTGAATTACAAGTTGCAGGTAAGGGTTTGAGCACCAATCTGGTTATTGATTTAATTGGTTTATGGCTGGTCATCACCAGCAAAAAAGCCCCCGATACCTGAAATAAAAGCCATCAACATACTATCAATGCATGGCAGTGCAGGTCTGAGAAAAATGGTCATGTGGTAACATCTCTCTGTTAGAAGGTGTGTAAGAGCTGAGATCACGGTGGTCGGGTTAGTTGGGTTCGACTTTCACAGGCAGACAATATAATAGGAAATGCACACACCACCCTGCTGCCTCACTCATGCTCCAGCTAGGCATTGCTACAGTGTTAATGATCTGTAGCGCACTTTGATAGAGATGGTCCCCACCACGCAGCAAAAATAAGAAAAACACCAGAATACCTCCACCAGAATACCACCATCAGAGCATATGTTCAGATTGGAACGACACAGGGGGGATAAGCATGCGCAAAACAAAAGCACCACAATAGATCTTCAAGCGAGAATGGTATTGTTGAATGACAGAGTTCTGAACATTTGTTGCAATGCTGTAGATTTTGAATGGCTTGAATGCAATCGATATTTCTGACAGTAGCACTTATCAAGGCTTAACACTGGTAAATTAGACTGCCTTTGAAGCACTTTGACATGTTCCGTCTTCAGGTGCGTAGAGGCTGAAGTGAGTCTGGAGACAGGGTACTCTGAGTGCTTGCAGGGCTTCCAATTGCAAATACATGCTTTGGCATGCGAAGAATGCATTGTGTTTCAGTGCATACCTCCATGCCCTACACATGCACGCATGTTTTTGCGTGCCCCCAGCCTTGCATCCAGCAACAGTGTCGCGTGCAGCACACCTTGTGTGTGTCCGGTACATGCAGGGGGGCACCATCATGCTAACACTCATGTTCAAGTTGTGCACATGCACATAGTGCTACATCATGTGTACGGTAACTATATTCCTTTAGAAATGCATGGCAGTGCTTGGCAGTACAGTTAGGATTAGTCAGTAAGCCTGCCAGGCTTCCACCAGTGGTAGAGAGCCCCCACATGTACATGCAAGGAACGGCATGGTGCATACATGGTGGAATTTTCCGGCATTTGCACCAGGATTTGACAAGTGCTTTTGCGCCTATCTGCAGTCACATTTGCAAATGTGCACCTGTGAGGTCAGATGATGGCCCATTAGCCTGAGCATGGTGGTCTGCAAGCTCAAGCTCCAGGTGACCTGCTGAGGGTAAATTAATGTTGTACAACTAGCTGGGATACACCTGGGTAGCACCGCAATGCTGTCCACCAAGCTGTGGGGCACGGATGCGCGAGGCCGATTGGACTAGCAAGTGGACTATTCAAAGGAAATACCTGAGAAATGCACGGGTGCCCCATGCAGCCGGGTGTCCCATGCGGCCGCCTGCGGAATATCCGTCAGCTGATTCCAAGGATGTGGACCCAGGCCTGGTCCCTATCGAGGGTTCATCTTTTTTGAATGGTCACTTAGAGAAGACAGGAAGGATTCACAAAAAGTAATTTTGAAACCTTGGAGCTTAAACCGTGTTATCGTTTGTATTTCGGTCGGCGGGGGATAATCCTTATCCCCAACCGGTTGGGCCGGATTTCTCTATTGAGTCTCTGACAGTCAGTGTGGAAATAAAAGCAAGCGAATGCTGGCCTGTCTCTTTCCACGCAAAGGTCCAAAGGAACCGGGACTTTGGACTCAGGTAAGGATCCAGAAGTTGAAGCAACCGGACTGATGTTTGGGAGGGGTCTTCGTGCTTAGTAATCAGTGCCCCGTGATTCCCTTGACGTGCGAAGAAGGAACCATTGGGTGTCAGTCCAAAGGTCCAAAGGTCCATCTGGTGAAGGGGCGTTGGTGTGAATCCGATGGATCGTTTGTGAATTTCATTCATTATGTATTGCATTCAAGAAACATTTGCATGTGTACCGTCAGGAATATGACTGGTACAGTCTTTTGTGCTCAGTCTTATGTGGCACATGACTCTGTGACTCCGGGAGGGCTGGTGCTTGCAGGACCATGAAACAAGAGGACAGCAGAGCACGGCACGGACCAACCAGCAAGATCTGCCGGCTGCCCTGCAGCCTGCCAGCCCTCCTACAGCTGGGCTTGATGTGGCAGGCGCGGCATGTGTCCGCATGCCAGACCCACTTGAATCCAGCTCGGGAGTGGTGCCTTCATTCCCTTCCAGCTCACTGCACGACACAAGCTCATGGCCAGAGGCGGGCCAGCCCAAGCCACACTCCATTGACGCAAGCGAAGACTTCAAATCGCTGAGTTATGACAGCCTCTTTAAAGCTGCTCCCTTCTCCTTTGTTGTCCTATCAAGGTGAGCCGCAATCGTCGGTGCTCTATCCCAGGGCCTACAATGTTGCCCAAACCAGCCAAAGCGATGTCAGTCAACAATTGTTGCAAGCTTGTCCAGAAAATCTGTGCGAGCGTGTGGCATGCACTTGAATTACGTGCGTCATGATCAAGCCAAGCAAATGCTTGAGAGTAGCATCACATGCACTAAGGGATCATGTTTGCCTGTATGATCTTTGACTGCAATATTTTTGTTCAAAGCGGCCTTGCATAAACGTGCAGCTGATTATGCTCATGTGCATGCTCTGCGTGTGCTTGCACACGTTCAGGCTCGCCGATTTGTAATTTGGTCATGGAAAATGCCTGACTTTCACTCTTCTTGGCCATGGGTCCCAATGAGGACTTGTTGCTGGACAGCACTCATTCTTGCCAAGTTGCTTGAACTATGTGTTTGTTACGCAACGTGATCACATTGCACCCGGTGAGCTTGCACACCCTTTGAAGCTCTCTTGACCAAATAAACTCCTAATTTCCATGGTCCTTTGATAAATGATTTATCTTTAATGAGTCTTTGTCATAGAAATGTGCACGTGCCCTTGTTGCTCAACCATTTCTTGATCATTCTTTATCATCTGTGCCTTCTGGTTGGTGGTGTTGCTGCTATGGCTGCAGTGACACGATGGAAGTGCTGCATAGCCGAGCTGGTTCTGAGGCTGCAGCTGCGCAGCTGCTGGAGCACGTCCTGCGCATCACCAGCAAGAAGTGCACAGCCTATGCTCAACAGCAGCAGCATGCAGACAATGGCAGAGAAGGGCTCAGTCTGTCATTTTTGGGAGCCCTGCTTGGTCAGGAAGCTGAGGCGGCAGTGCTTGAAACAGTAGTTGAAGGAAGGTGAGGCGAGCTTACTATTAAGGAATGCGAGTATAGCCAGCTCACCTTGTGGTTGTGGTTATTGCTACTGCTACTGCTGCTGCTGTTGCTGCTGCTGCTGCTTCTACTGCTGCTGCTGCTGCTAGATATGTTGGTTCTGTATCAGGGTGAAATGATTGCCCCTTTTAATGTAAAGGGTGATTGCAAACAGAGACAAAATTCAACAACCCTGCGTGAAGAATTGCATGCATGCATGTCCATCATGTCCAATTGTGCTAGATTATGTCTGCCAGGAGAATTCCTCTTCACAACACCTTTGCAGTGGCATCACCATGCCCTCTTTGGTGATCCATGGGCGCTTCAGCTGCTCATAGTGTATTGTACTCTCGAGTCACCCTTTTGGGAAGTTATATGTGACCAAGCAGCAGCAAGCCTTCATGGTCAGTGGCCTATTGGCTTGCACTGTGCAGGCATTGGAAGGGCCATGTAAACATAGACTTGCCCATGCAAGCTTCTCTTCCACAGGCATTTTCGCCCAAAGGTGAGTATGCTCATGCAAGCTTTGGAGTCGAATAACTGCAATCTCTTGAAGGTTTACTGACTAGTCCTTAAAATTCACTGACACCAACTAGCTATGACCCTGGGAGCCTAGAAAAGTTCTCATTCGCATTGACCCTTCCTCTAAAGAAAAGTATGCGGCACCACCACGCCCAATATTGCAGTTGACTATTTTGGCTTTTCATAAGATTTTACAAGATTATGGGAGCCAAATTGTGGTTTGCGTTATGCTCTGTGTTTTGCATGAAATGGCATGTGTGTTGTATGTCATATACTGGATTAAAGATACACCATTGTACCCGCGTGTTCCATGGCAAAATGATACAATGACGCTTCATGTATGGGTCTGTTTCATGCCTTGGCTAGCATTTAAGTCAAAAGCTAGTTAAGCCTGCTATGCATTCCACAAAAGACATTGAAGAATGATTAGATTATGTGTTTTCCTTCCTTCTAGGTTGATTTCTACAAGGTTGCTTTGCACTCCCTTCTAGTTTGGCAATCAGCAACGCATTTAAACTCCAAAATACAGCGGGAGTTAGTGTTGGAATCTGAGCTGTACATGCCAGCACTGGCCTCAGAGAGGAAGTGTGTGCATTTTTAGCATCATGTAAGTGATCTTCTTATCAAACATTCAAGTGCAGCTATTTCGCAATTCTTGCAGGCCAGTCCACCAAAAGTAGACATGGACATGTGGAGGAAGTGGTGGGGTCAGTTAACAAGTTGGAGAGTATGGCCAATAGAGGCGCCGTTGAAAACCAAGGACCCACAAGGGCAGCTGAGGATGCATGGTGTGGTGGCAAGTCCCCTCACCTCCCCTTTCTTCCAGGGGGGCTAGATGAACAAGAGCCATCTGGTTATGCCAGCCTAGAAGGGAGCTACGGAGGGTACAAGCATGGCAGCGAAAGTGAGTGGACGTAAACGCACAACAGGCATGTGTATTTATGCATGATGGGGACTTATGCTTGATGGGTCATGGGGAGACAGAGGCGGACTTGAAGTCAAGGGAAGCACCTGCGTTAGGGGGTCAGTTGCAAATCTTGAAGAAAGATGCCAAATGCCCCATCAAGTGCCAGACCGCACTTTCAAGGCTCAATACCATGTCCTTAAATTGAGATGGGGAAGCACACCAGTCACATTCCCACACGTTTGTTAACACTTCTTGCTCCATCTTGAGCATACAGATTCCTGCAGCAATTGCCATTTTCCCTTTCACTTTGCTGTCTGCCCAACAGGTCATGGCCTGGAACGAGGCCCAGCTCCAGGCAACTACCTGCACAGAAGTATGAGTGTTAATTGGCACGAGCCCTTCTGCCAGGAAGCCAGAGGGTGTTATGTTGCAACAGCTCCCTTGAGCAGTGAGCCTCAACTGGGGCATGCAGCGTCTGTCCCACAACGCGAGCTCTCCATCTGCCAAGCTAGTACCAGCTGCAGGCGCCGTCGGCCCCCTTCCCTTGTCATGTGAGCATAGGATGCATTGGGATTATTTTTATGTAGTCCATTGCATAATGAGAAGGTCAGCTTTGCCCTAAACAAGATACGTAAGGCTGGCCTATCTGCTCCTAAACTAAACAAGCAACCTCTAAATTGTGTGCATCCTCCCAATTTGACGTTGTCACTAAGCAGTGCACGTCACACTGATTCCTGGAGCCCGCTGATCCAAGGTCCTTGGCAATGATTTCCCTCTACATCGCAAAGTTTTGCTTTCTCACATGCATTTTAGAGGCACCAGACAATTTGTTCGGTCCGAGGTGGTACCATGTATGAACAACCATTTTTTCTTGCTTTGCATGCACGTAGATCTGAGAGGGCGATCCAAGTATTTGAAGGCGAGGGCAGAAATGATGAAGGCAGCACTCGCACAATGGCCCTGTTGAGAGCCCTTTCACAGGTGATTTTTTGTATCTGATGAACTGATCGCAATATTCCCCTGCAGATTGGAGCTAGGGTATTTTTGGAATCAGCAATTCTGCTTGATCAGTACCAAGCAACTATATCGGTAGATCGCTACTAGAGCTAAGGGTGGGCAAATAGGGTGTCTCAGTATCCCAAAGAGGCTCGTCGAGCCGCTGCAATACCTTGGCCTACACGGGGGAGGGCCTTGGTGGCGCATTATCGTAAGGAGGCACAGGTGCTTTGTTCAAAACAATATTTGAAGGAATGATGTGATCAAGCGGCACATGGTGTTGTTTTTTAGCTTCCTGTCAAGGTGCTTCCACCAAATCATTAGACAAATCAGTCAGCATTGACAAAGGACCTCATATATTCTTCTCAAATTGCCTAGGCCCCTTAACCTTTCTTAAAAGAGGTCCAGGATTAACAAATACAAGACAAGGCTCCTCGATGTCCAGGGCTCGCCCTTAAACTACTGGAATTTAGTTGCAAACTGTGGGATCAACTGGAGAGGTCTTGGGGGCAGGTGCAAAAAATGCTCTGCATACCTGCAAACATGGTGTGCTGTGCGCAGTAGTGTACACCGATTGCAACCACCTACGTGCATGAAAAGCTTTGGTTCAAGCAGCCTTTCAACAGTATAGAGAAATTTGCAGAGCAATGAGCAGGCAAAAACTTCGGAGGAGTTTGGCTTAACAGGAGGACAACATTCGCTGTTGTTTTGGCACCCTTCATGAACCAATGCTGAAATCCGTGATGGCGCAAAAAAATTGTGAGGCAGGGGGTGGAAGTAGTTGTGTAGCGCTAAAAAAAAACTTCCACACTTTCGAGGCTATTAATTTGCAAAACATGGACAAAAATATGTGCAACCTTATCCCTTTTAATCGGTTAAAGGCGTCTTTGAAATCCCAACACCTACTCTTGGGTCTTATTAAAGCCAGGCCTGATATGGTGTCATCAAATATGTGCCAAACCAAAGGGTAACAAATCTTGGTAGTTATGCAGTGGTCTTGGACGCAAGTATAAAAAACGGCTTTTTTCATAAGTGCAAAAAGTTGATTGTGGATAGATGATCGGTGATCGTCAGATACCCAATACGTGTAGCACTACTCCACCCAGGCTTGTGCCTTTTCTAGAAACACTATGTCAGCGTCCGTGCTGAATCCTTGCTTCTTGCTTACAGGCGCAGTCCGGCAATAAGTTTGGCCCTCAAGACTTGGAGCAGGACGCCCTGTCACCTGATCCAACCCTGTCCAAGTCTAGGGTGTCAAATCAGGGGACAAAGGATGAGAGCTCTCCCTCACCTAGGTCACCTCATCTGAAAATGCCGGCTCTTGGCCCTGGCCATAAGGACCACCAAATGAGGAGCGTTACCAACAGCATGTGCAGTCAACATGGTACGTTGTAGCATTGGGAATGCCAAATTCTACCTCTCGAATTTTTTTGTCTTGTCATCTTGTGCTTTGCAAAAGTGCACTTTCTGATAAGAAGGCAATGCGGTGTGGGTGAATTGACAAGTGGCATTCACAGTCTCAGAGTCTCATCTTCACAGAGTTTGCTGTGATTTAGGTTAATGCTTGCGATATAAATAAAAGTCCAGGGGTTTCTAATGATCTTGCGTTTGATACCCATGCTGCGCAGTGGAGCACTTAACCAGAGCATGCCATTGCAGTTTAATCTTTCATTGCCTTTATACGGCCCTGGTCCGGGTTCACTGGCTCCTAATGACAATGATACTTGCCCCATTATTACTTGCCCCATTTGCCCCATGGCAGGCCAGCATCCTGGGATCTCTGCTTGCAGCTGTTTAGCAGAGGACTTGACTCGGCCTGAATCTTTTGATATCACAGTGTCGGCTGTCAAGTCTGCACATGGAGACAAGTAAGTGATGGATGTTACTTAAGGGTCAGGACTTTGGAGGACTCAGTCATGTGGATTCCATGCGTTACACTAGGAGTAAGGATGATGACAAATCCTGCAGTGTGGTTGAATGCCCTTCTTGTGCTACTCTTTTTACCAAAGACAAGGCAGGCGTGCGGCTTACACAGTGTTGATTGTTGTGTACGCTAGTTGTTATGCCGTGCCTTCCCATTGCAGTGTAAAAAACTTGTCATTTATATGTTTGGATATTCGCAAATTTCTTTCTCAGTTCATCTATAACACAGCAGTATGCTCTTTGGCATTGCCTTGTGTAATGATGAAGCTTAAGCCACATAAGCTTTTGGCATGTACCTTTGCTGTTCCATCTTAATGTGTGCGGTACCAACAAAATAGCACTGGGCACAATCTGCTTGCAGGTCCTTGCTCCTCGTCATCATCTCAGACAGCACACAACACTTGTAAGTTGTAGTAATGAGCCCCAAATCAAGGTTTGACTGTGCTTCTATTCAGGCATTCTAGCTTTTGCCCGTTTTGTTGCTAGCATTCTGGACATGGATGGAACCTTACTGATGCAGGTAAGGTCTCTTGCATTTGCAAAAAGTTGGATATCTTATTCCACATTTACAGAGAAGCAAGGGCCACCCTGTCAGCACTGGCTGAGTCACAGCTTGCCCTCCTGTCAAGCATGATGCCACAACATGCTGTCCAGGTGGGAAGAAACAATTTTGGCACGCTGAAACTAGCCTTGAAAATGCACGCAGCGCTCTTATGCTTCTTTGCGTGAGGCTAGTTAAAGAGCACTATCTTTGCCCTTATCCTTGTGTACATTACTGCCACAAGTAGTTTTAAATGTAGTGAACTTGGCTTGCCTTGCTCCACACCATTTGTAGTTCTTGGCAACACAAAGCCAGGATTCTGTCAGCCAGAACGTGGGGCATCTGGCACGTGCCCACAAGGACGTCACGCTGCTGTTCATGGACATCTGCGGATTCACAGCCACTTGCGAGGTAAGCAATTGAGGTTGACTCTGGAAAGCATAGCCGTAATAGTGATCAAATCAAAGCCTGTGTTGAGCCGTAATTTGCATGGAATCAGCCTGAGTGCTATTGTTTGTCCTTGCCATGGCCGCACCAGAATGCAGTCTCAGCTGTACTTGATTAGAGCGTACACCCTTTCATCTTTAAAAGCGGCACATACTTCATTTTGAGATGACCCTCATCTTTGAAGGCAGCACTCTCATTTTCCTGCCATTGCAAAGTAACGATTTCTTGATGCCAGTTCAGAAAAATACAACACTGCCTGCAGAATATTGCCCCCGTCGAAGTCATGATCTTCCTTAATAGACTGTTCTCCATTTTTGACCGGCTTACCGACAAATACAAAGTGCACAAGGTATTTGACCCAATTGTTTTTTACTCAAACCTCCCTTCCTCCATTGACCATCCTCTCCACCCCCACCACCCTCAGCAACAAATGCTTGTTCATTTGTAAGAGCAATGGCTTGTTCATTTGTAAGAGCAATGGCATCATTTTGATGTAAGCATTTTTTGCTAAGCTAAATGCCTATCCAGGTAAATATTTGTGGCACGGTATCCTTTGTGTGCACAAAATTTTCAAGGGGAGTGAGAAACATGGATTGCCTTGCAAAAATATTCATTGGCCTGTGAATGTCACTCAAGTGCAGGATGAACTTTCTAGATTCCCCTGCCTCAACCATTTAGAATATCGTGCCCCAACCTTTTTCAATACGCCTTTTTGAACCACAATGGCAGGTGGAAACTGCAGGGGACTGTTATATTGTCAGTGGTGGACTCCTGTCCCCTGAGCAAACCGCTGAAGGCTTTGGGCTTACCGTAGAAGAGGATCACAACCCCGCTAAATCAGCTGAGCGGGTCATGGCCTTTGCCAAGGCGCTTCTTGTAGAGGCAGAACAGGTGGGGCTTACTTGTAGTCATAATACCGTGCACCCATGACCAGTTTGTCTATAGACTGAGAGTTCATAATTTAGCTATTTTGTTTCAATTTGTTTTGGGTCCAGAGAAGCATGTTTCAATTCGTTTTGGTCTTGCCCATGATTTACTTGGGAGTTCGTTCCAAGCTTGAATTTCTTTAGAAGTATATGATTTTGGTGAAAAGGGTAAGTTGCAGCACCTGTAAGCAAACTTGTGCATCAATTCAATGACCAAGATTTGATGCACAAATTTGTTTGCAAACTGCAACACACATGAAATTGACTTGGGGCAGCCCCAGACTCTCCCACTCAGCTGCAGCTGCTGCCTTGACCTCCCTCTCCAGATGGGACTCATCTGGGTGTGTGAACGGTCAGCCTGTAGCCTTTTGGCAGAAGTTATGGGCTTTAGGGGCCTAGCCAAGGGGTTGACGCTGGGCTTGGGGGCCATTCCTTAAAGAGGTCCCTTTGTCCCCCTTCTATTTATTTTATCAATCCATTTTTTTGTGTTATCTTATAAACAACTGATCTTGAACCCAAGGTATACGCACATCCTGGTGCACGCAATCAAGCAAATAGGAACAATAAGCCTCAGTCAAAAAGTCCGACAGCTAAGCTGCTCATTGAAATGGAGTAAATCATGTAGTGATTTTTTTGTGCAAAGTAGCATGTTGTTAGATTGTATGCAAGCACCTCGTAGATAAGCAAATAGATTCAGAAATTGCTTCTCACCAGCACCATGTACATATACTCAAGCAATGTCAGTGAACGGGAAGCCGCAGGGTAGCTGAAGATAGCACACGTAAGGGACGTTGGGCACTCAGGAAAGTTCCTACAGAGCACAATTGAAAGGACAGAACAGAAAGGAAGGCACACCGAGCAACACTGCGGGTTCTGCGGCAGACAGCCCGGAGGACTATCTTCTCCTAAGCCACCGGCCTTGGGGCATGCAGCACACAGCGCACTCTGCTAGGTCAACATAGGGGTCTACAAGGGAATGCTCGCAATGCGCTGAGCAAGAAAATTCGGTTCGCAATCGGGGGGTTGCAAGAGCACAGGCACTACGGTGGCCATGTCTTGGACACCACAAGGAACATGCAAAAGAAAGCGCACTTGCTCTAGACCTGTGCACTTCTCAGGAACAGAAATCTACACGCCACAAACTCTCTGGAATGCCTCTGATAGCCACAAGCATCCATATTGTGCAAACTTGCATGCAAGCTCACTTGCAAGCACGTCTGTCCACACTCTTGCCTTGGGGGAGAGCCTCATTCATCAGTTTATGTAGGCTGTAGGCTGCACCGCATAGTAAGGATTCATTGAGGAGGCACTATTGCAGTGGCCCCTCCCCCATGTTGTGTTGGTGGCTCTTGTGTTGGTGCTTGGCCTTGCATTGTTTGTCCCTGTGGCGTTGCTGTCGATGGTTCGGAGGAGGCACAGGCATTCAGGGGTCTCATAGAGTAAGTAGCTGTGCAGGAAGGCGAGGTAATCAGACACGCTTCCATCAAACGAAGCTGCTGCACAAGCTTGGGGCTGTTCCAAAGTGTCATGAATGCGAATCAATCCATTCAGCTCCTTCATCTTTTGCCAGTCGGCTTGGCTCAGCCTGGAGTGCAGGTCATGAAGTTGCCGTGTGAAGCCAGCTAGGTTGGCTGGTGGTGCTGGCGTTTGCATCGCTATGATTTGTTGGCTACGTTTTGTTTTTTATTCAAACATGCTAACAAATACAGTTGCAAAAGGATCTGTCTCTTTCTAAGCGGAAAACAGCGCCTGTGTCCCCAAAATGTTAATTGAGAACCGTAAAACACTTCCTTACATCTTTTATTTGCCAAAGGACAAGACCTAGATTGTTTTGATTCCCTTGTTGTGCAGGTAGAAATGCCAGACACAAAGCAGCCTGTACGCGTGCGGGTTGGCATCCACACAGGTACTGCATGCAAACGCTGTTATGCAATGATTTTGCATATAATAGCTGAATGTGTCTATTGCATACATAAACCAATGTTCCACCCTCATTGCACCATCAAGGACGCAGTGATTGCTCATTTCCTTCAAAAATAATTTAACCTGCTTGGCTTTTCAATGGATGACAATTTATCTGTGATCAAAGAGCAGCACAAAACGTCTTGGCTGCTTTCTTAATTACTACACTGCCTACATTTACTGCCTGTTCCCCATCATGCTTGCTTGAATGTTCAGATATCCATGTATGAATAGTGAGGAGCCCAAAACAATGACCTCCTTTTGCTACTGATTAGATGAACCATCTAGACTAGTCTTACACATTTACGAGGTACCTACTTGGCTTGGTCATGTGCCTTCTATCAATGTGCAGGAGATGTGGTCTCGGGCTTGATTGGCTGCAAGCTCCCTAAATTTTCATGCTTTGGTAAGGCTTGTGTGGCACCGTCAACTGCGGGACATGAGCGTTACAAGCGCCTGGGCACTTTTTGACTGCAGCCCTGGGCAAACCCCATATTAGATGCGCATTTTACCATTATTTATTGCAGGGTTGGGTCATGCGTCCATTTGCCCAGACCAATGCGCGTATGATACGAACAATTCGCGTATTTAATATCAATGCGTCCGCATTTATAGGTCATTTTTTAGGGTAGTGGTTAGGGGAGGTAGAAGAGTCCCCAACTGCCCCCCCAGCTACCTATAACCACCCCTATACGTTCTTACATGTACATATATGTATTCAAAATGCCTAAAGAGAAGGGGAAGGAGTGGAATCATGTCAGGGTCATTGAGCTGGAACTTGAGAGCGCACCAGCACAAGGTGGAGTGCAAGTTCTGCAAGCATGTCTTTGTAGGTGGTGCTTCCCGCATCAGGGAGCACTTCCTGCACATTAATCCAGCTTGTGGGGTAGCAAAGTGCACAGCAGACGAGGCAGTCCTGCAGCCTGTCCTGGATGAGATG
>LFCJ01001243.1_pt1 | contig 17558 bp, 17 predicted proteins | sample 643141 | NCBI WGS metagenome assembly LFCJ01 (sample SAMN03766243, study PRJNA286221) | soda lake metagenome | biome: soda lake; feature: Kulunda steppe; material: water; isolation source: sample B1-Br-g2 brine of Lake Bitter-1 | place: Russia: Kulunda steppe | collected 2010-07
ATTAACCAATCATGAGCTTCATCTAAAGAAGTAATAAATTCTGATTTATCTTTGATTTTAAATAAAATATCTTCCCATTTTATCTAAAAATCGAGGGCAAGACCCCTTCTCAAGGAGCAACGCAGGCCGAAGGCTGAGTAGCGCAGTAGGGAGGGGATACTCCCGACAACTGTTGAATCAAACAAATAACCAAAAGATTAATAATATAGTCTAACATATATCTAAGTAGAATGGTTCGGACACTATCCAATACACTCCAATATCTCTCAACAGACAGTGAGAGAGGTTTGAACCATTCAGGTAAACCCAATTCAGAACTGTTTAGTTCTGAGGAGGGTGTAGAGCGGGCTGTGGACGCCCCCGCAACGAATAAGCCTCTCCGACTTGGAAGAAAAGTCGGACTCTGAAGGAAACTTCGTTGGAAGCCCCACCCTCAAGGAAGCCGTCTCTGACGGCTGAGTAGGGTGGGGTAGTTCACTAATCATCAAATGCATCTGTAATCGTTGGCATTGTAAAACGACCGACACCAATAATCCATTCTTCTTTAACAGGTCTAGATATCCCTGAAATTTGGTCGTAATTATCATTGGCATCTCCTAATGTTATAAAACCTTCATTTGGTGCAGGGCAATTTTGTGTATACGAACAATTTTCGAAAGTTAAATAATCAGATGAAACATTATACGTCCATTCATCACCTTCATCTACATATTTAATAGCACGATGAATTATAGGTGTTTCATCTGTATCACCATTAGGATAAAATATAATAACATCACCTTTCATCCCAAAATTTTCTTCTGTAGCATCATGTTTAGCAACAACACCACCATATGAATCTACGTTTGTATTATTATTATCAACATAATATACAGTATCATCTTGATTTATATTTGGTGACATACTATCACTTGCTACAGAAACAAAAGGTAAAAATGAACCACTGTTATAAAAAGCTAATCCTGTTAATAATACTAATAATAAAATAATAATTAATATAATTTTAAAAAAACTACGTAAAAAATCAAAAACTTTCTTTTTTGTATTATATTCATTAATTGGTTTAATATATACTTTCTTTTTATCAAAATTTGTTTCTTCTCGTATAGATTTTTCTGATTCAGATGAATCTTCTGTATCGGTTTTAGATTCATCATCTGAGATATCAAATGACGTTGGAACATCATTTAATTTATCATCCATATTACTATATAATATGTTAAACAAATATATTAATATTATTACACACCTTTTATTAATTTGAAATCATATTAATAGGTATATTCAAAATTCAAAACAAAAGTATTAATTATCTAAAGGAATAATATTTAATATGGATAAAATAGATTCTAATGTAATATATAACGAATTAGATGAATTAACAAAAGGTCATCAATTAGACGTAGGATACGTAAGAACAATAGAATTAGAAGGAGAACTTAAAGACCATAAATTTATTCTAAAAGGATGGGTTGAAAATAACAACAATTGTAATGAAATAACAGAAAATTTCTTTGTAAAATTAAGTAATTTTATTACAAAATATAAACCCAAACAAAATAAATTACATAATAGCACGAAAGGTTATATTTCAATTATATTTGATAAAGAAAAGCTTAAAAATTATCCACCAGAACCAGATAAAAAGTATAACACACATAGATTATCAGGCAAAGCTAAAAATAATTTTGTATATGAATGTAGTAATTGTCAATCAAGAACAGATGAATCAATACCTCCATTAAAAATTAAATATAAATCAAAAGGACAATATATGGATTGTGATACAGAAGAACTTCGATTCTGTACTGATTGTTCACCTGTAAATTATGATAAAGTTGCAAGACATTGGAATGGTTATGGCGTAGATAATAATACCGTTACACATGTTTTAGCACGACCATGGAAAGAATATGATGATAATAGAAACCTTATTAAAGAACACGATGAAAAATGGATTTCTATTTCTGAAATTGAAAATATATCATATACAAAATATGTAATTAAAGTAATTGAAAGATATTTAGAAAAAACAAATAGTTAATTTTTAAGGTGTGTCAACAACAATTGTATCTTCATCTGATTCTTCAAGTGTTTCTTCATTAAAAATATCTTCAAATAAAATAGCTTCTGTAGCATTCTTTTTTGCTTCTTCAGGTAACTTAATATCAGAAACATCATTATTTGTGGCTAATATATCTAAATCAACAATAACATCTAAATGATAATCACCAACAAATTCATCTACAAATGCATTATTATATTCATAAACATTTAATTCTAATTTAAAAAACAAAGATTCTGTTTCAAATGTAGATTTATTAATCTCATATTTGAAATCTAAATATGTAACTTCAAAATCCAACCCATCAAAAGCATCAACAAAAAACGTTTCAAAATCTTCTAAACCTAATGCTTTATAATCAATATTTTCTAAATAAATAGATTCTTCTTCTAAATGACTTTCAAACACATACGTATTATTTGTTTCATTCATAGATATAAATCTCATAAATTCTTCTTCAAATATAAATTCTGAAAAAGAAAGAACACCAATTTCATCTTGTAAACTATCTGTATCTAATGTGTATGAATCTCCTTTTAATACGCTCCAATTATTTGTGTTATTATGGTATTGATAAAAATCACCATCAACAAAATAATCTTTTATTTCATATTCATTATACAAAGAATTTAAATATCCTTGTCTATACATATCAATATTATGTAAATCATATACTCCATATATATCTTGTTCAAAATTTACATATCCTAATTGTTCGCTTTCTGAAAAAATATTAATATATTCTTCTGTTTCTAATTGTGTTTGATTATAAAATAACGTATTTATATTTTCATCTAAAATATCGTGTGCTTCAGAATCATTGTAAATAGATTCAGATTCATTTAAATATGTTGTATTTTCATTTAAATTGCTTGAACTATCCATAACGCTCCCTGTACAACCAGCTAAAAAAATAATAAATATAAATAAGAAAATCCGAAGATATTTTTCATTCATATTAATATATAAGATAAACAACATTAAAATCTTTATGGAACCCTTAAATATATGTAATAGAAAAACATATAATAAATATGTCAAAACCAATTAAAAAATATATTCAAATAGGCGAAAAATTACAATTAGATTATTTGCTTAAAGAAACAACTAATATAGAAACAAATGTAACAAATTATGAAAAAATAAATAATGAAGGTTCAGAATCGTATGAAATATATGGATTAAATACAAAAAGCAATATTTTTTATCCAAAAGAAAAAGGAATCTATACATTAGAATTAAGTAGTCAACAATTTGAAATACATGTCATTGATATACCTGATAACGTAATTCATAGATGGGTATTTAATGAAGGAACGGGTTTTGTAGCTTCTGACAGTGTAGGTAATGCAGATGGTGTTATAAACGGACCTGAATATATAACTGGAAAATATTTTGATACGTATGCACTTAAAGGAGATGGTTCAAATGATTATATAGAACTTACGAATTTAGGGGATTTTGGGTCTACAAATAGGTATAATAGTTCGGTGGTGTTAACAGTAGATGATTACACAAAAAATCATGGTGTGGCTTTTGGATTGCAGGATAGCGGTCTTGGTAATAATGAATTTTCATTATTCTTTGATAACCAATACGGTGGAACGAATGGAAAACCAGGTCTTGTTATTGGTGATGGTAGTTCAGGAACTAATGCAAAAAATTTTGAATTAGATATATCTGTTGATGATGGTGAGCCTCATCGAATAGTGTTCAATATAATTGATGCTAAAGAGGAAGAAGTTGAAGGATGGGTAGATGGCCAGAAAGTTAATGTAGACGTTGTACGTGATGATAATTTGAATAGTGAACCACCAAATTTTGTCGGCCCAATGACTATATTTGCACGAAATGATAATGAAGATGGGGAAGTTTCACCAACAGATTTTTTCGAAGGTGTTCTTGATGATATAATGTTTTTTGAATCACCATTAGGAGAAGATGAAATTGAATTTGATTATAAAAGACAAATATGGGTTGATTGAATTAATATTACAATTTTTGAGGCGAAATTCTACGAATTTAGATATAGGATAGTTTACGGTATTATATATTTAATAATTTAAATTAGTTATTTAAATGCTCCTCAAGGGATTTGAACCCTTGGTTGAAGCTCGAAAGGCTTCCGTGTTTGGCCTGACTACACTAGAGGAGCTTTAAATAGTCCCACCAAGATTCGAACTTGGGTCAGAGCGTCCAAAGCGCCCTATGATTGGCCACTACACCATGGGACTTTACAATTTTATAGTTTATGTTAATTTTGCGTTGAAACCCGAATCATTTGTGCCACATTGTGGAAAAACAGTAGCAACACAAATGAAATATATTTATCTTTGTTCAGGTTCTTGGTGCTGTTGCTCAGAAATAGAACGGTATGTCAACTGTGTTTTATTTAGCACCATTGTATTTTATACTATAGGATTAATTATATATAAATCTTTCGTTTTAATTTGTATATGAAAATAATGTTGTTTGTTCATCTGTTGTTTGTTTAACTTTTTCTTCAATTTCTGTTGTGTTTTTAATGTAATTTGATTCTACTTGTTCATCTTTTTCAAAGGTATTTAGTGGTAAAGTATATAATTCTTCAGAGTTAAGTTCTAAGTCATTCAAATCATTTTCAATTCTTTTAATCATTTTTTTAACTTCATCTTTGCAAATACCATTAGATGTAATATTTTTGAGTTGAGGGTGTAAAAATTTTTCATCTGATTTAACAGCAATAGCCTTTCTAATTTCTTCAGGAGAAATTGAAAATTGTGATTGTTCTTTATTTTCAATGGCTATAAGAACTTCTTTTAATTGTCTAAGATGCATTTGAAGTAATTCTTTGTCTGTCATGTTTGCATTTGAATAGGTTACTGAAGTTAAAAACTCTTTCGATTTGATTGTAAGAAGTTTTAAATATTTTTTGATTGTAGGTAATAATATATGACAACACGTATTTTGGTTCGGAAATTAAGAGAAGGTAGACAGATAACCAAAGATAGGATGCATTTAATTGAAAAAGGAGATGAAGAAACAATATGTGGGGAAATACATGTAGATGATTTGAGAGAAGTTAGAGATGTATCTGTTTTTGAAGGTAATACGCCTGTGTGTGAAGAATGTAACAAATATTTTACAACGGTAAAATAGCGAAAGAATTATTTATGTATGAGAAATTATGGTTAAGTATGCAAGTTTCTAAAGATATAATTATTGCACATGAAATTAAGGAAGAAAACGAATATTTAAAAGCACCCGTGAATGATATTGAAGAATCTGTAAAGAGATTACGAAAATCAGGTTTAAATTACGAAAGAATTAAAGAAATAATTCCAAAATTATTTAAATCAAATGAAACAGAGCATATAAACTTACCAAGAAATCCAAAACAGGATGAAATCTTAATTTATACATTACCAGATAAATATAAAAAAATTATTCAAAGTCCTGAATAGAATAATAAAAGTTATATACATGGATTTAATATTTTAATGTATGTCTCAAAATTTTAGTGTTATGGATATTTCTAAACAATTATCTCAAGAAGGGTTATTTATAAAACCAAATGCAGCAGATGCAATTATTGAAAATGAAATTGAAAGTGAAACGATTATTAATAAATTAATAAAAATAACAGATAAAAATACAATTACAATTCAAGATGTAGAAAGAATTATTAATGAATTACAAATTGAAGAACAAAATAATAATGTAACTACAAATAAAGATAACGCGCGTAGAAAAAAAGAACATAAAGAAAATATTATTGATTTAGAAGAAGCATTTGAAGAAGTAACTAATAATATTTCTATAACAGATACTACTGTGAAAGAAATTGATAAGAAAAAAGTATTAAAAGACAAATATCCAGAGTTATATGATACATTATTTGAACGTGATTTACCACCAATAAAAGAAAGAATTTCTGATGATTTATCATATACATATAGTATGGATATAACAGGTAATTCAAGAGGTCAAGGAACATATGATGATTTCAAAAATTTATTTAAAAGTAGATTTGAAAAATTATTTGAGATTTGTAATAAAAATAGAAATTTATATAAACCAAGTGATATAGATAGAAAACGGCAAGCAGGAAAGAATGTTGTCGTAGGTGGATTAGTTTGGGATACGTTTGTTAGTAGCAATGATAATTATTTCATAACGTTAGAAGATTCAAATACAAATGAAACAATCCAAGTTGTATTTACAGATGAAAAAATTAAATCAATTTTTGAAGAAGTGGTTGTTGATGAATTTATTATTATTAGAGGGACATTAGCAGATAATGGTGAAATTATATATGGTGATAAAGAGATAAGAAATGGAAGACCACCAATAATGTTCCCAACCGTACCCTCTTCACGAAAAATAGAATCCGTTGATACAAATGCAAAAGCGGCACTTATAAGTGATATACATATTGGTGCAAATGAATTTTATCCAAATTATTGGAATAAATTTGTTGATTGGGTGAGAGAAACACCTGAAATCAAATATATCTTTATAGCTGGTGATATTGTAGAAGGTGTTGGTGTATATCCAAATCAAGATGAAGAATTAACAATTGTTGATTTATATGAACAACATGCTATTTCTGGAAAAATGTTTGAACAATTACCAGATGACGTTCAAATTTTTGCTAGTGTTGGTAATCACGACCCTGTAAGATTAGCAGAACCACAACCAACATTAATTAATAAATTTACAAATTATTTCCCAGATAATGTAGAGTTTTTAGGAAATCCTGTATTAGTTAATTTAGGTGGTAGAAAGATTTTAATGTATCATGGTATGAGTATTCACCCTATAGCAGAATCAATACCTGGTTTAGATGCAGAAGAACCAATTAATGTTATGAAAAAATTATTAAAGAAAAGACATTTATCACCTATCTATGGAAATAACGTTCGATTAGCTGGTGAAGATGAAGATTATTTAGTAATAGATGAAGTACCAGATGTATTCCATACAGGTCACGTACACAAATGGGGAAAAGGTGAATATAATTCAATACAATTAGTTAATACAGCAACATGGCAAGGTCAAACATCTTTCCAAAAAAGTAAAGGTATTGAACCTGATGTTGGATATTGGGGTGTATTAGATATAAAATCAAATACAATTACAACAAAATCAATTAAAGATGTTTGATTTTGTATTGTTTATTTTCGTAAGTATTAATAACATTGAACATATAGTATAAAGTAGTATGACACAATTAACTGTTAAACCATTAAAGAAGAAACATTCTGAACGTTTTATTGCGGCTGTTACAAACGGTATTTTAGAAGAGTATGATTTAGAAACAGGAGATTATATTCTTGTTAAAAATCCAAATGACACACAAATGAAATCTATTGTTCGTGTTTGGCCTTCATATGATGAAGATTCAAAACATGAAGATTTAATTAGAGTTGATGGGATTGTAAGAAATCAAATTGGCGTTGAAATTGATGAAACATTAGTTATTGAACCTGTTGATGTAGAAAATGCAGAGAAAGTGGTATTTGAAATTTCAGATGAATACAAATTACAAGGTGATGTTGGAAGATATCTAAAGGATAGGTTTGATGGTCAGCCATTATTAGAAGGAATGATTTTGCCATTAAAGATTACGGCTAATTTAGAATCTACAGAACCAATTCCATTTACTGTAGCAGAAATTCAACCAAAAAAGCCTGTTATTATTACAAGAGAAACAGATATTTCAATTCGACAAAAACAAACGATGATGAAAAATGGAACAGGGGCAACAAAGTTTGAAACTGGTTCTCTTATTACGTATGAAGATATTGGTGGGTTAGATGAAGAATTAGAAACAGTCAGAGAAATGATTGAATTACCAATGCGTCACCCTGAATTGTTTGACCGTATTGGTATTGAACCACCAAAAGGAGTACTACTTCATGGAATGCCTGGTACTGGTAAAACGTTAATTGCAAAAGCTGTTGCAAATGAGGTTGACGCGTCATTTTATAGTATTAGTGGGCCAGAAATTATTTCAAAATATTATGGTGAATCTGAAGAAAAATTACGAGAAATTTTTGAAGAAGCACAAGAAAATTCACCATCTATTATTTTCATGGATGAAATTGATTCAATTGCTACACAACGAGGGGAAGCAGGCGGAGACGTTGAAAAACGAATTGTAGCACAATTACTCTCATTAATGGATGGATTAGAAGATAGAAATGATGTAGTTGTAATTGGTGCAACAAATAGAGCTAATTCGTTAGATATGGCTCTTAGACGTGGTGGGCGATTTGACCGAGAAATTGAAATTGGCGCACCTGATAAAAAAGGTCGATTAGAGATTTTCCAAGTACATACGCGAAGTATGCCATTAAATGATGATATTGATTTAGAATATTATGCTGATAAAACACATGGTTTCGTTGGTGCTGATATTGAAGCACTTTGTAAAGAAACAGCAATGACTGCATTACGTCGAGTAAAACCAGATTTGGATTTACAACAAGATGTAATTGATGCTGAGGTATTAGAATCAATATTTATTGAAGAACGTGATTTAAAACAAGCATTGCGTGATATTGAACCGAGTGCATTACGAGAAGTATTTGTTGAAGTTCCTGATGTAACATGGAATGATGTAGGTGGGTTAGAAGATACAAAAGAACGAATGAGAGAGGTTGTACAATGGCCGTTAGAACATAGAGAAATCTTTAATGATATGAGTTTAGAGCCAACAAAAGGCGTATTAATGTATGGGCCACCTGGAACAGGTAAAACATTAATGGCAAAAGCTGTTGCTAATGAAACAGATTCAAATTTCATTAGTATTAAAGGACCAGAATTATTGAATAAATATGTTGGAGAATCAGAAAAAGGTGTTCGTGAAATTTTTGAAAAAGCACGTTCAAATGCTCCAACAATTGTATTCTTTGATGAAATTGATGCGCTCGCGGCTGAAAGAGGTTCGGGTAGTTCTACAAGTGGCGTAGGTGAACGAGTTGTTTCACAATTACTTACAGAATTAGATGGATTAGAAAATCTTGAAGATGTTGTTGTTATTGCTACGACAAATAGACCTGATTTAATTGATAGTGCATTAGTTAGACCTGGACGATTAGATAGACATATTCACGTCCCTGTTCCTGATAAACAAGCAAGATTATCTGTTTTAGAAGTTCATACGCAAGATATTACTCTTGCTGATGATGTTGATTTAGAATTATTTGCAGATAAGACAGAAGGATTTGTTGGTGCTGATATTGAAGCATTATGCAGAGAAGCAATATTGGAAGCAACAAGAGAACTTGTTAGAGATAAAGAACAAAAAGATAGTGATAAAACAGTTAAAACGGTTACAAAAAGTCACTTTAATAGAGCATTTAATGAAGTTACAAAAAGTGTAACAGATGATATTAGAAAGAAATATGAAGAAATTGAAAAACAATTTGAAGAAAATAGTGCAACGCAAAAGGATAAAGGAGAAATTGGTGGGAGAGCATTTATGTAAAATGAAATAAAATATATTACTAAATTTTATTTTAATTTGTTTTATTTGTACGTAAAATAATATAATCAATCAATTCTACATTATCTAATGGTTTTTTTGATTTTGCATAATTATATGTTCTTTGAGATACAAATTTACCTTCGTTTTTATATGTAATATAATCCTTTTTTGTTTTGAATTGATTTTCTGAAAAATTCGTATTTTTATTTTCATGAATATTTAATAGTGTTTTTGCAACAGCCGTATAATAAGTATATGGTTCTCTTAATTGTGTTTTTGTAGGTGTGTTTGAGAATTGTGATTTTTCTTCTATAGTATGAAAGTGGATATAATTTATTACTTTGTTTAATATGTCAATATCTTCTTTAATTTCTGGTGAATATTGTTTCATAATAATCATTTTTAATAAATTGTTATTAATCTTTTGATTTTGAATATAAACATTTATATTACCATAGTTATAAAATTAATCAAATGAGTAAAAAAAGATTTGATATGATTATAGATGAAATTTTTACAAAAGAAGATTGTAAAAATGATTCTATTTATCATAATAAAGATAAATTATATTTTTTATTAAATAAATGCGAGAAATCAAATATAGATAAAGTGTTAGATATTGGTTGTGGTGGAGGTGCAGTTACAAAAACGATAGGTGAATATTTTAAAGCTAATGAAATTCATGGAATAGAAATTAATTCAGATTTAATAAAGAAAGCTGAAAAAAAGAACATCAATGTTCACAATATAAACGTAGAAACACAAATATTACCTTATGAAAATGATTCTTTTGATTTAATTACTTCTTTTGGTTTATTAGAACATTTAAAATATTATGATAATGTATTGCAAGAAATTAACCGTGTTCTTAAAAAAGGAGGGTATCTAATTATTACTGTACCAAATTTAACAAGTTGGATAAATCGTATTTCACTATTATTCGGTTGGCAGCCTAGGAGTATAGAAATTTCAACAGAATCTACCGTAAATACGCCACCATTATATGAAAACACGTCTGAAATTTTATATCAAATTAGACCACCGTCTCATAAAGGATTAATTGAATTATTAGAGTTTTATAATTTTAATATTGAACAGACTATTGATTTAACACCATATCAGCAAAATACACTCGTAAAAATAATGGATAAAATTGCAAGTCATAATCATTCATTAGCTAGACGGGTCGGTTATATTGCGATAAAGTCAAAAGATATTTAACCATAATCATTCAATTAATATATATGGCTACAAAAAATACAGGTATCTCGGTGCAGACGCGAAGCCAAATTGTAAACAAAATAGAAGAAGATAGTATAGATGAACTATTTAGAAATACACTTCAATTATTTAATGAAGAAGCACAAAAAAATCATACAAGTATTACGAAAAGAGATATTGAAGTTATAAAAACATTGTATACTATGTATAAACAAGAAGCTGAACATATTAGTGACACATCATATGATACAGCAACAACGAATTTATATGATAAAATTCGGAATACATATGAAGATGATATAAAAATGAGAGAATTATTGACTAAAATTGGTAATATTCAGACGGTAGTTGATGAATGTATAAAATATAATTAAATATATTCGCGTTAAAATTATATACATTGATAAATAAGTATATTATAATGATTAAAAATTTATATGATGAAATCTCAAAAATTCCTCTTTTAACGTATTTTGTAGGTTCAATTTTATTTTTATCTATAGTTGGTGTTATTTCATTATTTGGATATAGTTTAACAATTATACAAAAAAAATTAAATGAAAGTATTGATGATGAAATTGTAGAATATAGTTTAAGTCCAATTATATCTAATTTTTTCAAAGGTATTATATTTTTAGGAATTTTAATTCTTTTATTATTACCTGCAGGTATTATTTATGCAATAATTCCTATATTATTAAATATTATAAATATTGAATTATTGTTCGGTGGTGGTGGTTTAATTATAATCTTAGCTATCATTGGTATTTCATTATCATTAATAGGATTTTATTTATTAAGTGGTGTATTATTTTCATATGTATATTATATTGAAAATCAAAATCAATCGATTACAATGATTCTAAAAATTATTTTAAAACGAAAAATTTTCACAGTTGTTTACTTAAAAAGTGTATTAAAATTATTTGTTTTAAGTATATTATTTGCTGGTTTGATTGCGTTAACATCATCAAATGTTATCTTTTTATTCTTTATAGCACCAATATCTGTAATATATTTTGTATTAGTTGGCGTTATAATTAGTGAAATTTGATTTACCTTTGGAAAAAGATATTTATATATTAGTGTAATATATAATAATAATGATATAAAAATGAGTCTGCAAGAAAATCAATTAAAAGATTCGGATATTATTGAACAATTAATACAAAATAAAACCGAGACAGATTCATACTTATTAGATACATGTGAAGTTGTTGAAGAATATGAAGTAACTGAGCAAGAAAAAATAAAAATATTAAATTATGAACCAGAAGATGAATATATATATTATATTGATTCTCCAAAGTTAAATCAAAAAGAATATAATATCTTAAAAAAAGTAATGCAAGATGTTGAAGAATTTATTACGACAATTCCAATTGTTGAATTATCAAAGTCAGAAATTCTTGAAAAAATGGAAACGAAAGCAAGACAAAGTGCAAAAAAATATATTAAATCAGATTCAAAAATAATTTTTGATTTAAATGATATTGCATCTAATATTGGATTAAAAGAATCTGAAGAACAAGAAGAACAAAATGAAGAAAAAAGTTTAGATAAAATTATATATTACGCACTTAGAAATATGGTGAATTATGAACGATTAACGCCTGTATTAGAAGACCAATATATTGAAGATATTTCTTGTAATGGTCCACAAATACCTGTATTTATATATCATAATAAGTATGGAAATATGGCTTCAAATATTATATATGAATCTAAAGAATTAGATTTGTTTGTTTCGATGTTAGCACAAAAATCAAATAAACATATTAGTGTTGCAAGTCCTAGTGTTGCGGGGCGGTTAGAAGAAGGTCATCGTGTACAATTAACATTATCAAATGAAATTAGTCCAAAAGGAAGTAATTATACAATACGTAAATTTACTGATGAACCATTTACTCCTGTTCAACTAATTGATTTTGAAACATTTAGTTTAGAACAAATGGCTTATCTTTGGCTTGCTATTGAGAATAATAAATCATTAATTTTCGCAGGTGGTACCGCATCGGGGAAAACAACATCTATGAATGCAATTTCTCAATTTATTCCATCAAGAGCTAAAGTAGTTACAATTGAAGATACACAAGAAATTGTATTACAACATAGAAATTGGATACAAGGAATTACAAGAGAATCATTCGGTGATAATGATTCTAGTGAAATAAATATGTATTCATTACTTCGTGATGCATTAAGACAACGACCAGAATACATCATCGTCGGTGAAGTAAGAGGAAAAGAAGCCCAAACATTATTCCAAGCAATGAATACAGGACACACAACATATAGTACAATGCATGCAGAAAATGTTAAATCTGCTGTAAATAGATTGGAACATGAACCAATTAATCTTCCACGACAAATGTTAACAGCGTTAGATATAATTAGTGTTCAAGTAAGATTAGAACGTGATGGTCAAACAGTTAGAAGATGTAAAGAACTTGTTGAAATTGGCCAAATAGATGCTGCAGATAGTTCTGCACTAACAACAAAAGAGATATTTAATTATAATCCAAGAACAGATAATATAGATAGTCGTATAGATAAATCAGACATATTACAAGATATTAAAGAAATGAACAATTGGTCTGACGAAAAACTAAAAAGAGAATTTGAACGAAGAAAAAAATTACTATTATATTTAAAAGACCATCCAAAACAATTGAATTATAAACAAGTAACAAAAGCAATTCGAAAATATTCAAATAATTCAGAATTAAAATTTGAAAACATTATAGAGACATGATTCAAGATATTAAACAAAAATTAAAGGCGATTTTATTCGAAAAAGATGAAACAATAGACTTTAATATTAAAAACAAATTCCGTTTTTATAGTGAAAAAGTAGATGAAAATATAGATATTTATTCATATGCTATGTTTGGGAGTATTACCGAAAAAATAATTGAAAAAACAAATTATAATAATTATACGTATAAAAAATCAGAACGTCCGTCACGATTTTATATTTCAAGAATACCATTTGAAGCATTAACATTTGCATTTGTATATAGTTTATTTATAATGATATTATATATGATTGGTTTAGCGTATTCTGGTTCAGATGCGGGTATATTATCAGATGTACTTATTTTTTCAAATATAATTTTATTCTTTGCTGAAATAATTCTTTATTTAATAGATATTATATTTTTTATTATATCTGAAAGTACAACAATATTAGATGAAGCTATATCTACAGAAGATATAGGAGAGACCCTTATTAATATTGCAAGAGATAATGTTATTATCGGCGTTATTTTCGGTGTTGTATATAGTTCATTAGAAATATTGTATTTATTTATTTTAGAGCTATTACCAAGTATTGATACAGGAGAGATTCAATTATTACCAACAGAAGAATTAAGAGAAGTTTTACCAGAATCATTATTTGATATTGTTTTTCTTCGGAATTTAGGGTTATTTATATTGATGCCGATTTCAACTTTAATTTTTGTTATATATAGATTCTATGGACCAATATATACATATAATGAAAGACAGAGGGAAATTAATAATATTTTACCACAATCTTATTTATTTTTATATGCATTAACTAAAGGTGGTCTAAATATTAAAGAGTCAATGAGAGAATTAGCTATGACTAAAGAAACATATGGTGAAGTAGCTGTTGTATTTGATGATATAATTACACAAGCTGAATATGGAAATTTAAGTTTACAAGAAGCAATTTCAAACCAAGCAGAATTGACAAATAATCCAGAATTAAAAGATTTCTTACAAGGGCTTTCAAGTATTATGGAAACAGGTAGTGATATTACAATATATTTAAATAATAAAACAGAAGATGCATTACAACAAGAAAGAGATGCACAAGAATCATACTTTAATACATTAGAAATGCTTTCAGAAAGCTATATTGTTATTTTTGTATTAGCACCTATATTTATTGTTGTTCTTCAACTTGTTTCTGCATTAACAGGAGGTTTTAATAGAGCATTAACACAAATGGTTCCATATATACACGTACCTGCAGGTGGATTTATAATATCAGCAATTATTTATATTTTAGGTAATAAATATACAACAGATTCACAAATAACTAAACCAAAACAATTGTACCAAAAAACGCTTGATATTGAAATATATGAAGAAGAAACATTTATGACAAAACTGAATAATATTAGTCGGCACCCACAATATTCATTGTTAGTAACATTTCCAATTTTATTTATTTATTATTCTTTAATGATTCAGATAAATGTTGTCCCACTAAGCATAAGTGGTTGGGAAGAAGATATTATTCAAGCAACTGTATATGGATATTATTTCCCATTATTAATTATTTTAGCACCGTGGTCATATTTATATGAGAAAGAGAAAAAGAGAAAAAAACAAATCGAACGACAATTACCAACATTACTTACAAATATACAAGAATCGAACAATCGTGGTTTGACGATAGAAGAATCATTTACTGCTGCAGCAGAAGCAAATAACACACCGTTTTATCAACAATTAAGAGAACAATTAAGAAAAAGTTATGTATTAAGTAATTTAAATTATGCATTAATTGAATTTGCAAATAAATTAAAAACCGCACGAATATCGCAATCTATTGATTTAATCACAAGAGCAAATAATGTGTCAGGTGATGTTTCAACAGTGATGAATATTGTAACAGAAGATTTTGCAGAGTTATTAAAACTAAAGAATGAAAGACAAACAAGAGCTAAAGCATACGTAGCGATTGTATTTGTATCAATTGTTGTGAGTACGCTTGTACTTGTTGCAATTGATTTTGTGTTCTTTAATTTCCTTGCAGATGAAACAAGTGGTGGAGGTAATGGAGATACACCAGAAGGTTTTGATACATTTGATGATATACCTGTAGAATTTTTCAATCGAGTATTGTTACACACTGTAATGACGTTATCATTAATATCAGGTATAGTTAGTGGTATAATGGAAAATAATAGTCCTCAGAATGGGTTTAAATATGTTATATTATTAACAACAGCTACATTATCTGTATTTATCTTAATGTCAGTTGTATTCTAAAATCTTGTATATACAATTTGATTATTATCCACAATAACAATAACTTCAAATCTTTGAGAAGAATCATAATTACTTCCTTCTTCAGATTCATTAATAGTATATGTTTCTCCAGATGAAGAAATTCGTTCATATGTTTCAAATTCACCTGTTTCACTTGTTTCATTGCTCCCCAATTCTTCTGTATTTTGCGTTACATATAATTCATCAACGTTTTCATTTTGTTTTATATTAATATCAATTTCACCATCTGTTTGTTCGATAATTTCTATATCTATATTTGGATTTATTGATACAGAACTATCGCCAATATCAAACAATATAAAAGAAGCAAATGATGCTAATACAACCGTTAAACCTGTTAATAAAATAATACCTAATACAGGAGAAATAGCTTTTTTTGTATTTTTATTCATTATATATAATAATGTGTATTTTTTATATTTAAATGTTTACATTATGATAAATTGTGGAAAATTACATATATAATAAACTCTAAAAATAAATATGAAAAACAAATTGGAAAAGCGAGAATATAATAAATCACAAATTAAGACTGTATTACGATGGGTAAAAGATAATCAACCCGTTACTATAAATGAAATTATCTTTAATTTTGGTGAAGAAATAGATGAAGAATCAAAACAAGCAATTGATATATTATATGAAAAAGGGATTATAAATTGTAAAGATTCATTTAAAAAAACACATATTAATTATAATCCATGGGATACAATCACGTATGATTTATTATCAGAGTCATATCTTAAAGTAAATAATAATAATCAATTATATATTAATAAAAATATTAAAAAATTAAAAGAAGAAAGTGTTGTAAATCGTATTGTTTAAGTAGAACAAAAACATACTATGTATTAATGACTTCATATCAAACATACATTGAAACTGTAACTAATTTCACCGATTTGATTACAGAATATATGTTAAAGAAAATCGGTTTTAGATTGTTTGAAGATGAAAAAGGTTACAAAGTTAATCAAACATTACCTAGTGATAATGAAGAATATGTTTTTCAAATAAATAATTTTGAAGGGTTGATTGATACAAAAGAAAGAAAATTATATAATCCTATATATAATAATAAATCTTTAACGCCAAATACAATTGCTTCTAAACCAGAACAATTTAAAACATTATCAAATGATTTATATGAAACGTGGGATGAAGTATTTGGTAAATATAGGCATATGTCACATCAAGAAAATCATCCAGGGAAACCACCAATTAAAAAAGAAGATATAGATAAAATTTTTGATGAATTTTATAATCAATTAAATTTAATTAGTGCAGACCCAACATTAGATGATTTGCTTACGTGTATTATGGATAAAAATTATTATTTAGCTGCAAGATTTTTAGATATCGAAAATGAAAATGAATTGATGATTCCTGGCGGTAGTCACGAAATGTCGAATTTATTTACAAATGGAGATATTGAAATATTATATCAGGATGCAGAAATAGCTGTATTGAAACCAGATTACAAACACGAAGTTAAAGTTAAAGTATTAAATCAACAATCAAATAATTCTCTAACAAGATATAGATTAGGTGATGAATTATTAGAAGAAGTATTTGTTGTTGGATATGATGACACACCAACAGGATTATTTGTTCATGCAATTGATGGGACAAATATAACAGATAATCAAGAATTTAACCGAAATCAAATAAATAATGCAATGGGTTTTGATAAAAATTATGACTATGAATCAAAAGAAATTCCAATTAAAGTTGGAGAAAGATTTC
>LFCJ01001245.1_pt1 | contig 17552 bp, 18 predicted proteins | sample 643141 | NCBI WGS metagenome assembly LFCJ01 (sample SAMN03766243, study PRJNA286221) | soda lake metagenome | biome: soda lake; feature: Kulunda steppe; material: water; isolation source: sample B1-Br-g2 brine of Lake Bitter-1 | place: Russia: Kulunda steppe | collected 2010-07
ATCACGAGAACGAGCAAGCCGGCGGCGACGACCGAGCCAGCACCGAGTAACCACCACGAGGCGCGGTAGCCGACGGTGTCCGCGAGAAAGCCGAACGCCGGCGGGGCGACGATCGAGCCGGCCACGAGCGACAGTTGTCCGCCGGCGGTCGCCCCACCCATCTCCTCGGTGCCGACCAGCGTCGCCATACAGGAGTAGTAGACGCCGGTGTTCCCGAGGATGAAAAAGCCGAGCGCGGCGAAGGCGATCGTCACGGTCACGGTCGTCGAAGCGGCTGCGACCCCGGCGAACAACGCAGCGCCCGCGAGGGCCTGGACGACCAGGATCGCGCCGATGCGGGTCTGGGGCTCGCCCGGCAGATTGTCGGCTAACCAGCCGCCGACGATACGGCCGACGCTGCCGGTCACCTGAACGAGTGCGAGCACGGCGCCGGCGACGGCGACCGAGGTCCCGATCTCTTCGTCGACGTACAACACGGCGTATCCGGTCGTCGTAAAAAAGGCGGCCCCGAGGAAGAACCCGGCGAGGACGAGCACGCGGTACGGGCGGTTGCCGGCGAGGTCCCGAAAGTCCGGATACTCGGCCGTCCCCTCCCCGCTCGCGCCGCTGTAAACGAGCGCGAAGACCACAGCGACCGAGAGGCCGACGGCAGTCGCGATCAGAAAGCCCGCCTGCCAGAAGAGGACGCCCGCGAGGCCGGTCACGAGTAGCGCGCTGATGCCGCTGCCGGCGGTGACGCCGACCTGTTTGATCCCGATAGCGAGGTTCTGTTTGCCGGGGGCGATGCTGTCGTAGATCGCCTTGTTCGTGCCCGGAATCGCCGAGGCGTACGTCGAGCCGAGGAAGAACGCCGCCGCGAGCAAGAGGGCGAACGACGGTGCACCCGCGACGAGGAGCGTCCCCGCAGAGAGCCCGACCAGCCCGAGGGTGAGCATCCGCCCCTCGCCGAACCGGTCGATCACGGCGCCCGCCGGGAGGAGGAAGATTGCGTAACCGAGCGTGAGTGCGGTGACGACGAACCCGACGTGAAAGCGCGAGAGTCCGAACTCGGCCCGGAAAAACGGCGTCGCCGCGAAGACGGTGTAGTAACAGATACTCGCCGCGACCTGACACAGCGTCACGAGCGAGACCGTTCGCCAGTACGACCAGTCCATCGATTGAACGGTGGTTTCTCGAGGCGGCGCTTTACTGTGGTGGTTCGCCGTACCACGCCACCGATTCGACACACGACGCCGATGAGTCGACGCTCCGCGCTCGAGTCGCCCACCTCGAACCGTTCGGGCGGACCACGTCACTCCTCGTTCCACTCGCCGCCGACGCGGTCGACGCCCATCATCGACTCGCCGGGGTGTTCGGTGAAGACGACTTTCGCGTTCGGTTCCGGCACGTCGAACGTCTCACAGAGGTAGGTCATCGTCCCGAGGGCGAACGCCCGCTTGCGCTCGAACGGCCGCCCCTGGCGAATTTCGGCGTCGAGAAACACCAGCGGCCCGTCGACGGCCCGCCCGAGGTGCAGATCACAGTCCTCGCGCTCCCGGATCGAGATTGCCACGTGGCCGGCCGTCGTGGCCATCTCCTCGGTGTAGCAGGCGGTCACGAACTCCGCGAGTTCGGTCTTCTCCGCGGGCGAGAGCGAGAGCGTCGTATCGAACTGTAACAGCGGCATGGCCTGGGTTCTCGAGCCATCGGATTGTAGATTCCGGTCGATCTCCGGCGGCCACTCGCTCACGACGAGCGACCCGCAAGTGGGGTTTGCGGGCTCCTGGTCGCGTTTCCCACCCAGTGAGAACGGGACGATCCGTTGATACCCGGTGACAGGCATTCACAGAGTAGAGCCAGGAATGCCGGAACGTGACTCACCGAAGCACCGCCGAGAACGCGCCGTTCTCGAAGCGCTCGACGACACCGAACCGATCACGATCCCCGAACTCGCCGCGATTCTCGAGAGCCACCCCGCCACGGTCGAACGCTGGTGTATCGAACTCCAGCGGGCCGGCCGCATCCGCCAGTGCACGGGCGGCAAACTCACCCGGTCCGATACCGACGCGACCAGCCAGGTCGTCGGCGACTGAGCGAAGCCGTCGGGTCGTTCGCTATTGTACCGTCCTCGAGTCGTCACTCCCGTTCGACGGACCGGACCGATTCGGCGTCGGACCGATGTGCTGTCGGCATGTCTCGAGAGCGGCCGTCGGAGCGGTCACGGGAGTCAGCGACCGGCTCGAGGTCGTCGGCCCCAGGGCCGAGGAACTCGCTCGTCGCACACTCGAGACAGTAGTGATTGTAGCCGACCGACGACGTATGGATCGGAACGCCAGCGAAGGCGAACTCCTCGCGGTAGCGTCGGACGGCGCCCGCGTCGACGGGCGAGGTGCAGGCGACACACCGTTCGTGGCACTCTTCTTCGGGCCGGACGATGCGCTGGTCGACGCTCCGGACACGGCCGAACGTCGATGGGTCGTGACGCCGATCCAGCCGACGGCGGAATCTGGGGTTGACGAACACGCCGAACGCGACGGCGAGAAACGCCAGCACGAACAGGACGGTCGCACCGAGAACGCCACCGGTAGTGAGGCCGGCCTCGAGGAGGACGCGCAGACTCGTGATGCCAATCGCGAGGCCGAGGAGGACGAGGAGCCAGCCAGCGACGCCGTAGAGGATCTCGGAGACGCTATCCGCGAGGGCGACGACGCCCGACGGGGAGTCGCGGTTGGATGACACGAGTCGATCTTGTACGGTGGTCGACATGAAGCTTCCGCGACGGTACAGGGGCTCGCGACGAGCGATCGCCGACGAGTCGACCGAGCCGAGTGAAAGTGAGAACTGAGCGAGAGAGGATCAGACGAGTTTTCGGAGAAGCGCGTAGCCGGCGTCGCGGAGCCGTTCCGGGAGGAATCGTGCGTAGACGCCGAACTGGGCCAGCGGGCCAACCGGGTACCGCGCGGGCGGTTCGGGATGGCTAGCCGCCTCGAGGATCGCGCGGGCGACGTCCTCGGGGGCGGAAGCGAAGGGACCTCCGGAGCCGCCGCCGATCAGTTGCATCTCGTCGTACAGTTCGTACAGCGTCTCGTAGGCGGGCGTCCGTTCGGCTTCGGGGAGTTCCTCGTCGACGCGGTCGGTGAAATTCGTCTCGACCGGCCCCGGTTCGATCACGACGACGTCGATACCGAACTCCTCGACTTCCGCACGCAGCGAGTCGCTCATCGCCTCGAGCGCGAACTTCGAGCCGGAGTACGCGCCCGACCCGGGGAACGAGACCCGGCCGGCGACGGTAGAGACGTTGACGATCAGACCATCGCCCTGGGCGCGCATGTGGGGTAACGCGGCGCGAGTGAGTCGGTGTGGGCCGTAGACGTTGACGTCGAACTGCCGGTGGAGATCCGCCGTCGAGACGTCCTCGAGCGGCCCCATCTGGGCGTAACCGGCGTTGTTGACGACGCAGTCGATCGCGCCGCCGAGGTCGACGGTCTCCTCGACCGCTCGGGCGACCTGGTCGGGGTCGGTGACGTCGAGTGTGAGCGTCTCACAGCCTGCCTCTGCGAGGTCTTCGATGTCCTCGGGGTCGCGTGCCGTCGCGACGACGAGCCAGTCTTTCTCGAGAAACGCCAGGGCGGTCGCCCGGCCGATACCCGACGAACAGCCGGTGATCAGGACGGTCTTCTTGCGAGTGTATCGATCGTCTGCGCGTTCGCTCGTTGTCTCGTGGTCGCTACCGGGCTCGTGGTCGTCGTCGACGGTGCCGTCCGGCCCGTCGTCGGTCCCGTCGACGTCCTCAGCGGTGGCCATACGTGACGGGTACGGGAGACGATACCTAAGTATCGACGGTTTGTCGCGCTCGTCGGAAACTCACGGCGCCACGACGGTCGGCCAGCAACGCGCCGTGACAGTCGGCCAGGCTCGAGTCACCGTCGAACCGGACTCGGCTGCTCGAGCGACACACGAAACGGGGGACAGCGTGTCAACGCTCGAGGTCGCGTTTGGCCTCGTCGGCGTAGGCGTCGGCGAGTCGGACCGGTTCGGGGAGTTTGTACGACGAGGCGAGTTCGAGGGCCGCGTCGGCGGCCGTCTCGGGGCCGACGCGGTGGCCGGGGCTGACGTAGAGCGGGTTGATGTGGCGATCCGGCGAGTCGTACTGGCGCGTCTGGACGGCGTAGCCGAGCAAGGTGCCCTCGGTAGCGTCGACCCTCGAGTTCGCCTCGATGGGGACACGACTCCCCGCAGGAAGGTTCTCGGTGGACTCACGCGGGCACCCACAGAGCAGGCTCTTCGCGACGCCGACGCTCGGTACGTCCAGTACGACGCCCATGTGCGTCGCGATGCCGGCCTGACGGAAGTGGATGCGGCCGCTGCCGTCGAACAACAGCAGGTCGGGCTCGACCGACAGGTCCGCGAGCGCCGCGAGGATCGGCCGTCCCTCGCGAAACGAGAGCAGGCCGGGAATGTAGGGGATCTCGAGGGACGTCACCGCGTGGACGCGCTCGATCACCTCGCCGCCGCGGGTGGCGACGACGGCGCTCAGGGCTCGATTCTGCTCGCCCGACTCGTCCGTGAGAAACGACTGGTCGACGCCGACGACGATTGGCGGTTCGCGACCGCTCGCGGCGGCTTCAAGCGGGTTCGACAGGCTCGCGGGGTCGAACTCGAACCGGTCGTCGAAGACGGCGACGTCGGCGATCTCGCGCTGGAGCGTCTCCATCTCCTCGCGGGAGAAGCCGGCGTCGGGCTCGAGGTCTGGACGGGAAGGACGCATCGGTACGAACGGATTGGGTGCGGGAGAAAATCAGTTGTGGGTCGTGGGAGGGCACGCTGTCGGATCAGAACCGACGACGACCGCCGGGGCCGCCCGGTCCTCCCGGACCGCCGGGTCCGCCAGGACCGCCACCGAGCTGGAACTGGTTCGGCGCCCGGACGTTCTGGGTGCGTTTGACGTACTCGCCGTAGGCGAGCCCGACGAGCAGCCCGACGAGGTGTGCGCCGTGGGCGATGCCACCGGCGCCGCCGCCCGTGCCGATGAAGAAGACGCTGATGGCGGCCGTCCCGAGGGTCAACAGCCAGATGGGGATCGGGAGGATGAAGTACAGGTACACCTTCAGTCCCGGGTTCAGGACCGTCAGCACGCCCATGATCGCGAGCGCGGCGCCGCTGGCGCCGAGGACGCTCGAGGGGACGCCCTGCCACATCGAGATACCGATCTGGCCGAAGCCGGCGAGGACGCCGCTGATGACGAACAGGGCGGCGAACTTCTTCGAGCCGACGTAGCGCTCGACGAGCGGCCCGAAGAAGAAGATCACGATGCTGTTGAAGACGATGTGGAAGATGTTGACCGGACTGTGCGCGAAGATGGAGGTGAACCAGGTCCAGACGTACTCCGGATGGGCGGTCGAGAGGGTAAAGAGTGCGTTGTGAAGTGACTGCCCGCCGACCAGCATGGCGACCCACTGGAAGAGGAACGTGACCCACATGATCAGCAGCACCGTGTAGGTCACGTTCCCGCGGAAGTACGCAAGCGGGCCGCCGGGGCCGGTGTCGATCGGCAGTTTGTCGGTCAGACTCGAGGAGCGTTTCGCGCTGGCCCCGCTGTTCTGGACGCTCTCGTCGAATCCACTGTCGAAGACCCCGTTCGGGTCGTTCCACTCGTAGAGGGCCGAGCAGTCGTGGTTTTCGGGCAGCCGATGCTCGGCACAGTAGGTCCCCCCGCAGTGCCGACAGTTGTACGGCATGCTTTCGTCTTTCCCACACACGTCGCAGGTGGCCATTGCCGGGGGGTATGTGTGGCACAGCTAAGGGATTTGGGGTTCGTTCCCTGTCTTGAGTCGGGGCGTCGTACCCGGGTGTGAGTCAGGGACTGTACATTTTTGGGTGGCCGACCCGGATAACCAGGTGTGCAAGCATACGAGCGAAAACAGCTTCTCGAGCGCGTCGAGCGCGAGGGGGCGACCGTCGGCGCGGACATCCCGGAGACGATCACCGTCTGTGGGGAGGCGTTCGACCTCCGGACGTTCGTCTTCGAGATCAAACGCCGCGAGACGATCCCGCCGGGCGAGCGCGACCGCGTCGAGCAGGCCAAGCGAAACCTGCGTCGCGAACGGCTACAGCGCCTCGAGCAGATCGAGGAGGGCGACATCAGCCGCGAGGAGGGCGAGGAACTGGCGAAGAGCATCATCGGCATCGATCGGGCGCTCAACGCCCTGGAGAGCCTCGGGCCGACCGATCTCGAGCGTGAACAGAAAGCCCAGCAGGCCGCCGACGAGAAACGCTGGCTGTCGTTCCTGAAGCAGGCCCTCGGCGAGGACGACGGCGGCGCCGGACGGAGGGGACGCTGATGGCGACCAACGCCGAGATCGCCGGTCGGTTCGAGGAGTTCGCCGACCTGCTCGAGGCCGACGGCGTCGAGTACAAGCCCCGGGCCTATCGTCGCGCCGCGGAAAACATCCAGGCACACCCGGTCCCGATCGCCGACCGGGTCGAAGACGGCGACGAGGCGGTCCTCGAGGAGATCGAGGGTGTCGGCGACGCCATCTCGTCGAAGATCGTCGAGTACGTCGAGACGGGCACGATCGAGGAACTCGAGGAACTTCGCGCCGAGTTGCCGATCGACATCGCCGACATCACGCGCATCGAGGGGGTCGGCCCCAAAACGGCGGGCAAACTCTACCGCGAACTCGGGATCGAGACGTTAGACGACCTCGAGGACGCCGCCGAGGCCGGCGAGATCCAGGAGGTCAAGGGATTCGGTCCAAAGACCGAAGCGAACATCCGCGACAGCATCGACTTTGCCCGCGAAGTCGGCGGCCGCCACCTGCTCGGAGAGGGGCGACCGCTGGCCGACGACGTACTGGGCTTTCTCGAGGGACTCGAGGCCGTCGAACGGGCCGAAGTCGCGGGCTCGATCCGCCGCTGGCGCGAGACGATCGGCGACGTCGACGTCCTGGTCGGAACCGAAGCCGGCGAGGACGTCGTCGAATTGTTCGTCGGCTGGGACTCCGTCGACGCGGAGATCGAGTCGGGCCCGGAGAAAGCGAGCGTCCGCGTCGGCGAGATTCGGGTCGACCTCCGCGTCGTCGGTCCCGAGGAGTTCGGCTCCGCGCTGCAGTACTTCACTGGGAGCAAGGACCACAACGTCCGCCTTCGCAACTATGCGATCGACCGCGGGATGAAACTGAACGAGTACGGCGCCTTCGACGTCTCGGACGTCGAGGACGAGGAGTCCGGGCAGCGGGTCGGCGAGCGCGTTGCCGGCGAGACGGAAGCAGGGATGTACGAGGCGCTCGGGCTTCCGTGGATTCCACCGGAGCTCAGGGAAGACCGCGGCGAGATCGACGCGGCCGAAGCCGACGCGTTGCCCACCCTCCTCGAGCGTGACGACGTTCGGGGCGACCTGCATACGCACACGGAGTGGTCCGACGGCACCACCTCGATCGAAGCGATGGTCGAAGCGGCCGAATCCCGCGGCTACGACTACTTCGGGATCGCCGATCACGCCGAAGGTCCAGGCATGGTCGGCGGCGTCGGACTCTCCGACACCGAGATACTCGAGCAGGTCGAGGCCATCCGCGAGGTCGACGCCGCGAGCGAGATCACCGTCTTCGCGGGGATCGAGGCGAACGTCGACGCCGACGGCGGGATCGGCCTCTCCGAGGACGTGATCGACGCGCTCGACGTGATCGTCGCCTCGCCACACAGCGGGCTCGGTCAGGACGCGGAGACGGCGACCGACCGACTCCTCACGGCGATCGAGAACCCCGCCGTCGACGTGCTCGGCCACCCGAGCGGTCGCCTGCTCAACGAACGCTCGGGACTGGACTTCGACGCCACGGCCCTCGGCGCCGCGGCCGCCGAACACGACACCGCCCTCGAGATAAACGCCAATCCCCGGCGGCTCGACCTCTGGGGGAGCGCCGTCCAGGCCGCCCTCGAGGAAGGTGCCCCCATCGCGGTCAACACCGACGCACACCAGCCCGCGACGCTCGAGTACATGCGCTGGGGCGTCCACACCGCCAGACGCGGCTGGGCCGAAGCCGACGACGTGATCACCACCTGGGACCTCGAGGAGCTCCGGGAGTTCCTCCACTGACCACCCCTGTACCAGATGCGACTCCTCCTCGACGTCATGTGCGGCGGCCTCGTCTCCTACCTGCGGATGTGCAACTACGATACCGTCTACGCCGGCGACCGCGGAATCGACGCCGACGACGACCTGCTGGCGCTCGCTCGAGCCGAGAAGCGAACGCTCCTCACGCGAGACGTCCAGCTCGCGAGTCGGGCCGACGACGCCGTCTTACTCGAGTCACGCGAGGTCGAGGACCAGCTCCGCGAACTCGCCGCTTCCGGGTTCGACCTCTCGCTCGCGGACGAGCCCGCGTTCTGCGGTCGCTGTAACGGGCCGCTGGAACCCGTCTCCGAGACGGCGTCGACGCCGGGGTACGCACCCAGCCCCTCGAGTGAGCAAGTCTGGCGCTGTCAGGACTGCGGCCAGCACTTCTGGCGCGGTAGCCACTGGGATCGAGTGGCAGAGACGCTGGCGACAGTCACCGACTCGACGCCCGCCGACGACTGGCGGGACCCAGGCCAGTAGCCGAGTCACCGCTCGAGCGTGAACGAGACGTGCAGCGCCGTTCGATACTTGATCGATCGATCCGTTCTCGACGTCGCCGTCCGGGACATGGCCTCGACGCCACTGCTACTGTTGAGCGTCTCGTCGGCGTTCGAGAGCGCCTTCTCGGCGGCATCAACCCGGGACGCTGGAACCGGTCGCAGGAAAGAGCCGAACGGTGTCCGGCCCTCTGTCAGACAATACCAACCCCGAGGTCTCTGAAGGAGGGGTGGGTCGGTCTGGAAGCGTCCCTCCAGACCAGGCTGGATTTCGAGACGCACTCAAAAATAGCGTCGTAATGTCGGTCCGAATTTCCGGTTTTTCGAGGACTGTACCAGCCGAATCAGTAGACGGCGACGTCGTCGAACCGACCGTCGTAGGCGATGTGATGTGGGTGCGTGGGTTCGGTCCCCGAGAGGAACAGGCGGTCGACTTTCTCCCAGGTGTTTTCATAACAGAGGTGTGCGAGTTCGCTCGCCGTCGTTCGCAGGCGACCCAGGCCGTTGTCGTAGACGATTCGGCGGCCGAGGTCGTCCTCGAGCGCCCGCTGGAGGTCGGTTTCGGTCTCGATCGAGCAGTCGAACGCCGCGTGTGCGACCCCGACCGAACTCGGGAGGTGGGCGTACGACGAGGTAAACGGCGGCAGCTCGAGCGCGTCGGCGAGTTCGCGCGCCCGGTCGTTGTGCCACGGGAGGTGTTTCGGGTTGAAGATCTCGATCGCGTCGATCGTCCCTCGATACCGGCGGAGATCCCCCTCCTCGAGACTCACCGTGGCGAACTCGGGGTGTGGGGCGAGCACCGTCGCGCCCTGGCGGTCGAACTCCGCCATCGCCGCCGACAGCGAGATGAAATCCGGGACTGGCTCCTCGAGTCCGATCGCGAGCACGTGCTTGCGAGTCCGCCAGGTGCCCGTGAACACCTCGCGGGCGGGGACGACCAGCAACTCGTCGCTCGAGTAGGCGGCCGCCCGCCGACGGATCTCGGGCAGCCGGGTGAAATGCGGCGCGTAGACGAGGGCGTCCAGGCCGGCACGGATCGCCCGCTCGACGACCGCGTCGGTCAGGACCTTCACGTGACAGTCGACTCGAGACTCCACTCCATCGCTCACGTGACTGTCTTTCGAGAGCGGTGAATTAGGGGTTCTGATTCGAGAATTGACTGCCGGGAGAGGGTGACCGCCATCGACTCGACGGGCCGGTCCCTCGCCACCGTGGATCGTCACTCCCGAACGCACCACGTCGGTTTGGGCTCGAACACTGGTTCGGGAGCCGACAAAACGACGAAAAGCCCATTAGGTGGGGCCGTCGATGTCAGGTCGAATGGCCTGGGAATGCGGAATCGATGGCTGTGGCTCGATCTTCGAGGACGTCGAGGCTGCCGTCGTCCATCAGGCGACCGAACACGAACGCCCCGAGTGTAAGGTCTGTGGGACCGTCGTTCCCGACGGATACCTCGCGATCCGCCACGCGTTCACCGAACACAGCCGCGCCGAGTACGTCCGCGCGTACGGTGCCGGCTCCGAGGACGTCCGCGAACGAGAAGAGCTCCTCGAGGAGATCGAATCGGAAGCGGACATGGAACGAATCGCCAGCGAGCTGACGCGGTAACGGCGACTCGGACGTGACCGTTTCTCGAGCGCGACGGCACGGGTAGCCTCGGCTCTGGAACGGTGGTAGGACGCGGGCTCGCTACTCGGTTCGCCCGCACGAGGAGTGGGAATCGGTCGGTCACGCTCCGACGAACTATCGTTCGTCGCTGTATTCAGCGCGGTCTCACCGCGCTGACTGATTGCTGAGCGCGTCAGCGCTCATCACTGTGCTCACGGCGCGATGCGCCGTTCGCTCTCCGACGAACTACCGTTCGTCGCTGTCCAGCACACGGATCTGGTCACCCCGCACCGTCACGGGAATCGGAACCGTCGCCTCGTACAGTTCGACCGTCACCTGGTCTTTGCCTTCGTCGATGCGCTGAACCTGGGCCTTCTCGCCTTTGAACGGGCCAGCGATGAGTTCGACGATGTCGCCCTCGGCGATCCCCTCGACGTCGGGTTTCGGCGAGAGGAAGTGCTCGACTTCCGAGATGTCGGATTCGCCGGGAACGATACTTCGAGCGTGCGGGATGTCTTCGAGCACGCGCTCGAGGACTGCGTTGTTGTCGGCCTCGACCATCACGTAGGAGGTGAGTGAGTCGGGGGCGAGCGCGGCGTGCACGTCGGGCTCCTCGCGGTTGATGATCATGTCGGCGACGGTCTGCTCCTGGCTCGCCGTGGTCTTGACCGCGAAGATGCCCATCAGAAGCCACCACCGGCGTCGCCGGTCAACAGCAGCATGATGCCGCCGATGATGAACCCGATGAAGCCGACGAGCAGGATCCCTGCACCCGCGATTTTCGACACCTGAACGAATTCCTCGGTCGTGGGTGTCGTCGCCATTTTCAACACCCGAACGTACGAGGTGAGGTCGTACGGAACGTCCATATCTGTCTGTTTACACTGCGTGGCCTTTTATCTGTCTTTCGTGTCCGCCGGCATATCGCTCGAGCGATCGACCTGATCTGTCACTCGAGCCGTTGCAGTCGACGGCCCGGCGACCAACCCGTTCCGCCACAAATGGCGAGTGCTATGGCTGAAGACGACGCCGACAGAGCGACCGAGCGAGAGGCGGAACGAGACGCAGAGATCGAGGAGGAACTCGAGCGAATCGGCCGCGATCCCGACGAGGTATCCGCCGGCGACGACGATCTCGGCACGCAGAACGCGCCGCGGGCAGACGAGGAGGATATCGACGACGGAGAAGACGCCGACGAAGACGTCGCAGGCGCCGACGAGCGGTAACTCGGCGGACGAGGGACACTCGTCAGCGTCCCCGGCCCCTCGGTGGTCCGACCGCTACCAGCTCGTCAGGGCCTCGAGAGCGGTCAGGGCGCGTCGACGTCCGGCCGTTCCTCGAGCGTCAGTTCGACCGTCTCGCGCTCGCCGTCGCGGATCACCTCGACATCGATCTCGTCGTCAGGCGAGGTCTCGAGGGCGAGATACGAGGAGAGCTGTTCCTGGTTCGGGATCTCCTCGTCGTCGATCGCGACGACGACGTCGCCACCGACGGGGATGGGTGCGTCGTCGACGATCGAGACGTCGTCTGCCGGTTCGAGGACGCCAGCGGCTGGTGCATCCGAGGCGACGTCGACGATGAGGACACCGCGTGGCTCCTCGAGGTCGTTGGCGTCGGCGATCAACGGGCCGACGGGTTCGACGCCGACGCCCATGTACGCGTGCTGGTACTCGCCGTCCTCGACGAGCGCAGGGACGACTCGATCCGCCAGCTGTCCAGAAATGGCAAAGCCGACGGTTCGGCCGGCGCCGGCGAAGACGATCCCCAGTACGTCACCGCCGAGGTCGACGAGCGGCCCGCCGCTGTTCCCCGGATCGACAGGCGCGTCCGTCTGGATGGCCGCCGGGATCGAAAAGCCGGTCGGACTCGGAAGCGAGCGATCGACGCCGCTGACGATCCCTCTCGAGATCGAGGCGTCGAGACCGAGGGGGTTGCCGAGGGCGACCACTTCCTGGCCGATCTCTGGTTCGTCGTCGACCAGCGAGAACCCATCGACGGCGTCGGGGAGGTCGTCGGCCTCGAGGACGGCCAGGTCGCTGTGGACGTCCGTACCGACGGCCGATCCCGTCCGCCACTGTTCGTCGCGAAACTGGAGTTCGACCTCGTCGGCGTCTCCGACGACGTGTTCGTTCGTCACCACGTAGTCGTCGAGAACGAATCCGGAACCGAGCCCGGCGGGCCCGTCTCCGTCGACGCCGGCGACGGAGACGAGGACCACGTCGTCGATGGTGTCCTCGTACACGTCTACGTACCGACTGTCTTCGTCCGAGGCCGCCGGTGGAGCGATACCAAGCGCCGCACCCGCGCCAGCGAGCTGTATAAGCCGTCTGCGGGAGAGGTGAGACCGATGTGGCGTCACGGAGGGTACCACCTCGAGCGAGATAATAAACCATCCACCGGCGCAGACAGCCCCTCGAACGTCGACGTCCCTCGGCGACGGTGTCCCCTATCGAGGCCGACCGATCGTCATACTCTTGGACAGAAGTCAATGAAGAGAATTCGCCGGATGGGAGCGGCGAATTCTCACAATAGTCCTATCCGGCAGTATCAACCGAAGGTGAGTCGCGAGCGGGACACCCGGCCGTTGCCGGCAGACGCTTCTTGCCTCGAGGACCAGACGAGTAGATACCCCGTTCGCGTTCGACACCGACGCCCGTGTCGACGGCGAACCGGCCCTTCCCGGTATGGAATATCCACCACTGCGCGACTACGGAGTCATCGGCAACGATGATCGGTGTGCGCTCGTCAGCAGAGCCGGCTCGATCGACTGGTGTTGTTTCCCACACCTCGAGGACGCGAGCGTGTTCGCACGGCTCCTCGACGTCGACCGCGGCGGTCACGTCGCCGTCTCGCCGGTGGCCGACTTCGAGTCGAGTCACCGGTATCTCGACCGGACGAACGTGCTCGAGACGACCTTCGAGACCGAAACCGGCCAGGCCAGGGTGCTCGATTTCATGCCGATCAGGGAAGAGAGGCCCCCTGGACGCGGGGACGAACGGTTCCAGCAGGCACTCTACCGCCGACTCGAGTGCGAACGCGGCCGGGTCGACCTCGGCGTGGAGTTTGCGCCCCGGTTCGACTACGCACGGGTCGACCCCTCGTTCGACCGAAAGGACGACGGCGTGCTGGCCTGTGGCGACCACGAACGACTCGGACTGTACGCCGACGATGACGTGGACCTCGAGGTGGGGGAAGCCGAGCGGCGAGTCGACGGCACGGTGACCCTCGAGGACGGCGACGGCTGCTGGGTCGGCGTCCAGTACGGCGGTCTGGAACCGCTCGCGTCGGTCGACCGCGACGAGGCGCTCGAGGCGACGAAACGGTACTGGCGGGAGTGGCTGGGCGGCCGGGACGGCTCGCCCGTGTCACTGCCCGAGCACTGGCACGAGCACGTCGTCCGCTCGGAACTCGCGTTGAAGCTCCTAATCCACCACGAGACGGGGGCGATTCCAGCGGCGGCGACGACCTCCGTCCCCGAGAAGATCGGCGACCCGCGCACGTGGGACTACCGCTACAACTGGATCCGGGACGCGAAGTTCACGGTGCAGGCGCTCCACGACACGGGTCACCGGGAGGAGGCCCGACAGTACTTCGAATGGTTCTCGGAGCTCGCCCGGCGCGGCCCCGAGGAGATCCAGCCGCTGTACGGCCTCCACGGCGAGACCGACGTCGAGGAGATCGAACTCGAGCACCTCTCGGGATATCGGGATACCGGGCCGGTCCGGATCGGCAACGGAGCCGCGCCACAGCGCCAGCTCGACGTGTACGGAACGATCGTCCAGGCGCTGTACGAGACGGTCCAGTTCGACGAGGAGACGAGGATCACCGACGACGAGTGGGGCGCCATCTGCGAACTCGTCGACTACGTCCGTGACCACTGGGACGAAAAAGACGCCGGCATCTGGGAGTTCCGTGACGACCGCCGGCACTTCCTCCACTCGAAACTGCTGTGCTGGGTCGCACTCGACCGGGGCATCGCGCTGGCGACCGAGAACGGCTTCGACGCGCCGCTCGAGCGGTGGCGCGAAGAGCGCGAGGCGGTCCGCGAGGCGATCGAGGAACGCGGCTACAGCGAGTCGGCGGGCAGCTTCGTCCAGCACTTCGAGTCAGACGAGGCGATCGACGCCACCGCCCTCCTGATCCCGATCTACGAGTTCCTCCCGCCCGACGACGAGCGCGTCCAGTCGACGATCGACACCGTCTGCGACCGGCTCACGACCGACGACGGGCTGGTCGTCCGGTTCGTCGACTCCGACATTCGCCGCGACGAGGAGGAGGCCTTCGGGCTCTGTTCGTTCTGGCTGGTCGACGCACTCGTCCTCTCGAACGAACTCGAGCGCGCCCGCGAGTACTTCGAGAACGTCCTCGAGTGTGCCAGCCCGCTCGGGCTCTACTCGGAGAAAGTCGACCCCGAGGATGGCACGCTCCTTGGAAACTTCCCGCAGGCGTTCTCCCACCTCGGGCTGATCAACAGCGTCACCTATCTCGCGCGGGCGCTGGATGCCGATGGGGAGATCACACCGGAAGATTTCGATCCGGACACCGTCGAAACGCTGTTCAGGCGTGGCGATCCGCCGGAACACTAACCGCCGTTTGGTCCAGCATCAGGCCTCGTCAAATAGTTCCTCGCCGTCGATCATGTGTTCGGAAACGGCGTCCATGTCGAGGGTGACGCCCAACCCCGGCTCTTCGGGGATCTCGATATAGCCGTCCTCGATGACGTTCTCTTCGACCAGATCCCCCCACCAGCCGAGTTCGTAGGAGTGGTACTCCACCGCCAGCGCGTTCGGAATCGCCGCACCGACGTGAGCACTGGCCATCGTCGCGACCGGCGAGGAGACGTTGTGCATCGCCACGGGGACGTAGTAGAGGTCCGCGAGGTCGGCGATCCGACGGGTCTCGCGCATCCCGCCGACCTTTGGCATATCCGGCGCGACGATATCGACGGCCTGTTCTTCGAGCAAGCGACGCTGGCCGTGCGTCCGGTAGACGTTCTCACCGGCGGTGATCGGCGTCGTCGTCGACTGGGTCACCTCACGCTGGACGTCGTGGTTCTCCGGCGGGACCGGGTCCTCGAGCCACCAGACGTCGTACTCCTCGAGTCGCTTCGCGAGCCGTTTCGCGGAGCCGCCGGAAAACGACCAGTGACAGTCGAAGGCGACGTCGGCACGGGAGCCGACCCGTTCGGTGACGGCCTCGACGATCGAGGTCTTGTGTTCGATTTCGGCGTTTCGGAGGTGACGGTTGGCCCGGTCTTTTTCGTGGCCCGAGGGAACGTCGAGGTCGAACTTCAGCGCGTCGTAGCCGAGTTCCTCGACGACGCGTTCGGCCTCGTCGGCACAGGCGATCGGGTCTGCCTCTTCTTCGGTGTGGCAGTCACAGTAGACGCGCATCGAATCGCGGTACTTGCCGCCCAGCAGCTGGTAGGCCGGGACCTCGAGGATCTTGCCCGCGAGGTCGTGCAGGGCGATCTCGATGCCGGAGATGGCGGTGACGGTGACGCCGCCGACCGAGCCCTCGCCGGACATCTTCTGGACGAGGTGTTCGGTGAGCCGATCGATGTCGAGGGGGTTCTCGCCCTCGAGAAACGGCGCCATCCGCTCGATGAGTTCAGGAGCGCCGGCACCCCAGTAGGCCTCCCCCGTCCCGACGATGCCCGCGTCGGTGTAGACGCGGACGAGCGTCCACGGGAAGTTGCCGTCGACCATCGTCGTCTGGACGTCGGTAATCTCGACGTCGCGGCCGCCTCCACGCTCGCGGGTGACGTTCATCGTCTCCGCCGAGAGGTCCCGCATGGTGTACTCGGCGTTCGGATCGTGGAGCTGTGTGTAATCGATGCCCATGGGTAAAATTAATTACATCAATGGTAGTAATAGTTTCCATTCGTCGACTGGGCTAGACGATGGTCGAACGCGTGACGGCAGAGGGGCGGCGACGACCGACGGACGTACCCGAACTCAGACGCGTTCGAACTCGACGGCCGTCTTGATCACGTCGTCGGCGGTGTCGAAGGCGGCCGCTGCGTCCTCGAGGCCGTAGACGCCGGTGACGAGGTCGTCGGTGAACCACGCTGGGAGCTGTGAGAGCGTGTCGACCGCCGACTCGAAGTGGCCGCGGTGGGAGTTGACGGTACCGACCAGTGCCTTATTGTGCAAGACGAGTTCACGGTGTAGTCGGCCGCCGTCGACCTCGAAGGTCCAGGGCTCGGGAACGCCGAGCAAGACGCCGACGCCGTTGGGCGCGAGCGCGTCGACGGTCTCGACGGCGTGTTTCGCATAGCCCGTCGCCTCGTAGACGAAGTCGACCGGCTCGTAGGCGTCGGGAATCTCGGGAACCGGCGTCTCGCGGGAGTCGACGTACGTTGCACCCAGGTTCTCGATCAGGTCGATCGTCGGGTCGGGCCGGTCCCTGCGACCCAGACAGTACGTCCGGTCGACGTCGAGCACCGTCTCGAGCATCGCCAGCGTGAGCAAGCCGAGTGAGCCGTTGCCGAGGACGAGCGCCGACTCGAGCTCCCAGTCGAACGCCGACCGCGACGCGACGGCGTGCTCGAGGGCTTTCTCGGTGATGCTGATCGGTTCGACGAGGAAGCCAAGCGGTGCGAGTTCGGCGGGAATCGGAACGAGGTACTCGGCGGGGCTGGTTAGGTACTCGGCCATGAAGCCGTGCGCGCCAACGATTCCGCGTTCGACGTACTCACCGTCCGGGGCCATGTCCGGCTCGCCGCGTTCGAAGTACGCGTTGGTTCCGTTCGGTGGCCGCCGGACCGTCGGGACCACGTACTGGCCCTCCTCGAGGTCGGTTCCGTTCGCGTCTTCGACGACGCCGACGGCCTCGTGGCCGAGAACGAGTCGGTCCGATCCGACGGGGACGTCGCCGTGGTGGCCCGCGATGACTTCGTGGTCAGTTCCGTCGACGCCCACCCGCAACGTTCGAACGAGAGCCTCGCCCGGCTCCGGCTCGGGACGAGGTGTGTCGATCACCGTGGGCGTTCCCGCCCCCGGTTCGACGGCGATCGCTTTCATACTCACGAGAACGCACCCCACGGCTAAAAGATTTACCCATGTTGTAGTAAACTATTGAGTGTTGCCCGAGGGAGCGCCAGTACTTATTTTTCGATTGACAGTTAGACGGTGCGGTTCGACCGCTCAGAAGCACAGACGGCCTATCAAAGACGAGACAGAAACGGATCGTTACTCGGCTCGAGCGTCGGTGACGGCTTCGACGAACGCCGCAGCGGTCTCGCGGGCGCGATCCATATCGCCGTCTTCGATCGCGCCGTAATCGACGAGCGCGCTGCCCGCACCGACGGCGACGGCTCCAGCCTCGAGGTAGTCGCTCGCGTTGTCGGCGTC
>LFCJ01001246.1_pt1 | contig 17551 bp, 12 predicted proteins | sample 643141 | NCBI WGS metagenome assembly LFCJ01 (sample SAMN03766243, study PRJNA286221) | soda lake metagenome | biome: soda lake; feature: Kulunda steppe; material: water; isolation source: sample B1-Br-g2 brine of Lake Bitter-1 | place: Russia: Kulunda steppe | collected 2010-07
CGCCGCCTCCACCAATCATGTCGACGAATCAAGCACCTACGGGTGCTTTTTTCGTTTATTGGCCATCCCATTAGCCATCCCCCAAACGCTACCTGGCGGCCTGTTCTGCCCTGCATCCAGGTGGGCGCGCTTCAACATGCTGGCATGGGGGATCCCTGGCCGGTGCTTTTCGATTCCCTGCCAGGGACGCCGGTATGGTTCCTGACTTGTGCTGACGCTTCCCCAACTTCCCCGTACTTCCAGACGCCCAGCCATGCGGCGTTGTGCCAGGTGGTGGTGGTAGTGGCCAGGTGGTCACGGAAAATAACGGCTGGCCAGGCACTCCATGGCTCTGGGGTACTTGGCCTCGAAGCGTTTCACGGTGCGATCGAAGGCCTTGTGTGCCTCATCGCGAGTCATTGCAGCCACGCCAACGCCCGCAAGGATCTCCGTCGCCAGAGTGAGGTCATGCTCGATGCCCTGGCACAACGCAGCGCCGGTAATCGCGATCTTGTCGCCCTGATGCTGGAAAGCCACCTCCGCGAAGGCAAGCAGCCGCTGAAGGCTGGCGCGCTACGCTATGGCGTTTCCGTCACCGATGTGTGCATTGGTTGGGAAACCACCGAGCACCTGCTGAAAACAGCGACTGAACGGCTGCCCTGACGCCTTTTCAAGCGGCGATATCACCACGCTCAAGGCGCCAACAAGGGCCTTGCCTGTCCGCTCAAACGGGGCAGAAGTCGCCTCTATCCACCATCTTGGTAGCGAATCAAGTCAGTCGCCAGACGATATCAAGGCGCCACTGAGACATGATGACGGCAACGACGGGAGGTGGATATGAGCACGACACGGCGGCTAGCAAGGCCTTTGGCGGTATGGGGAAGCGGGGTGTTGGGAACGGCGTTGCTGACGGCAGCTACCACGGCCACTGGCGAGACGACGGCCCCCCTAGCGACATGGCCGAACGACCCCTTCGAACGGCCGGATGAGCGCTCGGTGCACGCACCGCAAGAGGCTCCGCAGTATCGGATCGTGCGGGTCGATAGTGATGACACCCTCAATATCCGCGATATTCCCGGTGTGCAGGAGAGTACGGTGGTCGGCCAGCTTGCCCCGGATGCCACCCATGTCCGCCTGGGGGAGTCTCGGGAAAGCGTTAATGGAGGCACCTGGGTAACGGTACGCGACCGCAACCTGCCTGCGGGCAAGGGCTGGGTCAATGCCGCCTTTCTGGAACCCATGCCTGCCGGTGACGAGGGTGGCTTCCCGCCGGAGATTATATCGCCCCCGCTGGGGGATCTGGCCCGCCTATACACCGGGCTGGACGGCTTTATCCACCTGGAGGCGGAGGCGCTGGAAAGCGAGCTACAGTCACGCTATGGCCAGGATGATTTGTCCTTTCATCACATCAGTCGGATGAACCCTCTAACACGAGCCTTGTTGATGGTTCAGCAGGCCGAGTCCCCACTGGAAAGAGGGCGCTATCGGATTCGTTATGGGATGGCCGATATGGGGCCTTACCCACCCAAGGGATATACCACTTCGATCAGCTTCATCCAGCTTGACCGGCTGGATTTGAGTGACTCGGGGCAGCATCTTTCCTACCGGTTTGTGATGGGGCCAGTGCAGAACCGTACCGCGTCCTTGATCAGCCTGTCCCGCGCGCCCCTGTCACAAGGCGCGGCGCAAGCACTGGAATGCATTGAGGTCGCCTGCACGGCCGACGACTCGGCAGCCGCGAGTATCAACGCCAGTCGCGATGGCGCCAGTGACGCTCCCTGGGAAGACGAAGCCTCGCCGGATATCGCCTTTGCCCCCCCTTATGCCCTGCATCGCGATACCGGCACCCATAGCGCGGCCGCCGTGCTGGATCAGCTTATTCTGGAGCACGGGAGTTATGCCGACCCGTCACAGGACTATATTCGCTGGCGCTATCCGGAATTTGCCCCCGAGGGGGTGACGCTAGCCGAACCTTTTATCGAGGTGGTGCTTGAGGTCAACATGGCCCAGGAGTTTGCCGTGGATGGCGTGCTGCAGGAAAGCCACCTGATGGATGATGATGCCGCTGTGATCTGGCACCGGGTCATGTCCGTGGCTTCCGCCGACCCAGAGGCGCCCATGGTGATGCATAGCCGGGCGGTCAAGCGCCATCAGTGGAAACAGGACCCGTTCGAGACAGGCACAGACTAGTCAGGCGCTGATTCGACAGTCGCCGATCCAGCGTCCTTTTGCTGCCGAGAAAACCCGACACGATATCGTGTCGGGTATTCTGTCGGCGGCGACGGCTATCAGTACCTGAATCCTGCCTCTATGTTGTTCTGAAGCTGTTCATATTCCTCATGGGTTGGCATGGCCATGCGGGAAGGGATGATATTGGGCCACATAATGGATACCAGCACGAAGGGTTCTTCGGCGTTACCTTCCGTGGAGGACTTGCTGTGGCCAGCCACTCCGGTATGGTCGAGGCGAAAGCCTTCAATGCCCGGATGTTTATGGCCTCCCTCCGCCGGGGAAATGGACGGCACATCGCCGGAATGCCCAGGATTGTGTCCAAGCCCGAAGGTATGGGCGATTTCGTGTACCAGAGTAGCGGCTAGCTGGTCGGCATCGAAGGTACTGCCGATTTCAAGAACGATCGCCCGGGAGCGCGGCCTGATGACACCTCGATAGACGCTGCGAAACTCGGACGTCAGATCCAGCCCGACCGTGTCTTCTCCCAGGGTACCTTCCGGCACGAACATGACAAAGACATCCTCGGAATCGATATCCTCTTCCCGTATCCTTTGTATCCAGCGCAGGTAGGCGGCAATCATTTCCCGGTTGGTTAACTCACCCTCTTTCTCGATGGACCTGAGTGATGCAACGGGGTTGAGGAGGTCAGAAATCGCTATATCGTTAATGACGTCGAGAGCAATGTTGATGCCGACAACCGGGTCGCGCAGGGCGGAGAGAAAAATACCCATATCATCGGCATCCACGCCAGTGGGCACGGATCTGGCGTCACGGTAAGGCAAAAACTGGGGGATATATTGCTCCGTCAGGCTGAGCACCTGCTGGGATTTCTGCAGCATGGTTTGAGGTATGTCCTCGCCCAGGTTCAGCCAGTTTTTGATGGCATTGTAGCCGCTAGAGGACAGTGGGCCTGTGCTTTCGAAGTCGGGGGATTCCCAATCTCCCACGTTTGCTGTCAAATAATGCACGGTGAGTGTGCCGGGGTCATGCGTCCAATAGTCCAGCGGATGGCTAATATCAATGATCGCTTCCGCCAGGGGTTCCGGGTAGACGTCTTCCGGCTGCAGGGTTACCTCCAGCTGTGACTCTTCCATCACCGGTTTCCAGTCGAAGGCATTGACGGTGTGCAAGGCATTGCGTCGCTCATCCTGGTTGAATTCATCCTGACGGTACAGTTCCACCAGGCGCCCGTCCTGGCCTGACTGTGACGGGCGTTTTTTCTGACCCACCACACGCCCGTGTTCGGGGCTCAGGGTCAATGCCATGTCAAAACTGTCTGGCTGGTAACTCGGGTGGATATCCTCATGCGGCTCCCAGTCAGCGCGAATGCGCGACATGGTTTGTTTGTCGGGCGTGAGTCGAGGGTTCATCACGACCTGATACACATCCACGGCAACCGGGGACCCGTCAGAGTCGCGGTTACTTGCCGCAAAGTGGGCATCCACCCCCTGTTCGTCGAGGTTAAGCAGGGTGGAAAAACGCCAGACGGTCGTCTCCTCCAGGGGCTGTTCGCTCTCTTTGCTGCGGACGGCGCGATTCGGGCTGCTATTGCCTGTTAGCTGCACATCGTAGCTGACACCGGGCAGCAGCGGTTCGTCGGGCGTGAAGTAGTATTCCGTCTCGGTGGCCTGCGACCATTCACCCTCGACGTCAATAGGGCTGCCATAAGCATCGCGGGTGAAGATACTAAACCCTTGCTCAAGGGTATTCAGGTCGGCCTCTTCAGAGAAATGCACCTCAATGCCCGGCGTGTCAGGATTGACGTTGCCCCTGTCGTGGGTAGGCAGAAAGCGCACCAGCTCAAAGTCATCACGCTGGCACTGTTCCGGGTCATCCGCGTAGCTGGCGGCATCGCACAGCCAGCCCCGAACGCCTGCCAGGCGTCCGGTGGGGTTGCCTCGGGCATCCTCTTCCTGAAGGGTAGCGGAAAAACGTACCAGCCAGCTGGCATTGCCGTCTTCGTCCTCGCCGGCATGCACAATATGAATATGGTCGTTGACAAACAGGGTCTGCAGAAAGTCTTCGGTCAGATCCTCCAGGCCGGAAAATCCCGGCATCTGCATAGCGATGCTGTCACGGGCATGGCCAAAAACACGTTCATGCTCAAAGAAATGGTTATCCAGTGTGCCCAGGCCGGACTGGTCGCCGATGATCCCAAGAATCAGGGGCGCCTCCCGTGCACCGTCCTCAAGCAGGGCATAAAGCGTCGGCGCTTGACCTATCTCCATTACGGTCAAGTTACCTTCCCCGCTGACCGTTTCATGCCAGCCGCCACGCACCTCCATTTCCCATACCACATCGATATTTTCCCCGAACCCCATGGCTTCGAGCATGGCATTGGCTCCGGAGTCCTCAATGGATTCCAGCATGGCCTGCGGGCTGGAAAAATCCACCGACAACTCCGAGCCCATCTCGCGGGCACGGTCAATGTCAGCCTGCATCTCATCCGCATCCTCGGTGGGGATGCTGAGGGTGTCGGCATTGGCTACCGGCAGAAAGATGCCGGTGAGAAAGGCGGCCAGCAGAACGGGGTTAGCCATCAGACATCCGTGGCGTCATAGGTAAGTTCGGTGTCGAATTCGCCTTCCGCCATAATGCAGTTGTCTTCGTCTTTTCCGGCTGCCATGTCCGACATGTCGATGAAGCACAGCTCGCCGCTGAAGTGGCCGCGGGTATGGCCCTGTTCACCGTCGAACTCGAAGTCATCCACAGTGACCTCCACATCGCTGCCCTCACCGGCGTAAAGGGTGCCCGACATCGGGCCGCCTTCCACAAACAGCATGATGTCCGAACTGCTTGGTGAAGACACCATGTCATGGGGATCATCGCCCATGCCCAGGTAGACCTCTATAGAAAGCACGTTCTCGCGCATGATGTTGTCGCTTTCGGGGTCGTGCCCCTGAACCCGCAGGCTCCACTGCGTCATGTTTTCATTGAGAGCCATGGAGGTAACTTCTGCGCTGCTGCCGGATTCACCGTGCATGGTGCCGGCAATCGTCAGCCACTCACCGGACTGTTCACCGACCGTGGCCTGAATGCTGCCTTTGACGTCCATTTCGACGCTGTCAGCCACTGCCGGGGTCGATGATAGGGCAGCGAGTAATGCACCACCCAACAGATAGGGTTTGGCTACCTTAAAAGCCCGTTGGCGAACGCTATGGGTAAAGTCGCTGTTCCCAGTATCGTTATTCAAGGTGTCATTGTTGACGGCTGTCGCTTGCATGTAATGGTAAGTCATGGCGTTGAGCATCCCTCATCTGCTATGTCGTTGAAAAGCTATTTCGTTAAAAAGCTACGTCGTTGAAAAGCTGTGTCGTTGAAAAGAGCAGACGATACCAGCATGACGCCCTCCTTCAAATGAAGAGTATAAAAGCCACACAGTATCGCTTGGCTACCACGGGATTACTGGTGGTGTTTAAAAAGCGTGAGCAATGATTGGAACGGCTCCCAGCGGTGTCCGCCGCACCAGGCGATGTCGTCGTCCAGCGCCCAGTCAATGCGCATCTCGTTATTGTCATCCTCTGGCATTGGGCGTTTGGGGAGTCGCCCGAAGTCCGGGCGAAAGATGCCATCGATCTCGATGCTGATCGAACCCATGAGCGGCTCAGCAATAATGGCTTCTGCCATGGCCCATTGCCCGCTGCCGTCCACGGTGTTGACGACATTTCGCCCAACCAGTATAGGCCCCTCAATACGCATGCTTATCTGAAGCGCCGGCATGTCGGGATCCATGGGAAGTCCGCTGACGTCAATGTGAGCCGGCACAGTCGGCGGATTCCAGTTCTCGACTGGCGGGAGACTGGGGCCGTCTCCCGCCCACAGGTGTTCATAAGTGATTCGATAAGGGTCATCGGACGGCTTTGGCAGGTACTCATACATCATCGCATCGTCGTTGACAGCAAGAATATCAACAGTGGCTGGTAATGCATTGACGCTGCTTTGCGCCGTTTCGATGAGAACAAAACGACCAATAGAGGCACGTTCGAAAGTACCTGTCTCCCAGTCCACACCTTTCAGGGTGATACCTTGTGGTGTCGGCTCATCCGAGAAGGCAGATGGGCTCTGGGGATCGCTGCTGCTCCAGGTAACCGCCTCCTGACTCTCCAGTAATCCGTCGATTCGGATATCGAACTGGCAGCAGGCGCCGACCTCAACGGTCGCCTGGGCGGTCATTGATTCGTTCTCGACCGCGGTGGCGGTGACAGTGACGGAGCCGGGCTGGTCGGGAGCGGTAAACAGCCCATCGGCATTGATGGTGCCGCGGTCGCTACTCCAATCCACGGCGATGTGCTCGCCAAACAGTGCCGGGTTATTGGCGGCGAACTGCCAGGAGTCACCGGGCTCGAGGCAAACGGGCGTTTCGCAGCCACCTTCTTCAACGATCGTTATGGTGCCAAGAGGCACCTCAACGTCGTCGCGCTGCACCGGAGCGATGGTCGGGCCACGGGTAATGGTCGAGGAGATGGAGAGCGTGACATCGACCTCACCGGGATCTTCTGGTGCGGTAAAGGCTAGCCCATCCACCGCCCCGGCTGAGGTGTCGAGCTCGAAATTGCTTACGTCATCGAGTGAAGCGCCGGTCGCCCGAATCATCCGAGTCTCTCCTGGCTCCATGCACTCCGGCAGCTCGAAGTTCATGGCATTCAGGGTTCCTTCCAGAGCCGCCTCTCGCACCTGCGTGGCAGCCGGCTCTGGCCCGGCATTGGTCATCCGTGTGAACGGCCCCTCATTGGTTTCCTCCAACGGCACGAGCCAGCGCTTGGTACCGTCGGCAATCACCTGATGCTCGTAGACCATGCGGATATGCCCCTCGGCATCCGCCTCTGCAGGCTCAATTGTTAACTCTGCCACGGCGAGTCGGTCGCTTGGTTCGTCAGGAAGGTCGCTGACCTCGATCGTTTCGATCAGCAAGGGACTGGCGGCATTCGACTGGATGACTCGGTCAATGGAGAAGTTCTCAAAACTGCCGTAGGCGCCGGCACGCCAGGTTTCGCTTGGGACCGCGCCGTAGTAGCGGTCACCGCTGGGCTGGTTAATCTGCGCGACGAATTCGGGGAAGGCATGGTCAAACGTTTCAGAACCCCATGATGGATCATAGAGATAGCTCATCCCTCGATGGCCGTCATCCGAAAGCTGATCCATTATGGAGCGGACGTGGGCGATATTGTTCTTGGCGCCGAGCCTGTCGCCGACGAACAGAATATAGGGCGCCTTTTCGTAGCCTTTGGGGTTAGGAGGGGCATGGAAAAACGGCTCATTCAGGCGGAGGGGGGCGCCCAATGCCAAGTTATCGATCAAATCGTTATCGGGAAACGCGAAAGCCATGCCGACGGCCTCAGCAATGGCTTCCTCGAGCTTGTCGACCGCCACTTCAGCACGAGTCATTCTGTCAGGAGTTGCCGCTGACGCCGTGTGGTACCATTCATGGGCAAGATCTGAGCGGCCAAATTTGTCTTCAAAGATTTGAGACCCAATCTCCATTTCTGCGTCTGCAACTCTTGCATCTCCTGAAGGTTGTATTTCGCCAGTGATTCGAGCTCGGGTGGTACCCGTGACGTAGCCCTCGAAGAGCCGGACCTGGCGTTCGTAGTCACTTGTGAGATGAAGCGCTGAGGGCAGTAGGCCCGTTGCCTCAAACCATTCGCGAATCTCGAGCAAGGTTTCGCCTATGACCTCGGCCTTTGCCTTGGCCTGCTCGTATGTGTCGGCTGAGCTGGCACAGTATTCTGCCGCTTCGCTGTCACATCGCACCACAATTCGTCCTTGGGTGGTGTCGTCTAATACGGGTAACAAGCTACCGCTGGGCGAAGTCTGACTGCGGGTATCGAGTGGGAGCTCCGGTGAGCGCCACAGCGGCTCGGCGCCGACGGGCGACGCGAGCAGGGCGATAAGCGCAGTGATAGCATAGCGGCTTGCTGTCGACATTTACGCACTGCCCCCTGGCATTGCCGTTCTCGCAGGTGACGGGCTACTCCAGCCCATCGGGAGCATGCTGGGACTCGAAGGCATCGGCCCGTTGAAAGATGCTTCCCGCTTCGGTGACGTTGGAGACATCCCAGTCGCTCAAGTCCTGATTAAACGCGGCGGCGCCAAAGAACATCTGGTGCATGTTGGTGACATTGCTGGTGTCCCAACGGCTGATGTCCTGATTGAAAGCGCGGGCATTTCTGAACATGAGATCCATGTTGGTGACCCGAGGGAGTTCCCAGCCGCTGATGTCTTGATTAAACCGATGCGCACCGGCAAAGATGCCTTCGATATTCCGCACTCTGGACACATCCCAGCCGCCGATATCTTGGTTGAAGGCCTCGGCACCGCCGAACATCCAGGCCATGCTGGTGACCCGTGACACATTCCAGCCGCCGATATCCTGATCAAAGGCCTTGGCATTTGCGAACATGTTGGTCATGTTGTGTACCCGGGAAACGTCCCAGGCGCTGATGTCCTGATTGAACGCTTCGGCCCCCATGAACATCTGGCTCATGTTGTTCACCCGGGAGACATCCCAGTGGCTGATGTCCGCATCGAAACTCGCAGCTTCCTCACCAACCCGGCTGGTGTCGAATAACCGGAACATGCCATTGATGCCACTCGTGCAGGTCGTCGCCGCGTTATCCAGGGTGATGTCGTCAACGGCCCGCTTGGTGTAGCGCCTGCCTTCCAGGGTGCCGCTGGCGCCCAGTTCCGCTGAGTCACAGCGCACGGTTACCCCATTGGCATCCAGGTGAAAATCCGGGTTGTCAGAGGCGGTGATCTTGCCCGCTGATGCCGATAGCGCCCACAGGCTTGCCGTGATCAGAGCGCCCGTCAGCAGGGGCTTGCCCAAGGGCTCAGAGAACTGGAAAGGTAGAGGAACGAACATAAAAGGCTCCCGACTCAATAATGGCCATTTAATCAGGCGTGATCCCAAGTGGCCTATCTCGAGGGGCAAGGAGAACGCCTCCTTTCCAGGCCGCAACTCGCTTACTTACTCCACCTCAACGCCTGCGGGCGCATGGGATGGGTCAAAGGCGGAGGCCTCTGTGAACATGCCAATGGTGTCGGCCTCTTCGCTCACCGCCCAGCCGCTGAGATCCTGGTTGAAGCTCGCGGCCATGCCGAACATCTCCGCCATCCTGACAACCTGGGAGACATCCCAGTCACCAATATCCTGGTTGAAGCGTTCAGCACCATAGAACATGCCTTCGGTATCGGTGACGCTGGACAGGTCCCAGCGACCGATGTCCTGGTCAAATTCGCTGGCAAACACAAACATGTTGCCCATGTGGGTGACGTTGGCGACATCCCAGTCGCCGATGTCCTGATTGAAGGCTTCGGCACCGGCGAACATGCCTTCCATGGTCGTGACGTTGGAGACATCCCAGTTTCCGATAGGCTGATTGAAGACAAAGGCATCATTGAACATGTAGCTCATGTCAGTAACATGGGAGACGTCCCAGTCGCTGATATCCCCATCGAAATGATGCGCGTTGGTGAACATGTCGCTGGTACTGCTGACCTGCGACAGGTCAGGCGTGTCTTCAGCGTTATAGGTCATGTTGACTGCCCCGGCAAAGGCAGCCTCCATGCTTTCCCATTCGATATCGCCCCATTGTTCGATACTCTGCAACCGCTCAGTGTTATCCGGGTCACCATTGCCGTCAAACCAAACATCCAGAAAAATGCGTGGAAACTCCCCGGTGATGCGGACTTCGTAAACACCCGGCTCTGCGTAAGTATGAAAGGGGTTGGGGTCGCTGCCGCTGATCTCTTCCTCCTCACCGTTGCCCCAGTCGATGGTAAAGTCGTAATCCGTGTAGGGCGCGGTAGGAATGGCGATTTCCTCGTTGGGCTCGGTGGTCTTCCAGGTGGTAATAAAGGCGGTGCCCGCATCGGCCAGGCTGGTCTGAGGGGCCAGCAAGGCCGCGCACAGCAAGGCACCTCCAAGCAGGAGGGGGGATCTCAAACCGCCAGAGGTATCACCTCGCAAGCTGCCATCTCCTGCCAGGGAAAAGGTCGCTTCAGGAACTGGCGACTTGGAAAATGATGACTTGGAGACTGACGGCGAGTGCGCCCCATCCAACGATGCAGGAACAAGGACGCATGAAAAATGACGTAGTGACATGGTACAGCTTTCCGGCAATGAATCAGCATTGTTGGTAACGGTAGCGAAAACGCTGAGGGAGCACCCCGTTCAAATGAAGGGGAAGACGGGTAACATCTTGATTTCCCAAGGTATAAAGGTGCTTGTTTGTTGCAACGGAGTTATTGTCAAATCCTGTGTATGGCAAGTCAGGCGGCAGTCCTGTCTGACTGATCGGTCAAAGGTTCGCCGTCCTTGAACTGGACGTTGTTCACGACCAGCTCTAGCTTGTTGAACCCCTTGATCCGCTTCCAGCGCTTCTGGGCGCTCTGAAGCAGCTTGAAGACCATCGCCAGGGTCGTCGCTCTGGAGCCGCAGTTCCGGCTGCGCTTGCTCCGCAGGCGGACCGTGGCGAAGGTCGATTCGGTCGGGTTGGTGCGGATACGCACCCAGTGCTCTGCCGGGTAGTCATAGAACGCCAGCAACTCCTCTCGATCCTTGGCCAGGCACTCCATGGCTCTGGGGTACTTGGCCTCGAAGCGTTTCACGGTGCGATCGAAGGCCTTGTGTGCCTCATCGCGGGTCTCGGCCATCCAGATCTCGTGAAGGTCGGCCTTGACCTTGGGCTGCACCGATTTTGGCAGCTTATTCAGTATGTTGGCAGTCTTATGTACCCAGCAGCGCTGGTGGTCGGTCTCTGGGTAAACCTTGCTCAAGGCCGCCCAGAAGCCCATGGCACCGTCGCCGACCGCGAGCTTGGGGGCGGTGGTCAGCCCGCGCCCACGCAGCCCCGTGAGCAGCTCTTTCCAGCTGGCTTCTGACTCACGCTGGCCATCCTCGACGACGACCAGTTCCTTGCGACCCTGCTCGGTGACGCCGATGATCACCAACAGGCACAGGCGGTCATCCATGCGCACGTTGCTGTACACGCCGTCCGCCCACCAGTAGACGTAGCGCTGCTCTGCCAGGTCACGCTTTTGCCAGTCGGCATGCTCGTCCTCCCACTGCTTCTTGAGCCGCGACACGGTGTTGGCCGAGAGTCCCTTGGCCTGGTCACCCAGCAGGGCCGACAGGGCCTCCTGGCAATCGCCGGTGGAGACTCCCTTCAGGTAGAGCCAGGGGATCAGCTCATCGATACTGCGGGCCCGCTTCAGGTAGGGCGGCAGCAGCGCGCTGCTGAAGCTTACCCCATCGCCACTGCGGTCACGGACCCGGGGTGCGTATTCCGGCGAACGTGACCGGTCATTCCGGCGATTGTGACCGATTTGCTCACCGCTCTCTCGCTGGCTCTGGTTTTGTAAGCTGACCGGTCACGATGGGTCAACTGCTGCCGCTTGCGGGGCGGCGTTCTTGCGCATCGATTCTCCTCTGAGTGTCAGGCGGTGGGCGCTGTGCAGCAGCCGGTCCAAGATGGCATCAGCCACCGTCGCGGCGCCGATATAGTCGTGCCAGTGCTCGATGGGCAGCTGGCTGGCGATCAGCGTCGAGCCCCGGCCATGCCGGTCCTCGATCACCTCCATCAGGTCCTGGCGCTGCGGCGCGGTCATCTTCTGCATGCCCCAGTCGTCGAGGATCAGCAGGTCGGTCTTCTGCAGCTGGCCCATCAGCCGGGCGTAGGAGCCGTCGCCCTGGGCGATGCGTAGCTGCTCGAACAGGCGCGGTACCCGCAGGTAGCGCACCGAGTAGCCTTGCCGGCAGGCCTGGTTGCCCAGCGCACAGGCCAGCCAGGTCTTGCCGCACCCGGTGGGGCCGGTGATGCACAGGTTGAGGGATTGGCCGATCCACTCGCCGCTCGTCAGCGGTGCCATGCGGCCCCGCTCCAGACCGCGAGGATGGCGGTAGTCGATGTCTTCGATGCAGGCCGTCACCCGCAGCTTGGCGGCCTTCAGCAGTCGGTCGAGGCGGCGGTTGTCGCGATGCAGGACCTCACGGTCGAGCAGTAAGCCCAGGCGATCCTCGAACGGCAGGTCGTAGGTGTCCGGCTGGGTGAGCTGATGGGCCAGGGCATCATGCATGCCGGTCAGCTTGAGGCGGCGCAGGGTGTCGAGCAGGGGCTGGGTCATCATCGGTCGTCTCCTCGGGTCAGTGGTAGTACTCGGCACCGCGCACGTTGGTGTGGGGCGGCAGGTCATCGAGGGCCTCGGGAAGTGTCAGCATTGGCTGCTGATCCAGCCCCTGCTTGAGGATCGAGGCGATGCTGGCGTAGCGGGTGGTGGGGATCGCCAGGGCATGGGCGCAGGCCTGCTCCAGGCGGTCCTTGCCGTAGCGCCGGCTGAGCTGCAGCAGGCCAAGGCAGGCACGGTAGCCATGCTCGGGATGGGGACGGTCCTGCAGCTGCCGCTGGGTCATCTCCAGCGTGGCCACGCCGATGGCCTTCGCCCAGTCTAGGAAGCGGCTTGGCGACCAGTCGCGATGGGCCTGGTGGCGCTTGGGCATGTGCTCGGCCAGCGTCGAGAAGCGTCCCGGCGCATGACGTGGGTGCGCCGCCACTCGCTGCCCCTTGTGGAACACCTCCACCATGCCGTGGGTCAGCCGCACCTCCAGCACCTGGCCGACCAGGCTGTGTGGGACGCTGTAGAGGCGCTTGTCGAGGTCGAGGTGGTAGTCGATGCCGGGCTTGGCCTTGCGCCACTCGGCGTACTCGTAGGGCGTCTCCGGTAGGGAACGCAGCACCGGCCGGTCGATGGCCTCGAACAGGTCGCGCCGGCTCTCCTCGCGGCCCTGGAAGGGGCGTTGGTTGAGGTCCTCTAGCAGCTCACGGATAGCCTGGTTCAGCGACGCCAGCGTGAAGAAGGTGTGATGGCGCAAGCGGGCCAGGATCCAGCGCTCCACCAGCAGCACGGCCGCCTCTGCCTTGGCCTTGTCCTTGGGCTTGTAGGGCCGTGCCGGCAGCACGGCGACCTGGTAGTGCCGGGCCATCTCGGCATAGGTGGTGTTGAGCTGGCTCTCGTAGCGACACGCCCGCGTCACCGCGCTCTTCAGGTTGTCGGGGACGAGTAGCTCGGGGACACCGCACAGGAACTGGAAGGCATGCTGGTGAGAGGCGATCCAGTCGGGCAGCGCCTGGCTCCAAGTGGCCTCGGCGTAGGTGTAGCTGGAAGCGCCCAGCACGGCAACGAACACCTGGGCCTGGCGCACCTCGCCGGTGGCCTGGTTGATGATCGGTACGGTCGGGCCGCAGTAGTCGATGAACAGCTTCTCGCCGGCCCGGTGGACCTGTCGCATGCTGCGCCGCTGGCGGTTCCGCCAGGCGCGGTAATGGTCGCAGAACCGACTGTAGCGGTACGCCTTGTCGCCATGGACCTCGACGTACTCCGCCCATAGCAGCTGCAGGGTCACGCCCTTGCGCTTGAGCGCCTGGTGGACCTGGAAGTAATCCGGCGCTGTGAAGCGCAGCGGCGGCGTCTTGGCCGGGAACAGCCGCGCCTCCAGCGCGGCTTCATCGGTACCGTCAGGCAGAGGCCAACTGATGCCGGCCACCTGGGCCAGACTGACGTACTTGCTGACCACGCCCTTGGAAAGGCCGCAGGCCCGGGCAATCTTCTCGTGGCTGAGGCCGGCGTCGTACTTGAGGCGCAACACCTCGGTGATGGTTCGCATGGGAATCCTCGGTGCTGGCATGTCCCCTCCTGGAGCGCAGGCAAAAGGAAGGGTATGCCGTAAAAGTCCGAATCATTCCAGCGAGTTAGGTGAGATTCCGGGAACGTGACCGATGATTCCGGCATCGTGACCGCGGTTTCCGGGAAACAGGCCGAAATCGGTCACGATGAAACGGAATGGCCGGTCACGTTGGCCCGGAATGGTCGGTCACGATAGATCGGAACGGGCGGTCACGATGGCGCGGAATACACACGGGGCACCTTGATCTCGACATCGCCGATACCGGTCTGCACGGTGCGCTCCGGCAGGTAGCCGTTGCGGATGACGGCTCGACGGCCGTCTTCCAGCGTCTTGTCGGCATATTGCTCCAGGAACGTGCTCAACTCCGCCTCCACGGCCTTGGCGATCAGGTCTCGGGCCCCTTTGCGCAGCAACTCATGCAACGGATCAGTAGCGCCGGCGTCTGGCTGCGTCACGGCTTGGAGAGTAGAATTGCTCATGGCGTATCCATCCTATGCGGGTTGTGATCTGGCGTGATCAATCAGCAGGATACGCCACCCTCTCGACTTCCCTCCATACACAAGACTTGAGCTTAATTCGAGGCAGCATGCGCTGATCCGCGCCACGTAGCGCAGGCCAGGCGGCAGCGCCGCCGCGCTGAAAGAGCTGCGGGGAAGCCACCGGCCACGAGTGCGCGGACGCCTAGCCTTCCGCTATGTGTGGCCCGGAGTCGGGAGCGTTTCGGTTCGGTAGTGAGACAAACGGGACGGACAGCGGCTGAGAGATGCTGCTGGCGCTTGTCCGTTCGAATGAGAGCCATTTCGGAACCGAACCGGCGTCCTTCAGGGGCAGCAAGTGCCGCTGAAAGTGCTCCAGCAGCAGGCACGGTGTATGCCCTGGTGTATGCCCAACCCGAAAACAAGATAGAAAGTCTGTTCATATCAATGCACTGAAATTTCAGTTAAAACGACGCCGCCACCAATTAAGTTGACGAATCAAGCACCTACGGGTGCCTTTTTCGTTTCTGGCCCTCCAACAGCCCCATCCAGGCCAGGACGCTTTCACACCCCCTCCACCTCGATCCCGTGCCGAGCGAGCCAGGGTTCGCCGTCGCGCAGGTTGATCCGGCGCAGCCGCTCGCGCAGCAGTGGCTCCATGACGACCGTCCTGCCATGCCTTAGCTCCAAGGTGCGATGAGCGCCTTTGACGGTAGCGAAACCAGCGTCAGGCAGAAATCTTCTGGGCTTGACCGATGACCTATTGGATGGGCAGCGCAGTTGGACGCTAAGAAAGAAATCAACTGGCCGAAAAATAAAGCACCAATCGGACGATGGACTATCCATCAATTGGACGCTAGTCTTTCCAGCAACCGGACGCTAGCAGAGGCGCGACATGACACCACCCTATCTTCCACGACTGATTCGCGATCGAGTTCTTGAGTCTCTCGCCGATACGCCGGTGGTCTGCCTGTTGGGACCACGGCAGGTGGGCAAGACAACGCTCGCCCAGCGCATCGACCCCGAACGCGCCTACCTAAATCTGGATGACGGTATGCTGCTGGAAGCGGCTCGGCAGGATCCACTCGGCTTCGTCGAGGGGTTGCCTGAACGCGTCACTCTGGACGAGGTGCAGCGCGCACCGGAGCTGCTGCTGGCCATCAAGTCGGTGGTGGATCGGGATCGCCAGCCAGGCCGGTTCCTGCTGACAGGCTCAGCCAACCTGCTGTTGCTTCCCAAGGCACAGGATTCCCTGGCGGGTCGCATGGAGGTCATCTACTTGCATCCGCTGACCGAACAGGAGAAGCGCGTAAGTGCTTCGACCCTGCTCGGCGCGCTGCTGGAGGGTCAGTTAACGCCCAAGATGGTGGCAGACACCACCCCCCTCGCCCCCACGGCAGAGGTGCTCTGCCAAGGCGGCTACCCTGAACCCAACCGCCGGGCGCCCCATCGGGCACGCCAGTGGTATCGACAGTATCTCCAAGCCATCGTGCAGCGCGACGTGCGGGATATCGCCGCCATTCAGGACGAAAACGGGATGCTGCGGCTGATGGAGCTGTTGGCCTACCGCACTGCCTGCCTGCTCAACGTCAGCAATCTGAGCAAGGAACTGGGAATGGAGCGCGCCACCGTCGCCAAGTACCTTGGCATCTTGGAGCGCCTCTTCCTGATCCAACAGCTACCTGCCTGGCATCGCAATCACGCCAAACGACTGATCAAGAGCCCCAAGCTGCACCTGGTCGATACCGGCCTTGCCGCGGCACTGGGGCGCCTGGGTCCGGAGAAGTGGCTCACCGAGGCAGAGCGCTTCGGTTCCCTGCTGGAAAGCCATGTGGTCGAGCAGTTGATCGCCCAGGCCTCTTGGGTCGATCAGGAGCTGCACTTTTCACACTACCGGGATAAGGATCAGGTAGAGGTTGATCTTGTTATCGAGCGGGGTCAGGAGCTCTGGGGGGTTGAAGTCAAGCGCGCCGCCAGCGTCCAAGCCAAGGACGCCGCCGGGCTCGCCAGGCTTGCCGACCAGGCCGGCAAGGGATTCCGCGGGGGCATGCTGCTCTACACCGGCCGCCACTGCCTCAAGCTGCAGGTGCCGGGATGCTTCGCCGTTCCCATCGGCATGCTGTGGGGCGAGGAGCCCGGGAAGACCATCTCCAGCGAGGAAGCGTTACAAGCCTTGGCCGATCAGGGGCAAGACCTAGATATGGGGTACTGAGACGCTTCGTAGTCGTCTACGACGCCATCGACCCGTCATGATGCCCGCGGCAGAATGGCCTGACCTCCCCTGAGCGCCCAGGCCTGCGACTTTGGTCGCACCCTTGACGCGAAAACCACTTGATACCAGCTTCGGGGAACGCCATTATCAGCGCCCACTCGTCACCCCCTGCGGGGGAGCCGGGCGAGGCCAAGACCGGGGTGGCATCGGGTCGGGGGCGCCGAGGCGCTTCACTACCGATAAGACCCTACCACTGTTGACATTTCCCGATCTGGATTCGAAACCCCATGAGCAAAGTCCTGATTATCGGCGCCGGCGGCGTCGGCGGCGTCGTGACCCACAAGTGCGCCCAGCATCCCGAGGTCTTCAGCGAGATCCTGCTGGCCAGCCGCAACGAGGCGAAGTGCAAGGCGATCGCCGCCCAGCTGGATCGCCCGATCCAGACCGCCCAGGTGGACGCCGACAGCGTCGATGAGCTGGTCAAGCTGATCGAGTCCTTCAAGCCCGACGTGCTGATCCACGTGGCCCTGCCCTATCAGGACCTGACCATCATGGAGGCCTGCCTGAAGACCGGGGTGCCCTACCTCGACACCGCCAACTACGAGCATCCCGACGAGGCCAAGTTCGAGTACAAGGAGCAGTGGGCCTTCCAGGAGCGCTACAAGGAAGCCGGCAACATGGCCACCCTGGGCTGCGGCTTCGACCCGGGCATGACCAACATCTACTGCGCCTACGCGCAGAAGAACCTGTTCGACGAGATCCACCGCATCGACATCCTGGACGCCAACGGCGGCGACCACGGCTACCCCTTCGCCACCAACTTCAACCCCGAGATCAACATCCGCGAGATCACCGCGAAGGGTCGCTACTGGGAGCAGGGCGAGTGGAAGGAGACCGATCCGCTGGCGGTGAAGCGCAAGTTCGACTTCGACGGCATCGGCGAGAAGGACATCTACCTCCTCTACCACG